>ENA-ORTH01002648-ORTH01002648.1-human-gut-metagenome-genome-assembly--contig:-NODE-2648-length-13792-cov-2.291694_pt1 | contig 13792 bp, 24 predicted proteins | sample MGYA00241914_ERZ509192 | MGnify/ENA primary metagenome ERZ509192 (study PRJEB26280, sample SAMEA2338826) | human gut metagenome | biome: human gut; feature: human-associated habitat; material: faeces... | reverse complement strand
GAGGTTCCCGAGGAAGCGTTTTCGGACGGGGGTTCGACTCCCCCCGCCTCCACCAAAAGAGAGCCAGGCGAACACCACACCGACGATCTATGCAGTCGGCGGAGTGTTCGTCTTGGTCTGTCCGCTATGTGCGGAGAAATGAAAAAAGAGGCCGCTATGCAGGGCATTCCCTGTGTAGCGGCCTCTTTTTGCCTTACGCCAATGTTCTAACGGAATACGTGATTTTCTCACAAAATCCAGCGGGATCTTAAAATCCTTGTTAGAATCTCACGTAAAGGAGCTTGGCTATGATTAGGATTTTACTGTCCACCCGGCTTGGCGAGCGGAGGTGGACGCAAGCGGATCTCGCTCGGATGACAGGTATTCGCCCATCGACCATCAATGAGCTGTACCACGAACTCGCGGAGCGGGTGAAGCTGGAGCACATAGACCTGATATGTGAGGCGCTTGGCTGCGAAGTCTCCGACCTCATCGTGCGGGAGCCGAACAGCGAGCCGCGGACAAAGAGCCGCACAGGTGCGCCGATACATAGCAAGAAGTAAGCCGCTCCACAGGGCCCGGACGTCAATCGTCCGGGTCTTTTTTTGTAGGCAGTATAGTCCAGACCTCTGTTGCATTCAAGATATCGCCTGGCTGGCAACCGAGTACATGGCAAATCTTCTGGATGGTGTCAAAGGGGACGTCCTGGTGCAGACGCATTGCTTTTACCGTAGAGGTTGCCAAACCGAAGCGTCTGCCTACCTGTGCATCGGTCAGACCCTTCACATCATCTCGCTTTAGAAACGGATCAAACGATATGATGGTTCGCTTAATCCCGCGATCAAGAATATCGTCATACATCGTAACTACTCTCCGTTCTCTATTTTCACAACATCTTGAATGGGGCACTCTAATACTTCACATATTCTGTCCAGCACTTCCAGCGAAACATACTGATCGTTATTCAGCTTGCTCAGAGTGGCTCGGCTCATTCCGACCTTTTCCACCAGCTCCATCTTTTTCATCTCCCGATCAATTAGGGTATGCCATAACGGTTTGTAGGACACCACAGGGCTCACCTCCTTCGAGAATACAATAACACGCAAGTTTCGCTTTGTCAAAACTTTTTTCAAGAAAAACGAAAATAAGTGTTGACAAGACGAGCAGAATGATGTATCGTATGCTCACAGGAACACGATAACAACATATAATAACTCAAAAGAAACGAAGGAGAACGCGAAATGAAACAGGTCAAGGTTGAGTGGTGTGAGAACTTCATCAGGGCTCGATTTACAAAGCATCACGCATTCCCCGGCCCCAACGCTGGCATCGAGGTCAACTGCTTCTGGAAGATGGCGGAGGCCTCTGGGTTGTGGGAACGCGGCACCTACGGAACCCCGATGAGCAAGGCCCTTGGGAATCTAACCACCGTGGAGACGATCTACGGCGAAGATGGCAAGCGGTTGTTCGATGCTTTCAAGCTCAAGCCGGAACAGAAAGGAGATAACTAACCATGAACACCCCCGACATCAAGGCAATCCGCCGCTGGTCCGATGATTCCGTCCAGGCCGCTTGCATCAAGAACGACCTCTACACCCGCGGCACCTACGATCAGTACGACAAGATGCTCAAGAGCGCGGACGTGCTCCAGCCCACCGTCGAGAACCTGTACCGGCTGGCCAAGGACATCAAGGAGCACAGCGAGGGCCAGACGATCACCAACGTCATGTTCATCCTGGAGCGCGATGCCGTCACCACAATCTTCGAGATCGACGGCAGCGACGAGATTTGAGGAGGGAGACTCATGAAGAAACCCGCTATCCTTTCCGTGGTCGCTTATGCGGCCGAGGTGATGACGATGCCGGTTGGCACCCGGTTCGAGCTCCACGGCCAGAAGGTCGGACGCGTCACCTACACCGCGAGGACCTGTAAGCTCCTGATGAACGCCATGTACCCCGGCCGCTGGACCATCCAGCGCCGGTGGCACACGAACCGCTTCTATCAGCGGTTCGACGGCGCTCGCTGGCACTTCTTCGGGTACAACCCCGTCGGGGTGAAGATCCTCGACATCGTGGACGATCTCCATAAGAAGCACCCAGAGAGCAGCGTGATCCACAAACTCTGGCTGTTTTGCCTTCCATTTTGGGGGGGGGGGGGGAGAACATGAACAGGATTCGGCGCAAGTCGCTAAGGGCAATCCTCGGGCAGATGGACGAGCTCTCGACCGTCCTGGAAACTGTCAAGGAAGCCCTGCAGGATGTCTTGAACGAGGAGCAGGAGGCTTACGACAACTTGCCGGAGGGGCTCCAGGAATCAGACAGAGGACAGCAGATGCAGGAGTACATCGATGCTCTGGAGGGTGTCGTTGACTCTCTTGGAGAGCTGGACATAGAAGACCTTTACGGAACCATCGAAGAAATCGCAGAGGGTTAATTATCGCCTGACCTACCGGGCCTACGGGGAGAAAGGAAATTACCATGACTAAGACCGAGTACATGAACACCATCAACAAGAAGCTGACCGCCGCCGAGGCCCTGTGCGCCGACCTGCGGAAGCTCCGGGGCCTCCAGAAGTTGGCCCAGTCCATCACTGGCTCCGACGCTCTGGTGTCCTTCGAGGCCCTGGGCAAGACCATCGCCGACAAGGAGGCCGAGCTGAAGACCGTGCGCGGCGAGCTCCAGAAGGCCCGCCGGATCGTGAAAAAGCTGGACGAGATTGAGGCCATCGAGACCGGTACCGCACCGGCTCCCGCTCCCAAGAAGCAGGCCGCGAAGAAGCCTGCGGCCAAAAAGCCTGCCAAGGTCAAGACCGAGCAGGCCGCCAAGGCCCCCAAGGACGCCGCTACCCCGGCGGCCTGACGGGCGGTGATGTGCATGACTTACCTGAAGATTCTGTCCTACGCCCGGCGCGGCATCCGGGCTGAGATTGACAATTACCGCGCGATGCAGGAAAAAGCCCTGGAAGGTGCCGGAGCGCACCCGGAGGCCAAGGGCCTTGCGGACGGCCTCCAGAATATGATCGACGCCCTGGAGGTTGACATGGCAACTATTGACGAACTCCAGGAGATCCACGACAGAAAGTGAGGATACCAATGAACAGCCCGAGAGAATTTATTGAGGAATTTGCGGCAAAGCAATACGGAAAGGACTTCCCGTGCCCCAGGTGTGGCAGGCAGTCCATGAACATCAACCCGTCGAAGAATGCGTTGAGCCGGCGTGCAGGGGTGCAGATATGCGACGAGTGCGGGATGCTCGAAGCCTTGGAGGATATGCCTGGCGGAATTAAGCTCCCGCTGTCCGCTTGGGCAATCATGAAGAATCCGGTGGAATGGGAGATGCCTCTGCAGCTGACCTTCGTCGGCCGCGACAGCTGGAGCCGCCCGGTCTACGAATGCGGCGGTCGGCTGTATGTCGATGTCGACCCCCGGGCGGATCGCCATCCGGCCATCTGCACGAAGCAGGATAACGACTTCGATGGAGAGCCATGCGACCCGGTTCCGGCTGGTGCCGAGGTCGAGTTCATCCCGCACCGCGACACCTGGTAACGCCCGCCTGATGATGGCCTGCTGGGTACAGGCCGAAACGCCCCGCTTGGGGCGTCGCGGGAACCCGTCGGCACAGGGGAGAATCGCCGCCCCTTTTACATACATGACATTGAAAGTCGAGTAGGAGGTATGCGTATGAAGCACTACACAAAAAAAGAGTGGGACAAGATGGTGGCGCAATGCCCAGGCTATTTCGGCAAATGGGAGCCGACGCCGTTTAACCTTGACCGTGTGGCAGCAGGAGAACTGCCCGCCAAATACATAGGTCGCAGGAACATGATGACCTACGAGCCTGGAACGGGGACGGTTTTGCTGACAGAAGGCGCGCATTTCACCATAGAGGAGTAATGGCCATGAGCAGAGATTGGACACCCGCCGAACTCCAGTCTGTCAGCGCCGCCATGAAGGCCAAGGGGAATATGAGCTACGAGGAATTCTGTGCCCATCTGGAGCGGTGCACCGAAAAGGTAGTGGTGGTTCGCCTGTCCGACGGCGACACCATCACCACCAGAATCCACGGAACCGAGAAGGACATCCGGGACTACTACCGCATCGGCTCCTGCCTCAATATGGGCGCGGCCGGCGACCGACTGGTGGAGATTGTTGCGGTGGACATAGTGGATGTCAGCGGGAACACCACCTGACAGGCCCGTAGGTGAGTTGCAACACGCCATTTGTGTTCTCATGGGGTAGACGCATGCCCAAGCCGAAAAAGCGCCTGTGCGCCCCGTAAATGGGAAAGCGCCGGAAAACGGAAAAAGCCCCCTCGACAGGACGGAAAATCCTGCGAGGGGGCTTTTCAAATCGTAGCTTACATTTTCGACCGCAAGGACTGCAACTGTACTTTGCATTTTCACGGGGCCTTATTCAGATAGCGGGGCTGTCGACGCTGCCTCCGTCTTCCTCGTCGGTGCGGAAGTTCTTCGCCTTGGCCGCCTCGAAGGTGATCCCGCCGCGCTTGTGGTCGGACTTCGCAAGTGAGAGGTAGCCGTTTGCACCGGCGATGATGATTGCCTCGCCAACGCCGGTGGCCGCGGTCAGCCATGCAGCGGCGGCGGTGTAGCCGCTCTTGATGCACAGATACATGAGGAACAGGCATTCCTGGACGATCAGCAGACCGGCCAGCATGGCCAGCAGGCACACGACCTTGCTCCACTCGATCTTGCGCTTCTTCGCAGCTCTGCGCTTGAGCCTTGCCATTAGCTCAGCCCGAACTTCTGAGCGAAGCGGTACAGCACCGTTGCAAACTGCTCACGGGTAAGGAAATCCTGCCACATGAAATTGGCCTCACCGTTCGGGAGCGTACTGCCGCCGACCAGTAAGCCGCTCTCGGTGACAAACTTCCGGCCGTCCGCGCTGAAATTGCCGCAGTCGTTGTCCTGAAGCTCGGCGCGGTAGGCGTTCATTGCGACCTTGAACATTTCGTTGAACTTGTCCTGTGTCATCTCTGCCATATTCTCTTCCTCCTTGACGAGATCCCAGTCCGGCGTACCATAGCCGCCGATCTGCGCATAGTTGATGGAATAGCTTTTGTCGCGCACCATACCGCCGTTCGGAACGACACCAGGTGAGCTGGAAGTATTCCCTTCGATGGTGTAGACCCTTCCGCCGGCGACCTTGACAACGAGGCCGGTATGGTACATCGACTTCCCGCCGTCATTGGTGAAGAAAATCTGATCTCCGGGCTGTGGGGCCTTCTTGTGGAAACGGCCGACTGCGCGGTAATATCCAGCGGACTGCGTGCAGCCCGCGCCGCATCCGCCCATTGGCTGATTCGTCATCTTCATGGCGATGCTCAGGCCAAAGGTCGTGATATAACACCAGTCCACGAACATATCGCACCAGGCGTAGCCGTTCTTCGGAAAGTTGTAGACACCGAGACCGTCGAGAAAAGCTGCGTACTTCGTCCAGTTTCCGCTGCCGGCGTTGGCGGTTTTATCTTCAAGCTGGGCGTTGGTGGCTTTCTCCACATAGCCGATCTCAGTTCTTGCGGTAGCGATCACGCGCTCTACTGCGGTCATGGGTCATTCCTCCTTGGGGGCGGCAGGGGTTTCCTTGCTCTCGCCGGCAGGCAGCGCAGCAGGCGCCGCATCCACCCCGGGTGTTGCGGTGGAGAGCATATCTTTCAGCTTTTTCAGTACATCGACGGCGTAAGCGGTAAAGGCTGCCAGCATGGCCAGCGATACCGCCGTTATCAGATTCACAGTCTGCCCGTCGACCTCCACCACCATCAGATCGGGGTTGAGGTATCCGGAAAAGTAGACCGCGATCAGCGCCATTGCCACGACCGCGCTCTTGATACAGCCGTTGCGGAACTTCGCCCGATCCCATTCGCCGGCAATGATGGCGTTGATGGAGCCGAGGGCGATATTTGCGGCAATCAGCAGCACAAGGCCTGCGGCCAGGCGAATGATCGTCATGTCCAGCACATTCATCGAAAGTCCTCCTTACTGCAAAAAGTCGTTGCTGTCCAAGCACCGGCGGTATATCTCCTTGATCCGGTCGCTGGTCAGCTCCGTTACATTGTTTTCAAACTCCGGGTGATCCTCGCAGTACCGTTCATAGGCGGCGATGTCCCGGAGCGTTTGGTCGAAATGGTCTTTTGTGTGGCGCTCGCCGTGGAGACATTCATCGCCGAAGCGGAGAATGCGCGCCCGGCAGTTGATGGCCTTTTCCGCGGTCATGCCAGTCCGAACGCCCTGTAGCTCGCTTTCGAGCCTCCCGACCTTCTCCAAGACCTCGCTGTTGATAGCGCGCCCGAAAGCCTTTGCCATTGCAGACCACGGATTGATCTTGATGGGGGCGAGCTGGATCAGCGTCAGCAGCACAAACAGCGTACCGCCCCCACCTAACAAAATCTCCTTGAGCGTCATCTCTCAATCCTCCTCTGCGCGTGATAAGAAGGGCAGCCCCCATCGCAGGAGCTGCCCTCCGTATCAATGCCGTGGTCAGATGGTGACTTCGAGACCTGCCAGGATGTCCTCGACCTGCTTCCGAATCAGGCTCGGAACCTGGTCGATGGTCTTCTTGCCCTTGATGATCAGGGTCGCGTAGACAACAGCCATGACTTGCACCTCCCTTCGCAGTAGGATGGATAAAAGAAAGAGCCGAAGGCTTTTCATAAGCCCTCAGCTCCATTCTCGCTATTTTCGAGGATCTCCCGGACTGCCGCTCGCAGCGGTTCGGGAACTTCCTCGATCGTCTTTTTCCCCTTGCGGATCAGGTCTGCATAGACCTTCACCATGTAATTGCTCGCCATCGGTTACTCGCCTCCAGTCGTAGAAGCCGCGGCGACAATCTGCTCATAGACATCGCACAGCGCCATTTGCGTATCGGTGACCTGCCCTTCAAGAGTCGTCACCTTTTCCGCCAGCGCCGCCTTGTCGGTCTCCAGATCGGCTACCTGCTGCTGCAGGGCGGGGATGGTCTTGCCCTCCGCCTCGTGCAGCTTGGCCTGTGCCAGATAGCCGTCATAGTTTCCGAGGATGTCTTCGCTCAGACCGTCGTACATATCCAGCTCCAGGTGATATTCGTCATACACCCACCCGCTGATGGTCAGCTCGTCCCGCTTTTCCTCGAACGGCTCGGCGTTCTCGTAGAAGCGCACCAGGGCTACCCCCGGATTATTAGGCTGCTCCTCCAGCGAGAAGGCGTTGCTGGGCGCGTTGTCGCCTCTTACTCTCATTTCGTACTACCTCCTTTAGATGCTTCACGCCGATTGGATCGACGTATTTGACCCTGATGTTGTGACTGTCGCAGTGCTTGAGCTGTCCCACCCTGGACAACAGGCCGGATGCCTGCCGGGGTGGGATGGGCTTTCCGGCGTCCAGTTTCTTTTTCACACGCCGGCATTGACGGGTGAAGCGCAGGAAGTTCCGCTTGCGCAGAATGGTATGCGTTTGTGCAAAGCGATAGCCGACAGCCGACACCATCCGCTTCGCCGTGGGATATATTTGCCAGTTGCTTTTAAGCTTCAACCCCAGTCGGTCACGCAGGAAGTCGGAGATGGCCTGCCTCGCCTTGTGCAGCTTCTTCTTGTTCGGGCCGAACAGGGTGATGTTGTCCATGTAGCGGGTCATCGTCTTCACGCCCGGCATGGCGCAGATGAAGTGGTCCAGCGTTTCCAGATAGTAGTTCGCCAGCCATTGGCAAATGTAGTAGCCGATGGCCAGCCCGCCGCCGCAGGATTCGATAACGGCGTAGACAGTGCGCAGGAACCGCTTATCCTTGATTTTCCGGGCAAGCGCCCAGATCAGGCGCTTGGGCGGAATGCTTGGGTAGTAGTGATGCACATCCAGTTCAGCAGCGTACTTGCTCCCCTTCTGATCGTCCCGCAGAGTGCGCCGGATATGTTTCTGGATGCGCGTTGCACCGCGGCGGGGGACGGAAGCGCAGGACCAGTGATACATCCCGCGCATCAGTACCGGCCGCATGGCCTCGACCAGAAGCCAGTGCATCACACCGTCCGGCCAGAATGGTACGATCTTGATGACCCTCCGCTTCTGGCTGCTCTCATCGTAGATCTCTTTCTCGTGGGGCGGCGTAGGGACGAAACTCTCCGACGCGACCATCTCATAGGTTTTGTCTACATATTCGTCGATGTTCTTCAGAACGCGGCGCACCTCGCGCCGCTTGTGCTTGTGCCTTGCGGCCTTGTAGATGGTGGCCCGGATGAAATCCCGATCCATCATCTTTTCGTAGAGGAATCCAACTCGTTTTGGCATCTTTCGTGCTCCTTGTTTGTCTGCAAGGTCTTTCGAGCGGCAGCCTACTAAACCCTGTCCTCCCGACAATATTTTCACCAAGCGGTGAGGAAAAGCCTGCACAATGAGAAAGAAAACAAGTTGCCGCGCACCGACGTTGGAGTTCGTGTTCGACGAGGTGTTGTTCGCGTTGAAATAAAACAGGCCGGCATTCGAGCCGTTGTTCCAGTTACCCCCGACGTGGAGCACCCGCCAGCCAGAATTATAATAGGCGGGCAGGAAAAGCCCCCGGCGCACCGTGCAGACAGTCCCTTTTGGAATTATAACTCCGCAGCTCTGCGCATACGGAAAAACGGGAGGAAATAACGGATTACGTTATTTCAAAAATTTGCGCGACCGCGCTTCGCGCGGTATAGGAAAATGGCGCTGCCGCGCCGGCACTTCTCACGCGCACGCAGCGGTCGACGGAGCCTCCGGGGGCTGCGGCCCCCGGTCCCCCATTAGGGATGGAAAAGGAGCCGCGCACCGACGCTGGAGTTCGTGCTCGACGAGGTGCCGTCCGCGCTGAAACAAAACAGGCCGGCAGACGAGCCGCTGTACCAGCCACCCCCGACGCGGAGCACCCGCCAGCCAGAATTATAATAGGCGTAGTCCGGGACGTAGGTAGTTTCAGATCCGCCGGTGGCCGTCGGGAAGAACGCCCACGGCATAGACGACGACATGCCGAGCGACTTGATAAAGCCGTCTGTCTGTGACTTCGTTCCGATGTTTGAGTAGTTGCTTGCGGTGTCATCGGCGTAGTTGGCCGGATTGGTACAGACATAGACGGTTCCATCGCTGAAGTTGATGCCGTCGATCCACTCAAAGACATTGCCCCAGGGGTTCTCAATATGCCGGTACTGGACGGCGGTCTTGCCGTCTGTGCCGGATGCGCGTCCGGTGTGATAGGTCATGCTGTCTGTCCCGCCGGAATTGATGGCCGAATTGTTGTTGTCAACATAGCCACGCCCGACCTTGCTCTGGCTGTCCCAGTCCGCGAATTCTACCAGATAAAGCAGCCAGACTGCGCACCAGGAGGCAAAGTCGTATTCGCTCCACTTGCTGCCCTTGCCTCTTGCGCCGGAGCGCGCCGATGCGCGGGTCAGGTTGACCAGCGGCGCAGAGCCGGTCTTGGAGTAATGGCCGGAGATCGTGTTGTAGCGGCCGACATACTTGCCGGAGCCGGGGTGCTTGGTGAAGCCGCTCTTGGCCTTGTCCGCGATGTAGAAGTACCGCTTCTTGTTGGCAGCGTCGTCGATGATCCGGAAGTAATACTCCGGGATATAGACGGCGGTATCGTAGCTGCTCCGTGAGAAGCCGGTCGTTCCCTTCCTGTAGCTGACAGCATTGTTGATGATGTTGTACTCGTCCATGCCGCTCCAGGGGAGATAGCTGTCGAAGGGTGAGCTGCCGGTGCCGGTGCCGACCGCAGGCACGGGATTTGTGGTGATGTTGACATTGACCAGCCCGTTCGGGTCGCTGGTCTTGCTCAAGCGGGTCAGCGCCGTGGACTGGGCGTTGTAGTTCCAGCAGACGCCGAAGACCTTGACATAGGAAAGCTCCAGCGTGTAGCCGGTGTAGGAACTGCAAGCCGCGCTGCCGGTGGCCGTCTCTCCATTCCGGGTGGCGGTGACATTCCATGTGCCTGTGTTCGGCAGGTAGAATTTTACCGTTCCGGTGCTGGTAGCCGTGAGCGTGGTGGAGCCGTTGACCGCCTTGACCGTGGAGCCGCTGTCGATGGTCACGGTGAGGGTGCAGAACTTCACCGTGGCGGAATAGCTGCCGCCGGAGGCCGATACCACCGCAGTCACCGTAGACGAGGAGACGCTGTTCTTGGTAGCCGTCACGGTATAGGCGCCGGCATAGTTGACGGTCAGCGCACACTTGCCGTTGCTGCCGCAGGTGCCGGAATACTGCTTCGCGCCGAGCGTGGCGGTCACAACGGCACCGGATTCCGCCGTTACGGTCAGCGTGGCCGCGAAGTAGCTCAGCGTCACCGCGTACTGCTTGACCTGATCCACGACCACGGTTTCGGTGGCGGTGGTCTGCCCGTTCAGTATGGCATACAGCGACCATGTACCATAGCCGGGGAGGTCAAAAATGCACTTGCCGCCGACACTGGCGCCAGTCAGCACGGTCTCTCCGGCCGAGCCGGTGGTAACAGTGACCTCCAGTTGCGGAGCCACGCCGCCGCCCTTTGGCTTCTCCCAAGTGTAGACGCCGGTCTGATCGTTGGCCGCCGTGCAGTAAAAGGTCTGCATGGTGTCGGTGTTCAGATACGACTGGCCGACTGCGCCCTTCGTGCTGGAGGTCGGGTCAGTCGCGCCGGTGAGTGGCTTACTGCCGTCCAGTCCCTCCGCGAGATCAGTGAGGTCGTTGGAAACGCCGTCAAGGAAGTCATCGAGAGCCTGCCCGTTATAAGTCAGGTCGGTCGCGTCGCTGGCGCCGGATAGCTTCCACTGATATTTTCCGCTGCTGTCCTTGCCGTTGCAGACGTATTCCTTGCCCGTAGAGCTGTCGTAGTAGTGCTGCCCTGCGGTACCAGCGGTCGCGGCTGTCGGCGCTCCTGAGCCTGTTGCAAGTGGATAACCGTAGTCTTTTCCGGCGACTGCCGCAGAGATGTTCCCGTTTCCGTCGCCCAGCAGCAGGCCCTTGACCGTGATCTTGTCCTGCTTTGTCTTGACGGCCTCGGTGATGGCGGCAGTCATATCGCTCTGCGTGACGCAGGTGCTGGTGTCGACCGTCACCGTCCAGGTGCCGGTATTCGAGCAGGAAATCAGCGCATAGAAAGTGTAGACGAAATCCGGCGATTCCGTCTTACTGGGGATGGGAATGCCCTGCTCCAACTGGAACAGGGCGAGCATGGCGGACGCCCCGCCATCCACGCTGGCCCATACGCCGAACTGATTCAGCGTGTAGGCCGTGTCCGGCGCAGCGATGCGAAGCTTCAGGCGAATGCCGGAAGCTATCTTCTCGCCGCCCAGCAGACTTGCCGCCTGCTTCTGGTTGGCAAGGGCGGTCTGCGCCATCATCGCCGCCACCGCGACGGTACCCTGACCCGCAGCCGCGCTGTCGAAGTTCAGAGTTTTTTCATTCACCCACTCGTTGAGCAGGCTGTTTCCGGCGTTGGTGATGACGCCGTTCCATGTTGCCATTGTAGGACACCTCCGTTTTAGTATCGAATAGCGGTCGCGCCGTCGACCATCTCACAGCCGATGCAGGCCGCGCCGAAATACTCCGTTGCCAGCCCTCCGGCGTCGTAGTATTCCACCTCGTCCAGCACCGAGCGCAGATTCTTGTAAAAGGCAACGCGGTCGATCACACGCTGGTGCCGGGCGGTGTCGACATCCTCATAGGTGGCGTCGATCAGCAACTTGAAGTGGTACGGCTCGCCGCCGTATTCCCACCATTCGCTAACCTGCGTATCGGGGTAGATGGCGGAGATGGCCAACACGACAGCCGCCTTGGTGCCGAGCCTGCGGTGGACATTCCAGGAGTCTTTCAGCGTCCGGCGCTTTTCCTCCAAAGTGTAGTTGGCGTCCCACCAGTCTACCTTGAAGTCATACGCCAGGATGTCCAGCAGCTCGTTTGGGAGTTGGTCGATTTGTGAGTAGATGGACACGCGCCCGATCTCGCCTACGCGGTCGGCCAGCACCTCGGCGACGGCAGCGGCCAGCGCCGCCATATTGTCATCGTTGGCCAGGACTGCCGGCAGCGATGCCAGCAGGTTTTCTTTCGTGATGCCGTGCGCCTTATTCATCCTCGTAGCCCCCGTTCGTGGCGGTGATGGTGCCGACCGCCGCGACCTGCGGCGTCGTGTCATCGGAGCCGTCCCGCAGCGTGGTAAAGACCGGGCTGGTCAGCGCCACGCGCTTGATGCCGGTCTGCATAAGCTTCCCAATCAGCACAGAGGGGTTGATGTCGCGTCCCAGCTTCCCGCATTGCCATGCGACAAATTCGGCCACGGCCTTGTCGACTGCGGCCTTGATCTCCGTGGAGCTGAGGGAGCTGTCCTTTGGCACATAGTAGGTGAAGGTGATGTTGTAGCTCACCTCCTGCGGGTCCTTGACGGAAACCTTGTCCGTCAGCGGGCGCACGGTGTCATCGTTGCAGGCGGCGAGGACGGCGTTCTTGATCTCTGTGGTGGCGATGGTACCGTCGTCCATGAGGACATACAGATCCACCGCCCCGTCGCTGGGGCTGTTCGCTACCACATCGGCGATCTCGGTGCTGACCTGCTTGGCAAAGTAGATATACCCGCCCTTGGCTCCGGCGCAGCTATAAGCGTCCTGGCTGGCGCGCATCAGCTCATAGAATTCATCGTCGGTGGCCTCGTCCGCACCGTCGTCGCTGACGGTGAGGTTTTCGCAGCTCTCGCAGTAGTCGAACAGGTCAATGAATGTGTTGATCTGTCCAGCGGCGTAGCCGTTGCCGACCGCACCGGCTGTCTGGCAGCGGATCTGCACATCGGCGTGGGTCGCGCCGACAGACACATAGGCGTCCGCAACGGTCTCCCAGATCAGCGTGCCGCTGGCGTCGGTGACGCGCGTACCGGCCGGAATGAGGATTGCCGTGCTCTGCGCCTCGGAGATGTGGAAGCGCTCGGTGCAGACCGCTGCCTGCGCCGCCGGACGCCGCGTGACATAGAACAGCTCGGCCAGCGCGTCCAGGTTTTCGCCCTCGGCGCGGCTGGGGATGTTCTGATTGCCGGTGTAGTTGTTCAGCCCGCGCTCCTGGATCACCACGGCGGCCACGAACTGGATAAACAGCTTTTCGGGGCTGGCGGGCTTCACGCTGACGCCGGTGATTTTTTCGTAAATGGAGATCAGCAGCGCTTCGATCGTTTCGGTATCGGTGGAAACGAACTGATATTCCGTGTTTCTGTCACTCATTGATGATGTTCACCTCCACGGTAGGGATCAGCCTGCCCAGGGCGGTTTTGTCGGCCGCGAAGGTCACATTCACCACCTCGGCGCGGGGCTCGTATTCTTCCACGGCCTCCTTGACCTCGGAATACATCATGGGCATAGCCACTGGCAGGGGCTTATCCACGAACTTCTGCGGCAGGCCGAAGCCGCGGTACAGCGGGCAAGTGCCCTGCCGCGTAGAAAGGATAATGGCGATATTCTGCAAGACGGAGCGAACGGTGTCAGTCTCGTTGAGATGCACCGCGCCGATGTCGGATGCAGTCACTTTGTAGCTCATGCCAGTTTCACCCCCTCAGATACTCTTGCAGGCTGACGGACACGGTGGCGCTGGTGACATTTCCGCGCCCGTCATAGGTCTGCATTTTCATTTTGTGGTCGAGTACGGACCAGCGATATTTCCCATAGCCCTTGTTGCCGATCACCAGCGGAACGGCGACGCCGCCGCGCTCATAGTTCCACAGCTTCACGACCTCGGCGATGGGATCAACGCCGAGGTAGGCAGAAAGAACGATGTCGAAGGTCATCTTATCGGGGTCAAGGCCGGTGAACTCCGTGAGGGCGTGTGTGCCGTGCCGCTGATGGGTCGCGTACCGGGCAGA
>ENA-ORTH01002640-ORTH01002640.1-human-gut-metagenome-genome-assembly--contig:-NODE-2640-length-13823-cov-5.230825_pt1 | contig 13823 bp, 14 predicted proteins | sample MGYA00241914_ERZ509192 | MGnify/ENA primary metagenome ERZ509192 (study PRJEB26280, sample SAMEA2338826) | human gut metagenome | biome: human gut; feature: human-associated habitat; material: faeces... | reverse complement strand
GGTGACAGGATTCGAACCTGCGGCCTCCTGGTCCCAAACCAGGCGCTCTAGCCAAACTGAGCCACACCCCGATCTCTCTATACTTTTGTCCTGCGCCGCTCCCGCTGACGCAAGACATATTATATTATAGTGTTTTACAAATGTCAACACCTTTTTTCATATTTTTGCTAAAAAATTCCTTACGTTTTTTTCAAGGATTTTTCCTGATAAATACGCAGATAATCTTCAAAATTTCTCAGTCTTGAGGAACACGCCTGACAAGAAAATCTGCCATAGAAATAAAAACAGAAAAGCTTTCAAAAATACATTTACTATGCCGTCATATATTTAATCTTAAAATGAAATTTTCCCTGCCGGTCAATATCCAAAACAGCATAGCTGGGTGTTCTCCCTTCCTGTCTCGGATAGGAAAGACTTCCTGGATTCACCGCAGTAATATTTCCTCTTCTTAAAATTACCGGCTTATGAGTATGTCCAAAAAACACCACAGAAATCCCTCTGGATGCCGCCTCATCAATTAGCTCTGCCGGGTCTAGTGAGACGCCGTAGTTATGCCCATGGGTAATCAATACTTTCGTGCCGGCCAGATCAATCTCCAATTCTCTGTCCAAATCAGAAAAAAAGTCATTATTTCCGGCCACAATATAAGCCGGACAGTCCAAAGCGGCCTCGAGATAATCCTCCTGTCCTTCCACATCCCCGCAGTGAATCAGAACATCAAACGGTGTCTCCCTCAGCAAAACCTCATCCAACGTATTTTCTTTTCCATGTGTATCACTGACAATCAATACTTTCATAATAAAACCTCTTTGATTGCCTCCAAGGCTTTCCCGCGGTGGCTAATCTTATTCTTTTCTTCCATACTAAGCTCTGCTGAGCTGCAGCCATACTCCGGCAGAAAAAAGATGGGGTCATATCCAAACCCATTTTCTCCCCGTTCTTCATATCCAATGATACCTTCCATGGTACCCCGGGCTGTCTTCACCGTTCCATCCGGATACGCAGCCGCGACCGCACAGACAAACCGCGCTGTCCTCTTCTCCTGCGGCACTCCCGCAAGGCGATCAATTAAATTCTGATTCTTAATTCTGTAAGAAGTATCCTCTCCCATATACCTGGCTGAATAAATCCCCGGTTCCCCATTTAAATAGTCAATCTCCAACCCCGAGTCATCTGCCAACACTACTTCGTTGGTGAGCTCACAGACAGTTTTCGCCTTAATGACTGCATTTTCCTCAAAACTGCTGCCGTCCTCCACAATGTCTGCCTGAATTCCTGCTTCCTTTAATGAGAGAATTTCCACATCCAGGTCTTCCATAATCCTGCGAATCTCTCTCATCTTTCCTTCGTTTCCTGTAGCAAAAATGATTCTTTTCATAAGTCTCCTTCTCCTCGCCATCCTCTATTTTGTATTTTTCTTAGGCGGCTTCGGCCCTAAAAACTGATAAAAATACGTCTTTAACATCCCATTATAGATTTTGCGGTTTTTATCTGCCTGCCGTCCGATATCTCTTTGCGCATTCTCATAAGATGTAATCAAATACATGGACCATCGGTCCAGTCTTTGAAAACTCTCCCCAATCTCCCTGTACAGCTGCGCTAAGGATTCTTTCTCTTCCAGCCGTTCCCCATAAGGCGGATTCGCTATCACAAAGCCAAAGGACTTACTGTGGTGCAGATCTTTCACCGCTCTTTGCTGAAAATGAATCATATGATCTACTCCTGCCAGCTTTGCATTCTCTCTGGCCGCTCTCAGCACCTGAGGGTCTATGTCAAATCCCTGAATATCCGTCTCAGTATCCAGCTTCGCTCTCTCATTTGCCTCATCCATTGCCTCATACCAACACTTTCTGGGTATCAAGTGTTTCCAGTCCTCCGCCAAAAATGAGCGGTTCATGCCAGGAGCGATGTCAGCTGCCATCATTGCCGCTTCGATGGGAAATGTCCCGCTGCCGCAAAATGGGTCCACTAAGACTCGGTCTGCCTTCCATGGGGTCAGCAAAATCAATGCCGCCGCTAATGTCTCCGTGATCGGAGCTTTCGCCGTCATTTGGCGGTATCCCCTTTTATGTAAAGATACCCCGGAAGTGTCCAGACCTATCGTAGCCACATCTTTCATAAAAGCAACACGTATGGGAAATGACTCGCCCTCCTCTGCGAACCATTGAATGCCATAGACACCTTTTAACCTCTCCACAATTGCTTTTTTCATAATAGACTGAATGTCAGAAGGACTAAACAGCTTACTTTTGATGGAGTTTGCCTTGGCCACCCAGAACTTTCCATCTTCTGGAATGTAATTTTCCCAGGGCAGATCTTTGGTTCCCTGAAAAAGCTCCTCGAAAGTCTCTGCATGGACTTCTCCCACTTTAATTAAAATCCGCTCTGCCGTTCTGATAAATACATTTGCGTCAGCAACCGCCTGAGCATCTCCCCAAAACGTGACTTTTCCATCCTCCACCTTACTGATTTCGTATCCTAAATCCAGAATTTCTCTCTTAAGTACTGCCTCCAGCCCAAAATGACAAGGGGCAATCAATTCCCATTTTTCCATGCAATCCTCTTTCTATAGTGTAATCTCTTTTATCACATTTCCGTCAAAATCTTTAATAGAAAAAATCCCGTCCTCATACACTGCATAAGTAGGCGGATTTCCCTCTTTGGGAATGGACACGGAACCCGGATTTAATATCATACAGTTCTCGGTCCTGTCAGCCCGCAGCACATGTGTATGCCCATGAATCAGGATATCTCCCTTTTTCATAGACGGAAGATTTCCTTCATTATATATGTGGCCGTGCGTCGCGTAAAAAGTCCTGCCTTCCAGTTCTAAAATACAGTAGTCTGCCATTACAGGGAACTGCAATACCATTTGATCAACTTCAGCTTCACAATTGCCACGCACCGCATAAAACTCATCTTTTTTCGCATTGAGCATCGCGATCACTTCTTTCGGCGCATACTCTCTGGGCAGATCATTCCGCGGTCCATGATACAGCAAGTCACCCAAAAGCACCAGCCGCTTGGCGCCTTCCTTTTCATAGGCTTCCAGCATCTTCCTGCAGTAATAAGCAGAGCCATGAATATCAGAAGCAAACATATATTTCATCTGACTGCATCCTCCTCAAATTATAAATAGAGTAGTGTTTATAGACCCTTTCCAAGGGTCTGTATGCCATACCATCGGACAATGCTACGGCTTGCCAAAGACTGGGAAGAGAATTTCCCAAATCGAAAATCCTCTTCCAGACAAATCTTTTTTACCACTCATATCTTTTGCACTCTATTTTACTATGGCTAATTGGAAAATACAAGATTTCTTCCCCGATATGCCATAAATCCTCCAACGACGGAACAGACCTGGTAACCCTGTTCCGCCAGATACCTTCCAGCTTCCATACTTGCTCCACCTCTGTCACAGTATAAGACTAAGAATTTCTCTTCCGGAAAGTACGCCTCTTTTATCTCTTCATAGGGCACATTTACCGCGCCTCTTACATGGGCAGCCCGATATTCCTTTGAATCGCGTATATCAACGAGAACAGAATCTACATCATCTACATAGCGGTCTATATCTCTAGGAGAAATCAATTTTATTTCCTGCATTTTACTAAACCCCCTTTTCTTACTAAAATATGCAGACTTCCTCTATCCGTCAACTCACCTAAAAAAGAGTCGTGTTTGCAGGACCTTCGCCTACAGTGGGGGCAAACACCATCTTCCACTCCGCCACAGTGCGACCGACGTGGAGCGTTTATGTTATATGAAAGGGCTCTCACGAATTTGCGTAACAATCTCTTCCCTATGACATGAAAAATGCCCGGGCCTTGTGCCCGGGCATTTTTAGAAAGATCAATATTTGGAGTCGTAGCTGTTCTCAGAATAATCCTCGCTGTAGTTCTTACCACAGTCGCTGGTCTTATTCTTATGACAATTCTTGCTGTTCTCGCTGTTTGTCATACGGTTTTTACTGTTCGTGCTGTTTTTGCTATTTTTTACATTTGAACTCTGATATTCGTTCTTAGAATTTTTAGCCATAAAAGTTTTCCTCCTGTTTCGTAAACTTTTTTTGTATTACACTCGTTATTATTCCAAAAACAAGAGGGAATATTCAAGAAAGCATATTGCTTTTTTTTCCAGAATATATTATAATTGGCATGTAAAAAGAATTTACCCTTCAAAAATTTTTTTTACATTAACCCCTTATTTAATTATTTATACTCCCCTCGAAGACCCCGGTAGCTCCCCTACCGGGGTCTTCTCTTTCATATAACAGGAAAGACCTTATCACGCTAATGCGTGAAAGCCCTTTCTTATACATAAACGCTCCGCTAAGGATGCGCACTCCCACAAGAGGTAGTCGCCGCAGGCGGCTGTGCTCGGCGCGCAAAGTGGGACTGTTCCCCTCAAGATTATAAGAATGGGGGAGTTGAAGTGGGCTTTCCCACTTTATTCCCATGTCCTTTTATTCCTCAAACGTTCTCACATACCCGCCTTCGCGCAGTTCCCTCCCCACCTTCAGATAGCAGTCACTGCTTTCATACAGTTCTTTTCTCTCCTTCTCCGTCAGGGCGCGAACTACCTTCGCTGGATTTCCCAGAACTAAACTTCCATCTGGGATTTTCTGATTCTGTAATACCAGACTTCCCGCACCAATCAAGCACTCCTTGCCGACAACTGTCCCATTCATAACGATCGAGCCCATCCCTACTAAGGTACCGTCTCCTATCTTGCAACCATGTACCAGCGCATTGTGACCTACCGTCACATAATCCCCTATTACTGCCGGATATCCAACATCCGCATGTACTGTACAGTTATCCTGGATATTGCTGCACTTGCCCACCACAATCCTATCTTCATCCCCTCTGAGCACTGCGTGGAATAAAATACAGCAGTCCTCCCCGACCGTCACATCTCCCAGCAGTACTGCCTCCTTTACCACATTCGCAGATTTCGCTACTTTCACTCGATTATAGTCCATCCTCTCTCCTCTTTTCACCTATGATTTTTCCGACTCAAATTCTGTCACGGAACAGTTCAGCCAGCGCCGTTCGTAAAATCGCACTACGTGCTTATCGTGGCTAACGCCACTGTTTTACTCATTGAAAGGCGCTTCGCTCATACAGATGCCCGCTCTCAAAAACATCCAAGTATGTTTTATGCTTCCCGTACACTATATGGCTGAACTGATACCTGTCACAAATAAATTTTTCGATTTTATTTGAAAATCCATTCAATCTATGTTATACTAAGTGCATGCAGATGTAGTTCATCGGTAGAACACCAGCTTCCCAAGCTGGGGAGGCGGGTTCGATTCCCGTCATCTGCTTTAAAAAACTGAAAGTACTGCGCAGACGGTATTTTCAGTTTTATTTTGTTGTAGGAATTTCTTCACACGATGCTAAGCTGACTGTTCTCTGACACAGAAATCCCTGCCGCCTAGTCCAATTCCTCCAACATCTCATTGACTGTTCTGTGTGTTACACGGTTTATAACTCCCCATCCTTATTTGAAGCACATAATTACACCGTATAATCACGTCCGCTCCGCACTGCGTTCGCGGATTCTATCTGCTAAGACGACCAAACTGGTATACCGTCACACCATCTAGCAGATATCCTCTAAGTCGTCGTCCCTATCACGCCGCCTCATTCATTAAGTCGCTAAAAACAAAAAGCGCTCCGAACCATGTCATTCCATCTTATCTACAGTCTTCTCCGCCAACAACAACTCAATACCACGTTCTCTCAGACCGACAACATATTCTTCCGGCAAATCAGAATCCGTAACTGCGATATTCACACAATTCAAATCAAAAGTCGCAGAAAAAGCTTTCTTCCCAAATTTTCTGCTCTGAGCCACCAAAATGGTCTGTCTTGCCTGTTCCACCATCGCGACTGCAAGCTCCGTGGCTTCTGCATTCCAGTCAGTGACGCCTCCTTCCAGGCTGACTCCTCCTGCCCCCACAAATGCTTTGTCCACATAATAGTTTTTCAGGGACTGGCAAGTGACCTGTCCAAACGCTCCTCTCGCTCTGGAATTAATATGACCACCCAAAATATACAAATTCACCGACGAATCTATCAGTTCATTGATAACGTATACTGAATTGGTGAGAACCGTTATATTCCTCTTATTCTTAATCTGTTTCGCCACTTCCCAAAGGGTCTGCCCCATACCGATCAAGATCGTATCTCCTTCTTCCACCAAAGAAGCTGCTTTCTCACCAATCAATGACTTCTCATAAGTATCCATATCAGAAGAAATCACCTCTTCATCTGTGGATTTTACTTCTTCCTCCTCATTAGCCAAAATCCCCCCATAAACTCTCCTTATCATTTTATTTTTCTCTAAATTCTTGATATCTCTGCGCACAGTCTCATACGAAACATCAAAAATTTCCACAATATCTGCAATCTTAACAATTTTATTCTCTCTTAACAACTGCATAATCTTATTTTGTCTTTCTGTCGCTAACATGCCTCTTCTCCTACACTGTTATCCCATTTCCCAATTTATGATTTTTACCATGAACAAACCTTTAAAACCCAAGGTTTTTACTAATTTCCGTCTAAGATAAGACCATACATTTCTTTCCAGTCATCCCAGACCCGGTGTCTTTATTTTAACGTCTATATTCTTTTTTTTCAATACTTTGTTCTTTTTACTTCCTCTCATCATCACACATTTTCCCGCAATATTTTGTGTGTTTTTGTGTTTTACTATTGACAAACACACATTTTAATTCTATAATCCACACAAAGAAACACTTAAACACACTTCAAAGAAAGGAGTTATACTATGAGTGCACCCAAACTCTTCAGCCCTGGCCCCGTGATGGTCAAAAGCAATGTGCGAAGCGCCCTGCTCCATTACGACATCTGTCATCGCAGTCCAGAATTCGAAGGCATGTTCACAGATACGCAAGAAAAAATCAAAAGACTTTTTGGCGCAGACGACACTTACTACAGCCTGATTGTCTCAGGTTCCGGAACCTCCGCCAACGAGACCGTTCTCTCCTCACTTTTTCAAAAAGACGAGACCGTGCTTTTGATCCGCAACGGTGTCTTCGGCGAACGGCTGCTGGAGATTATCGAAAAATATCAGATTCCCAAGGAAGAGGCTGTGTTTCCCTGGGGGACTTACCCGGACTTGGCCGAAATCGAACACATCATAACCCGCAATCCCAAAATAAAAGTCGTGGCCATGGTGTATCACGAGACCAGCACAGGGATGATTAATCCTGTCCATGAGGTGGGCCGTCTCTGCGAGAAATACCACAAAATATTCTTCGCCGACACGGTTTCCGCCGCAGGTGGTGAATACATAGATATGACAACTAACCACATTTCCATTGCCACCTCTGTAGGCGGAAAATGTGTCGGTGCTTTTCCTGGTTCTGCCTATATCTGCGCCAAAAAAGAGATCTTAGATACTCTCACGGCCGCCCAGTGCAAGAATGTCTATCTGAGTCTGTATAAACATTACGATATAGCAAAGTCCTCCCATCAGACTCCGAATACACCAAATGTCAATTTATTCTGGCCTTTGAATCAAGCATTGACAAACATTTTAGAGGAAGGATTGGACAAGCGTATTGCCCGATACCAACGATGTGCCTCTATTATACGCAACGGTCTCCAAAATATAGGACTGCATCTGCTCCTCTCAGAGCATCTTTCCAACACAGTCACCTCCGTCTTTCTTCCAGAAAACATACCCGCTGCTGATTTCTTGGCTAAAATGGAAAAAAGAGGCTATATTTTTTATCTGGGAAAAGGAAAATACGCAGACATGAATATGATTCAAGTAGCCAATATGGGAGAAATCTACGAGCAGGATTGCTATAACATGCTAGAAGTGTTCACATCCTGTCTGAACTCCTTTTAAAACGTAATCCTACTTTTGCTTCAGCCTGTTCAAAAACACAGTTCGCTTCGCCCCAATCGTCGCGTTCTGTGTTTTTTTGCTTTTTATTGTATTATTCTTCCTCATAAATCATGAATTTGCACATAAAGACACAAAAATCTTTAGATATTATTCACAAATCACACATTATTCCTCATATTCTCCACATTTTTTTGTTGTATTCACACAAAACCCATGATATAATTCCACTCATAAGAATCGAACCTGCAATTAATTGCACAAAGAAACACACGATGCTATTTGGCGCGCAAATAACATCGCCTATTACTCAAGGAGGAAACATATGAATCAATCCCAGACTAAAGGCGGAAAACTATCCGCACTTATCGGATGCACACTAATGCTTTCTATTGTCTACATGTCACTGACCTCCTGGTCTGTCGCCGTCAACGAATTAGCCTCCGCTTTTTCCTTGACAACTCCTATGATACAGGCCGGTTCTTCTATGCAGATCGCCGGTTACGTCATCGGCGGCTTCATTGAAGGAAAACTGATCGCAAAACATGGGTGGAAAAAAGTGTTTACCGTCGTAATCATCGCTTATATTCTGGCTTCTGCCCTGATTCCCGTCATGACTAACTACTACATCATCCTTCTCCTGCGTTTTGTCCAGGGATGCGGCTGTATGGTAGGACTAACCAATGTGGTAGTCAGCTCCTGGTTTCCCACCAAAGAACGTGGTCTAGCCCTCGGAATTCTGTTGGGAGCCATCGGACTCGGTTCCGCTTTAGGCGGTTATGTAGGCGGCCTACTCACGCCAATGATCGGCTGGAAGAACACTTTCTGGCTCATCAGCGCCCTGGCAGCCGTCGGAGCTCTCATTTTCTACGCGATGGTAAAAGAAGCCCCACCTCTGGAAGAGGAAAAACACGTCGTCCGTCACAGCGAAGAACTTCAAAAAAATATATTCAAAGAACCAGCTCTTTGGATGCTCGGATTGGCCACTCTCTGCTGCTTCTTTAGCTGTTACGGTATGTACGCATACCTTGCAGAGTATCTCTATACCTTAGACTATTCCTCCTCACAGGTGGGAACCATGGTCTTCTTGAATGGCTTTATCGCCGTCTTTTCCACACCGATTGTGGGATGGATTTCTGATAAAATGGTCGCCAAAAAAGGGGCTCTGAAGGCAAGAACCTGGGCGAATATGTGGCCTGCACTTTTTGTAGCCTTCATAACCTGCATCCTGCTACCGCATCTTGCTCCTATGAGTTTAGGCATGGCCTTCTTTATCACTTTGGCCGTAGGTTGGGGGGTGCCTGCCACAAATGGTCCTGGTCTCTCTCTGCCGGCTGACTTATTCGGAAGCGCCGCTGCTGGTCCTGGCGTCGGTCTGGTATTGCTGATCGCAGGTGCAGGCGGAATTATCTCCCCTATCTTCGTTCCTTGGCTGGCTGGACAAACTAATTGGACCATCGCCTGGTATGTAACTGGCGGATTCGCTCTTTTAGGAATGCTCATCAACTTATACCTCAGCCGTTATAAAGCTGATTAAAAAGAATGGAGGAAAAGCATGATTCAAAAATATATTCTCTCCTTTGACTGCGGCACCACCGCTGTCAAGGCAGTTCTGATCAACTTTGAAGGAAAAGTCATCTGCAACGCCAAGGCTGAATATTCTCTAATTCAGCTCCATCCAGGCTGGGCCGAACAAAATCCTGAAGAACTTTGGAAAGCGATCTGCAAGACTTCCCAAAACGTAATCACAAAAGCTAGTATCAAACCCGATCAAATCATCGGACTTATCTATGCTGCACCGTGGAAAAACATTATACCCATAGACGCAAATGGAAACGTACTGCGCAACAGTCTGATCTGGATGGATGCCAGAGCCAGCGCCCAGGCAGAACGTCTGAACCAGGCGGCTGGCTTCTTCGTAGGTACTGGGCAGGAGTACTGGCCTCGCCTGATGTGGGTAAAGGAAAATGAGCCTGAAATCTGGGAAAACGCCAAGGTAATCATGGGACTGAACACCTATTTTAAATGGAAGACTACCGGACAGATCGCCACAGAACCTTCCGATGACTTTTTCCATTCCTACAATCCGTCCATCCAATCTGATTATGACAAAATCATCCATGCCGCCGGCCTGGATGAAGATTTGGATAAGTTCCCACCGATGAAGCTGGCAACCGAAGAAGTCGGCAAAGTCACCATACAGGCAGCAGAAGAAATGGGACTGGTCCAAGGAATCCCTGTCTTTGGAGGCTTTGGAGATCTCCCGGCAATCACCATAGGAACAGGATGCTGCCAGGAAAATATGGTACATATCTATTTCGGCACCTCCTCCTGGCTGGTGGATATCATCCGAAACCGAGAAGACATTGAGGCCCCACAATATTTTACCTTTAACTCTCAATATGAAGGAGGACTGTTCGCACTTCAGACCGGTTGTTTCGCTTTCGACTGGGCAGTTGAACAATTCTACCACTCAGAACGCCAAATCCTAGGCGGAGAAGTCTTCGATTTTGTGAACAAAGACATTGCCGGCATTCCTGCCGGTTCTGACAATCTGATCGCGACCCATTGGCTAAACGGTGAGCTGCCTCCTCTGTCCAAAAACGCCAAGTCCGTCTTCTTCAACGTAACTTCCAACCATGATCGCCGCCATCTGGTTCACGCGGTTATGGAAAGCATCTGCTACACCCATCGCAGATATTTGGAACACTATGAAAAAGCTGCCGGTAAAAAATTGCACAGCATTCGCGTCGTAGGCGGCGGCGCAGTCAGCGATCTGTGGATGCAGATGCTTTCCGATGTTTTGCAGATTACCGTAGAGGTCCCTGAAAGCCCACGCTACACCGGCGCAATGGGAACCTACTACTGCGCGATGGTTGGCCTTGGATACATCAAAGATTATAACGCAGTCTATGATACCGTCAAAATACAGAGAGTTTTTAAACCCAGAAACGAAAACGCTGAAATTTACGATAAACTTTATAAGATCTACTTGGAACTTCATCCTGCTCTTCACAATTTATATGGAAGCATCAACGGTGTTTACTAATGTTTCTGCCCTGCCATTCGGCAGGGCAGTCATCGGCAACGAAAGGAGCTGCTTATGAAAATAGCAATCTGTGAATTCCATCAGGAGACCAATTCCTTCAACCCCTTTCCTAGTCCCCTAGAAGACTATCTGGTCTTTGGCCTGTGGGAAGGTGAAGAACTGTTAAAAAATGGAAATGGTTCCAGCGCGCTAGATGGAATGATTCACGTTTTGGAAGAAAACAAAGTTCAGATTGTCCCCACCTGCCGCATGTGGGCCAACGCCGCCGGACCGGTAGAGGCCCAAGTCGTAGAGGACTACTGGAAAAATCTGTCCCGCCGCCTAAAAGAAGCACTTCCTCTAGATGGCGTGTGCATTTCACTACACGGGGCTACTCAGTCCACTGCGTCTCAGGACGTATGCGGAGACCTGCTGGAAAAAATTCGCCAGCTCGTAGGCCCCAGTACGATTCTCTCTGCCTCTTTAGATTTGCACGCAAACATCACTGAAAAAATGTTAAAGAACGCTGAATTTCTCTGCGGTTATCACACTTATCCTCATGTAGATTTTTATGAAACTGGATCCCGAGCCGCTTCCCTGTGTCTCCAGCGTCTAAAAAATCCTCAGAAACCTCTCCACACACGATGCATACACCTGCCCATGATCGCCCCTGCAAGTTCTTATACCACCCTCTTCGGCCCTTTTTCCGAGCTGATGCGCCATGCCGAACATTTCGTAGAAGAGAAAAAAATTGCCGATTTTTCCATCTTTCAAAGACAACCCTGGCTGGATGTCGGTGTCGGAGGAAGTGCGGTACTTACTGTCTCTGAATCTGACAGCTCCAAACTTCTTTTGGAACTGGCACGGCGCTTTTTGAATCTGCGACACAGTTTCCATTCTGATATAAGAAGTGTACAGGAAATTATACATGTTGCAGAAAATAATGCCACAGGCAAGCCTCTCGTTCTGGTGGACTCCGCAGATTCTACCAACGCCGGTGCTAATGGCGACAGTGCCTATATACTCCATGAAATCTTGCGCCTGAATTCATCGGTAAAAGCCGCGCTATCTTTGAGATGTGCTCCCGCAGTAAGACAGGCTTTTCAGACAGGAGTTGGAAAGACGGGCACTTTCACCATCGGCGCTTCGATCAATTCCAGCATGAGCACTCCCGTCACACTCCAGGCATATGTACAATCTTTACATGATGGAATCTATACGCAAGAAGGCCCCGCTAAGCGCGGCCTTGTCAATCACCTGGGTCCTACCGCTGTCCTCAAATTCAGAAACACCTCTATCCTTGTGTCCGAACAGCTCCTAGGAGCCGGAGATCTACAGCTATACCGCCATCATGGAATGGAACCCCTTTTCTACCAGATGGTTGCAGTAAAAACCTGTACCTCTTTTCGAGCGAGTTACTTGCCCGTAGCCAGTGACATCATTGAAGCAGATACTCCCGGTGCCGCCTCTTCTAATCTGCTTACGCTCCCATTCCGTAACCTGCCGAAACGCTTTTATCCTTTTGCTGAAATCGACGAATCGGACCTCACTATCCCAAAAAGATTTCGTTAAACGTGACGAATCCTTTCCTATAACATAAAAACCAGATTTATAACAAATCTGGTTTTTACATTTTTATTCACTTCTGTCTCTTCGGCATCTTCAGCGCCTTTTCTGGAATGCCTTCACAATGACACCCACCACTGCCAAACAGAACAGTATGGGAAGCAACGCGCCAATAATTGTAATCAGCACAAATAAAATCAGTGCTGCCGCCAAAATTACAATCAGCTTTCCATACCATGTGGTAAGGTCCAGTTTTCTAAAAGTCTTTTTGCTCTCTCTTACAAATTCTCCGTCTTCTTCCTGGACAACGTATTCTCCTGTTTCCTGAGAACTCCACGCCCCGGAATCAATCAGCGTTTTGGCGATTAACCATGGGTCTCCAAGCATATCCAAGACTTCCGCCTCCGTCTTTCCGGACGCAATCTCTTTTTCTATATAATCCCGATAGTACTCCACATGACCTCGAAGCTGATTTTCTGAAAGCTGGCCTCTCAAATGCCTCTCCAAACTTTCTAAAAACTCTTTTCTCGTCATAGTTACGTCTCCTCTTTTTCTCCTGACCGCTTGTTTCCCTCATCTTAGAATAGTATACAAGAACTCGACAAGTTTTTGCAAGGCATTTTATCCTTTCTTAAGAATTAAACGTAACTATTCAGCCATAAGCAGCATATGCGGCGATATAAGCTGCGCAGCAGCGAATCTGAGCTGTTATGGCTGAATAGTTACGGCCGTTCTGAAGGTAGCAGATAGTAATAGCACTTTAATCTGTACAATCCTAGTTCCTTTCTATTTTTTGATATTTCAATATAATAAGGAAAAAAGTTTAACGATAATAATTTATTTTATTTCCTATTATAGTATTTTTAATTTTAATTAAAAATCACTCTAATCCAGTTACTTTTCTTAAAACTTTGATAAATTTTTGACTAAATTCTTGACTTTTATATGCATTAGTGCTAATATATAACCATCAACTAAGGAATCAAAAACAATATCAAAAGATTCCAATCAACCAAGAGATTTCTAATTACTGACGGATAATTGTGGAATACCACAGGGGAATTAGAAATCTGAAACGCCGACCGTCTGGGCAACATTTGAGCTTCTCGAATGTTGTCCTTTTTTATGCAATAGGAAAGCTCTTTTCACGCCAATGCGCGAGAGTCCTCCTATCACATAAACGCTCCGCGAGGATGCGAACGATGCAGAAGGTATGTCCACAACAAACCTTTCACATCATATCTAACAGGCGTCGGTATTATGGGGGATCCAGAAAGGAGATCATAATTATGGGATTCAAAAGTGACATCGAAATCGCACAGGAGTGCACAATGGAACC
>ENA-ORTH01002625-ORTH01002625.1-human-gut-metagenome-genome-assembly--contig:-NODE-2625-length-13902-cov-2.346140_pt1 | contig 13902 bp, 13 predicted proteins | sample MGYA00241914_ERZ509192 | MGnify/ENA primary metagenome ERZ509192 (study PRJEB26280, sample SAMEA2338826) | human gut metagenome | biome: human gut; feature: human-associated habitat; material: faeces... | reverse complement strand
CGCGGGCGCGGCGCTCCAATTCGGCGTGCATGCGCTGGGCTTCCAGCAGATACCCGCCATCAATGGTCAGTCCATCCATCCCGTTGGCGTTTGGCTGCCCGTTGGGGATATACCACCCCACAAGGTGGGCAATCACTTTGCCTGCCATTCGATCAGCCCCCCGTCCGATGCCTTGCGCAGCTGGACAGCCGCCACGCTGTAGTCATCGTTATAGCGGATATCTGCCACAGTCAGCCGGTCGGGCAGTGTGTAGTGGTGGATTGTCTTGCCGTCACGGCCTGCCACCGGGTTGATCTGCACGCGGTCCTTGCTGATACGCAGCGGCGGCAGGGCAAGCACCCCTTTGCCAATGCTCCACTCTGCAGCAGCGGCAACCAGGCTGCCCTCTGCCTCGTTCAGGTAGCTGTCCGTGTTGACCTGGTAGCTTGCCGGGCAGGGCGCGTCTTTTGTGATGTCGCCCAGGGCAATGGCGCAGTACAGATACCGCCCGCATACATAGTGCCGCACGCTGTAGCCTTTCAGCCCGCCGGGCAGGCGTGCTGTGGCCTCTTCCAGGTGCGCGCGCACAGCGTCCGCGTTCGGCCACAGCTTAACGCGCACGCCCTCAGCGGCCACTTCCAAAACGCTGACGTTGATCTCATTGTTTGCCAGCAAGGCCAGGTTTTTGGTGTTATCACTCTTCTCCATTTGCATTCTCCATTTCCGGCCCGATGTATGAGCCTGTATCACTGTAATTCTTGGGGTCAGCCATGGGGCTGTTCCACCCGTACATGGCCCCGCCGTACATGGCAGCAGCCTGGGCGCGGGTAACGCCTGCCGCATTGTTCAGGGCATCCACGCAATCCTGGCTGACAACGCCAAACAGGGCGCGTTCCCCGCGTACCACGCGGACAATGTTGTTGGTGTAGCGGCTCCTGGCATATGCGTAGGCCGGCAGGCCCTTTTTGTCAATGGTCATTTTCATGCTTTTTACTCCCTCTTTTGGTTTCGGTCGTTTGGGCGGCATTCCAGCGGCAAGTGCTGGGTGCTCTTGCCGCCAGTCGTACACTCTGCACCTGACGGTTGCTGATGCCATATCCTGCGTGCAGCCGAGCATCTTTCGCACGGCGTCAAGGTCAAATCCGCCGTAGTAACACAGCACGCCCTCCAGCATTGCCTCCGGCGGCACCGTGTTGCGGACACGCTTGGGCAGCAGGCTGACGCGCCGCACAGGATATGCTGCACAGAGTTCATCCATGCTGCCATACCCCAGGCGCACCAGCAGATCAGATTTTTTTGTGCATAGACATTCCGCACAGATTTTTAGCTGGTGGCGGACGTTTGTGCAGTTTTTCAGCCGGGTCTGTACCCAGGCCAGATCTTCCGGCGTCATCTGCTCCATCCCTCCCCTGCTCAACAGATCTGCCGGGCCAGCGCAGTGGCGGGAATACGCTTATCCCTGCCCTGGCCGATCCAGCCGCGAATGTTGGCCGTAACCTTGCGCGCCGCCCACGGGTCGGTGCCATAAACGATGTGCGCAGCCTCAGCCACTGTCACCAGCTCGCCTGATGCCTCGTTGCGAATGCGTTCCAGCGCATCGCGGTAGCCCTCTTTTTCTTTTGGCATGGTATTACCTCCCTTGTGTCCATGTTGGACACGGTGTTGCTTGCATCTGCCTGCCTGGGATTTTTTGGTCTTCATGGTTATTCATTGGCGTCATCTTAACTCGCATCGTTCAGCGTCCATTTTGTGGACAATTGCCTAAAAAAAACGTGCATGAACTGTTCGGGGGAGTTGATGCCCAAGGCATCGGCCATTTTTTCCATATCTTCCGCGTCCGGCTCTTGGATGCCGTTTGCAATGCGCGACGCTTTATTTCGCGTCCAGCCGACGGCAGACGCGAACGCTGTAATATTTTTGTACTTGGAAAAAATCAAACCTCGGTAGTTCTCCACTGTTCTCACCTCGCTTTAATGTCCATTTTGTGGACAACTTAAATATACCACCATACGGGGCAATTGTCAACCATTTTGTGGACGCTTTTGCACGTTTTCTTTGCAAATTGTTGATTTTGTGGACAGTTTGTGCTATACTGCCCTTAGCACATTAAATAAGGTTGGTGTCGTCACTATGGAAAAGGTTGCAGAATTGGCCGAGCGTCTGAACGAGGCCATCAAAGACAAAACCTCAACGACAAAATTGGCCGACCAAATAGGAATGTCAAAGCAGGCAATCAGCGCATACACAACAGGTGTCCGCGTCCCTAAGCGGCCAGTCATCAATGCGCTGGCGGAGGCGCTTGGCATAAATCCTCTTTGGCTTATGGGGTACGATGTTGGAAAATATGACAACGTCACGGCCACAATCCCCGCCGGGTTCCAGCCCTTGCCCCAGCGTGACCGCGTGCCGCGCGTCGGCCAGATCGCTTGCGGCGAGCCTATCACGGCAGAGGAGAACATAGACGCTTACGATGAAGTCCCCAGCGATTGGCACGCCGATTTTACATTGCTCTGCCAGGGTGATAGCATGGAGCCGAAAATTAAGGACAGCGATGTTGTCGCCATACACTGCCAGCCGATGGTTGAGAACGGCCAGGTCGCTGCCGTCCTCATTGACGGTGAGGCCACGCTCAAGCGCGTGTTTGTTTTTAAGGACCACATCGAACTGCGCGCCGAAAACCCGGCATTTCCAACCATCATTCGCATGGGAGAGGCTATGAATGAAATCACGATTGAAGGCAAGGCCGTTGGGCTTTGCCGCAAACTATAGGAGAGTATATGGCACGGTGCAAAACCTGTGGGAAGTTTGGACTATTTTTGAAACTTAACAGCCTTGGCGAATGCGAATCATGTGCTGCAAAGCGTGCCCGTCAAAACTATTTAAAGCAGGGCATGGAAGCCGCAAAAGAAGAGCTTGAGAATCTGCCTAAAGCAGAAATTGTTTTGTCTGGCATCAAATTGAAATGTCGGCCATTGGACGAATTGGACGATATAAAATTTTCAAACATAACCGCCAATGGAAAATATAACAGTTTTGTCGTGTTTGATACTGAAACCACCGGGCTCTCTGCCGCCAAGGATAAAATTTTAGAGATAGGTGCCATCCGTTTTGAAAATGGTATCCCTGTGGCCGCATTTGAAACTCTGGTAAATCCCGGAAAGCCCATCCCAGAGGAAGCGTCCTCTATCAACCATATTACAGACGATATGGTTGCAAATGCACCCGCTATCTGGCAAGTTCTTCCCGCTTTCGATGCTTTTGTTGGCAAAAGCGCTGTTGTTGCTCACAACTTGAAATTTGACTTAAAGTTTATTCACCGATCTGGAAGCAAATTGATAGACTCCAATCGAAAATATTATTGCACTTATGAGCAAAGCAAGCGACTGCTAAAAGGACCAACATATCGAAATGGGGAGATGACCGATAAAGACTATGATGTATATGATCACAAACTAGGGACATTATGCGAATACTACCACATTTTTCAGCCAGATCAGCACCGTGCTGTTGCCGATGCCTTCGCCACTGGAAAACTGTTTCTGAAACTCGTTGAAGAAAAGCAATAAAAACGCCCGGCGATACCGTTCTTCTCCAGGCCGACCCCCCCCCGCCTTTGACCCCATGATTTATACAAAACAGCAAATAAACGAAATCGAAATAGAGGGCAAAGCCGTAGGTTTTTGCCGTGGACTGTAAGCAATAAGAGATAAACAGATTCTTAAAAATTAGAACAAGGGGTTTACAAAACTGAATAAATAGCATATAATAGGGGTGTAGCCGAAAGGCTACCATGTGGAACACAATGTTTCATTTATGCTTAACAGACCCCTGGTAGTAAGCCCCCCATGATAAGGGGATTGGCTGAATCCTGGGGTCTTATATTTTTATAAGGATGTGTTAGTGTGTCTAAAACAGCAATTCTAGTGGATGGCGGCTTTTATCGTAAACGCGCAGCCCATCTCTGGGGCAAGAAAACTGCAGAAGAGCGTGCAAAGGAGTTAAGTGCCTATTGCCATGCGCACATGCAGGACAGAGACGGAAACGCCTCTCGCGAATTGTATCGTATTTTTTACTACGATTGCAAACCAATCGGACGCCGCAGCATTTACCATCCGCTTACAAAGCGCAATGTCGATTTGGATAAATCCGAGACATACACCTGGACTCTTACATTCCTTGAAGAACTGAAGAAGCGGCGCAAATTTGCATTGCGGTTGGGGGAACTGTCTAACCAGGCTTGCTACAACCTGCGCCCGGATGTCACTAAGAAGCTCTTGGCAGGCACCCGCACCTTGGATTCGTTGACAGAAGAAGATTTCATGTTCGTTGCCCAGCAAAAGGGTGTTGATATGCGTATCGGTATTGATATTTCGTCTCTTGCCTTCAAAAAGCAGGTGGATCAGATCATCCTAATTGCAGGTGACAGCGATTTTGTGCCCGCGGCAAAGCTGGCCCGCCGGGAAGGCATTGACTTCATCCTTGACCCCATGTGGGCTGATATAAAGGAAGATTTGTTTGAGCACATTGATGGCCTACGCAGCCAATGGAAGAAGAAAGACGAAAGCTGACCTGCTTTGTGAAATATTACAAAGTCGCGGATGCTGAAATAGAAAAAGCGCCCCCGGTGCGCCAACACCGAGAGCGTTTCCATAGATCAGCTTGCCCACAAAAGTGGATACAATCGACCCGACAATCGTATTGTACCACCTCCGGGCAGGCTTGTCAAAGTGTATCTGTATGGAGGTTGTTGTACAATGCCAAGTGTAGCAAAGCGCCCTGACGGCCTGGTGGAGCGCTGCCGTGTTATCAACGGCAAAAAACGCCACTTCTATGGTCGCACACTCAGAGAGGTTCAAGCCAAAATTGATGCCGCGGTTGTTGAGGCATCCATCCGCCGAGAAAAGGGCGATCCGTTCCGCGAGGTAGCAGAGGCGTTCTGGGCAGAAAAAGAGCCGGCCATCAAATACGGGTCCCGCCGGGGCTACCGCCACAAAGTGGAAGTTGCCATCAGCTGGTTTGGCCAGCTTGGCATGCGTGAGATCACCAGCACAGACATCAACCGCCAACTGATGCACATGGCCGCCCAGGGCTATGCCTACAAAAGCATTGCCGGGCAAAAGTCCGTGTTGTCCCTGATCTGGCAGTATTGGTGTGCAGAGATGGGCGGAGATTGTAACCCCTGTGCGCTGCTCAAGCTCCCCCAGGGCCTGCCCCAAAGCAAGCGCCGTGCCCCCACTGACGCAGAAATAGCAGATGTTAAGGCCCACCCTGAGGGCTTTGGCCTATGTCCAGCTATCATGATGTACGCGGGCCTGCGCCTGGGCGAGGTAATGGCCCTGCAAAAGCAGGACCTTGCAAATGGTGAGATACACGTTTGCAAGGCCGTTGTCTGGCACGGTAACAGCCCGGAAATTGAGGAGCCAAAAACAGAGAGCGCCTACCGCACCGTGCCCATTCTCAAGCCGCTGCAGGACGCCCTGGGCAGCCGTCTGGACGGCCTGGCCAATGACGCCTACCTGTTTGGCGGCACACAGCCCTACACCAAGAGCCGCTATCAGAACGCCTGGCTGCAATACTGCGCCAGCATAGGCCGCGTACATGACAGCGGCAAACAGTACAAGACGGGCAAAACATCCAAGGACGGCAGGGCGCTGTACAAGCCGGTGATGGAGCCGGACTTTACTGCCCACCAGCTGCGCCACGAATTTGCCAGCACGCTGGTGCAGTGCCAGATCAGCCCCCAGGTTGCCAAAGAGCTTATGGGCCATGCCGATATCTTAACCACCCAGCGCTGGTACGCCGAAGCAAAGACCACCGCCGTCCGCGATGCCGCCAAAATTCTTAATGCGCATTTTGGTTCGTAATATATACGCAGTACGCTAATTTTTAACTAATTATAGTTGTTTTTATAAAATTCAAATCTCTCTTTCTCCGCCAACAAAAACCCGCGTATCTGCGTAAGATATGCGGGTTTTTGGTTTATCTAAACGCACCTCTATCCCAACATTTACCTCAATAACACCCCTATCTAGGGTGTATCTGAAAAGTCGAAAATATCGTCTATTTCTACAAACACAGGTTGATGTTCATGGTATCCCGCACAAAAAACAAACAGGCCGCCCCAAGGCTTGTTCCCGCAAAGGGGATGAGCAGCCCCGTTAAAACCATTGCATCTGTTAGTTGTAATTAACCTCTTTTTCAAAAAATAGCCGGAGTGTTTCCACAAGCGTTTTGCGGGTACACTCCGGCTTTTATTATACGGTGCGGCACAAGGATGCAGTTCAAGATGCGCGGCGGCGGAACAGCACCGCCAGAGACCATACCAGCGTGGCCGCGCTGAACCACAGCCCGGTGCTGAACGCGTTGGCCGCCGCTGTGCGCAGCATGGCACCGGGCATGGGGATCTCCGGTATATGCCTGGCCGCCTGCCACACTGCCGCTGCTTGAACAGTAGCCTGCTCCGTCCCAACGGCGCAGCCAACGGTAGAAAGGATCATCGGCAGCAGCAGGCGCTTTTTATCCTTATGGCACCAGCCCAGCAGCAGGCCCGCGGAAATTATTCCTGTCCCCCACGGCAGAAGCCCCAGCAGGGTGCCCAGCCAGCTGTCGGGCTTCGTGCTGACAAATACCGCCGTTGGGCCATCTGCTCCGCCAATAATGCCAATGGTGCTGTTGGCCTGTGCTCCCCTTGCCTGCACCCGGTCTTTCAGCTGATTCCAAAATTGGCTCACGATCTTCCCTGCCTTTCATTTGTTGTTTGGCCGCTGCATGGTTCTTGTTTGGTTAGCCATACTATAGCATGTCACGCTATTTTCGTCAATGAAACATTAAAATCGCAGCATCCCTCAATATTTCTGCCACGAAAAACCACCCCGCATGCAGCAGTGGACAGCATGCGGGGCGGTAATTATGGATTCAGTTCATCGAAAGATCACAGCAGGCCCTTGTACAGTTCCTTGATCTCCTCAACGCTGGTATCACGCGGGTTGCCGGGGCAGCAGGCATCGGCAAAAGCGGACTCTGCCAGGAACTGGATGTCCTCTTCCTTCAGGATGCCATGCAGGTTTGCGGGGATGCCAACATCGGCGCTCAGCTGCTTGACGGCTGCGATGGTTGCATCAGCGGCTTCGGCATCATTCATCTCGTCAATGCCGGTCACGCCCATAGCCTTGCCGACTGCGCGGTAACGCTCGCCTGCAACACTCTTGTTGTATTCCAGGCCGGTGGGCAGGATGATGGCGCAGGCAACGCCATGCGGGGTATCGTACAGAGCAGACAAACCGTGTGCCATGCTGTGAACAATGCCCAGGCCAACATTGGAGAAACCCATGCCGGCAATGTACTGACCCAGAGCCATGCCTTCGCGCCCTTCCGGGGTGTTCTGCACAGCGCCGCGCAGGTTCTCGGAGATCAGCTTGATGGCTTCCAGGTGGAACATATCAGAGATGGTGCAATGGCCCTTGGTGATGTAGCCTTCAATGGCATGGGTCAGTGCGTCCATACCGGTGGCGGCGGTCAGACCCTTGGGCATGCTGGACATCATATCGGGGTCAACCACAGCGATTTCAGGAATATCGTTGGTATCCACGCAGACGAACTTGCGCTTCTTCTCTACATCGGTGATGACATAATTGATGGTAACTTCGGCAGCGGTACCGGCGGTGGTGGGTACGGCAATGGTAAACACAGCGTGCTTTTTGGTGGGGGCAACGCCTTCCAGGCTGCGGACATCCGCAAATTCGGGGTTGTTGATGATGATGCCGATGGCCTTTGCAGTATCCATGGAAGATCCGCCGCCGATGGTCACGATGCAGTCCGCCTCAGCTGCCTTGAAAGCAGCAACGCCGTCCTGCACGTTCTGGATGGTGGGGTTGGGCTTGATTTCGCTGTAAACAGCATAGGGGAAGCTGGCTGCATCCAGCAGGGCAGTGATCTTGCCGGTAACGCCGAACTTGATCAGGTCGGGGTCAGAGCAGACAAAAGCCTTTTTATAGCCGCGGGCGGTCAGTTCGGGAACAATGTTCTCGATTGCACCATGGCCATGGTAAGAGATAGTATTCAAAACAATGCGGTCAGCCATAATGGTATTACCTCCGTTTTCTGTGCATGGTTTGCTCTTGGGCACGCGCTGTATGCAGCCCGTTCCATGCCTTTTTTATAATTATAACATCGTTTTACCCTGCCGTCTTTGGGCTTTTGTATCCGCTTTATTGTGAAAATTCCACTTTGCTGTTAAGCCGCCCAAAAGTTTCTAAAGTTTTTGGGCATTTCTTCCGTGCTGTCCCCCACTTGCAAACACCTGCGCGATATGCTATACTATTTTTGCAATGAGGCGCGACCTGTTTTTTGGCCGCGCCTTTTTAACTATCAGGCCAAAACCGCGGCGCGCAGCCCGGTTTTTATAAGATGTATCTGAAAGCAAAGAAGCCGACGAATTTTTCGCCTTTTCAGCTACACCCTAAGAAAGGGGGAATCTGCATGAAACATCTGCGTTCCTTTTTTGCGGTGCTACTGGCCGCAGCCGTCTGCGCGGCGGTGGTGCTGTTTTCCGGCTGTGGGGCATCCGTTCAGGTGCAGCAGCTTAGCATCCCCGGCGAGCGCGGCAGCATCCATGCCACGCTGACCACCCCTGCCAATGCCGAAAACATACCTGCCGTGGTGATCTGCCACGGCTTTACCGGCAACCGCCAGCTGGACGGCCACGCCAAGCCGCTGGCCAAAACGCTGGCCCAGCACGGCATTACCAGCATCGCCATTGACTTCGCGGGCAGCGGCGAAAGCGAGGAACCGTTCACCGCTTACACCCCCGCCAACATGCGGGATGATATCACTTCTGCCATCACCTACCTGACCGACACTGTGGGTGCCGACCCGGAGCGCATCGGCCTGCTGGGCCACAGCATGGGCGGCCGCGCCGTCAGCGTCTACCTGAAAGATTCCATCAAAGCCGCCGCCCTGTGGGCACCGGCGGATAACACAGGGCTGGACGGGCTGGAATTTCTGGACCACAGCGCCGAGGGCCGCCAGGCTATTTATGACGGTGCCATACAGAACGGCGTGCTGGACCTGCCCAAGTGGGGCGTAACGATCAGCGCCGATTTTGTGCAGCAGGTTGCCGACCAGGACCCCACCGCCAGCCTGCGCACCTACAACGGCCCTCTGCTGCTGGCTTATACCGCCGGGGATGCCGAATTGCTGAGCCAGACCACCATTGACCTGACCCGCCAGGCTGCCGCCGAACACAGCGGCCCTCTGGTGGACCTGACCGGCCAGTATGAGGACGCCACTCACAATTTCACCGCATCCGGCAAAAAAACCGACGATTTTTCCGTCCGCCGCCGCATCGAATCCGCCACCGCAGAATTTTTTGAAGAATATCTATAACCCACCCCTATTTGCCGCCGCCCCACCGGGCCGCGGCATTTTTTATGATAATTTTAAGGCAATACCGGGACGTCGAGGACGCCGTCCCCTACATATAGTTTCATGATTCATCACAAATTTATTTTGCTCCATTCCCCACGCACCGGCGGGGTCAGGTGACCCCGTCCTACCGAAACTTTGCAGCCCCCCTTTCCGGCGGCCAGAGGGCTGGCCGCCCTACCCACCACATTTCCCCGCCCCAATTCCTAATTAACTCCTACCTCCTCCCTCCTAACTACTTCCTTCGCCCCACCGCAATTTTACAACTCCGCCCCCTTTCCGCCGGGGGTAAAATGTGATATAGTATAAAGGTATAGGATTTTGTCAAAAAGGGAGGGCTGAAATGGCACCCATTATCCATACCGTCAACCTGCGCAAGGTGTATGCCGTGGGCAAAGAACGGGTCATTGCCCTGAACGATGTTTCTATCTCCATTGAAAAAGGGGAATTCTGCTGCATCGTGGGCCAGTCCGGCAGTGGCAAAAGTACCCTGCTGAATCAGCTGGCCGGGCTGGAAAAACCGACCCGCGGCAAGGTATTCATCGGTTCGCACGAGATCAGCGCTATGACCGAAGATGAGCTGGCCAAGTTCCGCCAGGCACACCTGGGCTTTATTTTTCAGAGCTACAACCTGCTGCCCACCATGACGGCGGCCGAAAACGTTGCTCTGCCGCTGATGTTCAAGGGCATTTCCCGCTCCCAGCGCCTTGCCATGGCCCGCAAAGAGTTAAAAAACATGGGCCTTGGCGGCCGTGCCGAACACATGCCCACCGAGATGAGCGGCGGCCAGCAGCAGCGCGTGGGCATCGCCCGCGCCTTTGTCAGCAAGCCGCGCGTGATCTTTGCGGACGAACCCACCGGCAACCTGGACTCTATCACATCCAAACAGGTGCTCTACCGCATGCTGCAAATATCCAAGCAGATGGGCACCACCTTTGTCATGGTCACCCATGAACCGGAGCTGGCCTCCTGTGCAGACCGCATTATTACCATTCTGGACGGCAAGGTGCAGTCCGATGTGGTGCAGGATCCCGCCACAAGGGAGCGCAACCGCGAAGCCCTGTTCGCCAGCCTGGAGGGCAACATGCGGATCGGCGGCGACTCTGCCAGCGGCGAAGTTCACCAGAAAACCGCAGCCGAGCTTGCCTCTTACGCAGCCCCTGCTGCCGCAGCCCAGCAGCCCGAACAACCCAAACCGTAAATTTTGCCCACTCATTCAGGAATATCAAAGCCATAGAAAAAGATGGAATCAATTTAAGGAGGACCCCGGAGTGAAAAAAGCTTCCCGTTTTGCCGCCCTGCTGGCGGCCGTCATGCTCTTCGGCAGCGTGGCTGCCATGCCCGCCCTTGCCGAAGACGCAACCTCTACCCCTGTACCGACAGCAACCGCCGAGCCTACCGTGACCCCCGCCCCGACGGACAACGGCCAGAGTGCCCCCAACAACAGCGGCTCGGCCTATATCATTGCTCAGACCGTGACCGATGCCGCAGGCGGCGAAATCACCACCATTGACCGAGACAGCCGGTTTAACCTGATTCTGCGCGTGGCGGATTACGGTGCTTACAACAACTTCATTCCCGCGGACCAGATCTCTGCCCGCATCAACTCCTCCGTGTTCACCTTTACCGGCAACGCCGAAGTTGGCCAGCTGTACGAGGAAACCGACGCCAACGGTGCCGGTTACTACAGCTATGTACTGCTGTTCCGCGATGTGATCTACAACGGCGGCGGCAACAGCGTGCCCATCAACCTGAGTTACCTGAATTCCACCATGGCGATGCAGCAGCTCAGCGTTACCCTGGGCCAGTGTGTGGACGAAGACCCCGATACCCCCAACCTGATGATCCGCGCTTCCAGCTACGGCAATGAAGCGGTTGTGGCCGGGACGCCCTTTACCCTGACCCTGACCCTGTACGCCACCGGCGGCCAGGAGAACCTGAACGATGTGGTCATCTCGCTGACCCTGCCGGACGGCATCACTATGACCAGCGGCAGCCTGAGCAGCTATCTGGGCACCATGGCCCCCAAGTCCACCCGCGATGTCAGCTTCAGTCTGACCCCCAGCGCCGGCTTTACCGGCGGCGTGGCCAACATCACCGTGAACAGCGTGGGTACCGGCGCGGACACCAACAAGGCCGTTACCGGTATGTCCACCACCATCTCGGTTCCGGTATCTCAGCCGGACCGCTTTGAGCTGGGCCAGCTGGAGCTCAGCGACAGCATTACGCTGGGCGATTCCGCTTCCGTCACCCTGAACTTTGTCAACAAGGGCCGCGACGCCCTTTCCAACCTGGAAGCCACCCTTTCCGGCGATAACCTGGGCGCCGACACCACTGTGCAGTACATTGGCAACCTGAACGCCGGTTCCTCCAACAGCGTGGATTTTGACATGACCCCCACCCAGGAAGGCACCTGCAACGGTACCATCACCCTGACCTATGAGGACGCCAACGGCACCCTGAAAACTGTCAGCAAAGATTTTTCCTTCTCTGTTCAGCCGGCCATGGACTACGACGATTCTGGTGATATGGACTCTAACATGGATGACATGCAGCCCCAGCAGACCGGCCTGCCCCTGTGGGCCTATCTGGCAATCGGCGCTGCTGTGATCGTGGTGGTAGTTGTAATCGTTGTGGTGGTACGCAAAAAGAAGAAGGCCGCCGCACTTGCCAAGCTGGAGGAAGGCAACGATGAAGATATCTGACCAGATCGGGCTGGCTGTCACCAACCTGTCCCGCCGCAAGGGCCGCACGGCACTGACCGTTGTGGGCGTCGTTGTGGGCATCTGTGCGGTTATCGTTATGATCTCCATGGGCATTGCGGAAAGCCATAACAACGACGAAATGCTCAAAAATATGGGCGGCCTGACCAAGATTGAGGTATACAACTACGGCAGCCAGAACATCAATGGGCAGGAGGTCAAGCTGGATAACGAAGCCGTCCAGCGGTTCCGCAAGATCGACCACGTTACGGCTGTCACCCCCTATTACCAGCCGGACCTGAACCTGTATGTAGAAGCAGGCAAAAACAACCGCTACCGCGCCAGTTATGTATGGAGCGTTCTCGGCCTGGATCCGGACACCATGCCCCTGCTGGACAACAAGCTGGAAAGCGGCGACTGGCCCAAAAGCGGCGTGAATTACGGCAAGGATGTGATCCCCGTTGTGGTGGGCAAGGAGTTTTTGTATCAGTTTGAGGATACCCGCCGCAGCCAAAACAGCTCCAAACGCCAGCGCTGGAGCGGCGAAACCGATGCCAACGGCAACCAGCTGCCGCCCTTTGTGGATGCTACCAAGGATACCTTTACCCTGACCCTGACCAATGGTGACACCGAGAGCCCCAAGACCCAGAGCTACAAGCTCAAAATCGTTGGCGTTGTCTCGGAAGAATCCGAGGATTACATGCTGCAATACGGCATTACTTTCCGCCTGAACGACCTTCTGATGCTGAGCGAAGCCTACAGCAAGCTGGCCAAAACGGATTTTAATCCCAAAAAAGTGACCTATAACGAAGTGTACATTAAGGTCGATGACATCAAGAATGTGGATAAGATCTGCGATACCTTAAAAGAGGAAGGCTACCAGATCAGCTCCATGGTGGATTACCGCAAGCAGATGCAGCAGCAGACCGCACAGCGCCAGCTGCGCCTGGCGGGTCTGGCGGCCATCAGCCTGTTTGTTGCCGCGCTGAACATCGCCAACACCATGACGATGGCCATTTACGAGCGCACCCGTGAGATCGGCGTGATGAAAGTTCTGGGCTGCGAGATTGGCAACATCCGGCGGATGTTCCTGATTGAAAGCGGTATGATCGGCTTTATCGGCGGCGTAGCCGGTACGATTTTAAGCTACATCATCAGCTTTGGCATGAACAACATGACGATGATCGTATACGGCCTGAACACCCTGCTGATGAAGCTGGGCATCAACGCCACCATCGACCTCAGCTCCCTGATGGGCAGCAGCGATTCGATGTATTACGGCGGTGGAATGTACATGTCTGATTCCGGCAGCGGAACCGTCATGTCCATCATTCCTATCTGGCTGGTGCTGGCTGCCATCGGCTTTGCCGTGGTGGTGGGCCTGCTTTCCGGCATCGTTCCCGCCAGCCGCGCCGTTCGCATCAGCGCCCTGGAGGCCATCCGGCACGATTAAATCAAATGCGCCTTCCCGCAAGGGAGGGCGCGTTTTTGTTTGAATGAAAAAAGAATAAATAGTAAAGAATAATTTCGGTGGACCGCATTCTATGTATTACCCTTTTAGTTTATAGAGACCATAGGGGGCGCACTTTGTGCGCCCGCCATCTTTATTACAGAGTGTACCATAAATCATATCTGTAGGGCGGGATGCCCTCATCCCGCCGCAGAGAGACATCATAAAATTGTACCACCTGCCCACGTTACGGCCCGCCCCACGGGACGATGCAAGCATCGTCCCCTACAAATCTCTTTTTCTGTTCGCGGCAAAATTTTACCTTTCTTCCCCTTCAATACATTTTCT
>ENA-ORTH01002617-ORTH01002617.1-human-gut-metagenome-genome-assembly--contig:-NODE-2617-length-13915-cov-5.528860_pt1 | contig 13915 bp, 22 predicted proteins | sample MGYA00241914_ERZ509192 | MGnify/ENA primary metagenome ERZ509192 (study PRJEB26280, sample SAMEA2338826) | human gut metagenome | biome: human gut; feature: human-associated habitat; material: faeces... | reverse complement strand
CCCATTCTTCATTGGTCATTGACCGCCGCCCCTCTCTGGTGTAAGATGATGGTGTTGAGGGTCGCTCCGAAAGGGGCGGCTTTTTTACTTGGAATAACTTGGGAACTTGCGAAAACTTGAGGTTTTTACTTAGTAAAACTTAGTAAGACTCCGTGGATAAGGGAGGGCTAAGGTTCGATGAAAACTTGACAAAACTTGACTTTTTAGCCGCTGCTCCCAACATGCCGAGGAGATATCCCCGTTTTCTCGGCGGTGTCTTCGGCGAATGATTTCATTTTGGTGGAGGACACCGTGTCCGCCACCTCATTATGCTGATTCCCTTTAAATGCTCCGCCTTCATAAGTGGCTCTTGTCTCCGGATGAAGCGCCTCGTAAATTTCTTTCCGCCGTAGAAGCTGCTCGGCGTGCTAAAACTTGCGGAAACTTGATTTTTCACGCGTGCGGGAATGTTGTGATTTGTCAACCGGCGGCTTGCTATGTGGAGCAGATGTCCCGGTGTTTACTCCCGCATCCGGTCGTATATGGTTTTCTCTCTGGGTGGAATTACCGGCGGTTCTTCAAAATCCGTCCCGCTCTCTACCTCCGGCTGCCTATTATCCGCCGTGTTTCGATGGCTCCGGGTTATGACGGTATGGGTAGCGCACATGGAACGAATCCGGTCACAAATGCGATCCCCCAGCTTTTGGCGTAGCCCTTGTACATCTTCGTTCGTTGTGATGATGATGGGGAGGCATTGATTATACCGGGAATCGATGATGTCAAACAGGCGTTCCCGCGCCCAATCTGACGGCTTTTCGGCTCCCAGGTCATCCAGCACAAGCAGCCTGGATTCCTGATACCGGCGGATAATATCCTGCGCGCTTTCGGAATCGTTGTAGGATGCCCTGAGTTGCTCCAGTAGCTTGACGGTTCCGACGAAGCGAACGCCTGTATAGATGGCGGTTCTACTATCGGCACCGTCTGCCACATCGTCGGGTATCGGTATATAGTCAATGATGGCATTTACCGCGGCGGCCGCTATGTGGCTTTTTCCGCTCCCGACACCGCCAATGAAAAGAAGACCCGTCCCGGTATTCTTGCCCTCTATGTACTCCTTGGCGAAATTTAGCGCGGCTTCAAACGCTTCCTTTTGCCCGTCGTCCGGCTTGAAATTGCGGAACCTCTGCCGAACGGCCCGCTTGCTCAGCCCGGAATATTCCCTCATGTTATTCCGGACGATTTCTCGCCCTTCTGCGATACGGATCGCCCGCTCCCTGGCCTTTTTCTCAGTCACGCAAGGACATTCAAGGGCTTGGCTGTAGCATATCCCCATCAGCTCAGTATGGCCGTATACAATCGGTTTCCCGCAGAACGGACAACGCTCGGTTTCGCTTTCGACAGTATAGGCGTTCAAACGTATTCCCCCCATCCGGTATTCTTGTATCTATCCGGGTTAGTGTAGTCCTGGGAAGATGCCCCGGCCCGATTATCATAGTTACCTTCCAGAATCTTTGTGAGGTTGGCTGGTTTTAGAATCCAGTCAAACCCGCAGCCATTCCAACCACCATTCCGGCCTGTGAGGAAATCGGAGGCTTCCACCTTGCGGAATAGGGCAGGGAATCCTCCGGTATCTTCCAGCATTTTTGCAGCGGCTTTAATGGCCTTGCGACGTTGGGCGGTGATACTGCGCACTTTCGGGAGAGACGGACAAATTTCGTTGAATGCCTCTACGGCCTTGCCGTACTCCGTCGCGCCGCGCTTGTCATCGGCAGATGACATATTCGTATCTCTTATATCATCTTCATCTTCATTTTCATCTTCATTATCATCTTCATCATCATTATCGGCTTTTTTGGGTTTCTTTGAAAACCGTTCGGTTATTTTGGGTTTCTCTGGGTTTTCACCGTCCGGTTTGGGCTTGACTGGCCTGCCTCCTTTTGCGCCGTTCTCCCTGTTCCTTTCACACTTTGAGTTGTACTTTTCAGCGTCCCTTTCCATTTGCGCTTTGATGAAGGAAAAGGCCATTCTCGGCATTCCGTCGAGCATCGGGACGGTTCCGGTTTCTGCAAAATCCAGCATGGCCGTGAACAGTTGGCCCCGCTCGGAATCGGAAAGGAGTTCAAGGTGTTGACGGTACTCCAGATACACGATAAACGATTTTCGTTTTTCCATTGGTGCACCGCCTATTCGTCGTTTGTGATGGATTCCGCGTATTTCTTCGCGGCCCGGATGGCGCGGCCTATCTCTCGGCGGCGGCTCTCCATGCTTCGGATGAACCGCGCTGCCTCGTGATGGTTTGCCGCTATGAAATACCCCGCTGGGGGTTCTGTGCTGGAACAGATGATGTGCCCTTTCTCCCGCAGCCGGTGGATCTCCTGCTGCATGGAGCGGACGCTTGGGAAGCCCGCTCGTTTGCATAGCTCTTTGGCCGGTATGGCGTTCTGTGCGCCTGTGGGTATGTAGTCCAGCAGATTCACGGTTAGGCCTCCTTTACGGGCCGGATTTGGCCGTACAGCACCGGCTCGGGAGCGGGCGCGGTTTCCAGGTAGTGCAGCAGAGTATCCAGGTTAACAAGGCGCTTGTTCCCGGCCTTGACATGGGGAATGGTGCCGTCAAGGACGAGCTGCCGGATGCGGTAGGGGGTGACGGCGGTGCCGGGGTCAATCTTCCGCAGCTCCGCCGCCGCTTCCCCAATCGTTCTCATGCGTGGGGGCATTATCCCGCCTCCTGTTCCAGCTCGGCAATGATGCGCAGGATTTCCGCCTGTTTCTCCTCCGGCAGTTCCTTGCGCAGCAGCCGGGAAAAATAGCTGTCCGTGTAGCCCATGCGATCCGCTATTTGCCACAGCTTTACACCCGCTGCTGCCGCTGTTCTTCTGATGGTCTGGTTTGTCTTGGTCATTTCGTTTTCCTCCTTAAATTGTTGTTGCGGTTTGCTGCTGTTTATGTTATAATGTCAGTATATCAAATAGGTATATGATGTTCAACTATTAGAAACTATTAGAATTTTAGGGAGAAGGAAATGAAAAGCGATTTATTTTCTAATTTGTGCGCAAACGCCAACATATATCCGTTAAGAACAATTGAAGTTGATGGGATTACGTGGATAAGACCAGAAGATGATTCCAAGCCGGTCAGATGCTGCCTGTTTTCTGTGCTTGATAATTTGATGGTAGATTTTTTAAAATTAGGACAGTTACTAAAAGAATCGATTAATGTGGATGATTATCAGCCGAATTGTTTAAGTGATAGAATAATTGTTGGCGGAGATAACGAAAAGCATATAGCGTATATCGATACAACCGCCTTTAGTGATGATGTATGCCCTTTTTTTGTGAAAGATAAGCAACTTATTATTCGTAGTATAATGACGTTTGTGAATAAATATGGTGCTATCAACTTGCGTTGCGAAGACGGCCTAGACGCTTCGACCATTGAAGACTACGTTGTAAAAAAATTTGGCCGTCGCCTGTATTTTACAACCGAGCCAGTTTCATGGGTTGCTTATAAATTCTTCGAGTTGTTTTTAAAATATACGGATCCGCAAAAATACATGTATCTATCAGAAACTCATCCTTGTGTACATGTGAAGACTCTACCCGTTCTTAAAACTAACGTCAAACTTAGAATTAGTTATACCGGTAACGATTGGGATGAACGAAAAGAAATAGAATCTTTACTTGGTCTGATTACTGTTTTTCTGTTCTACAATAATGAAAAGCGGATAATGAGATGTCCATGCTGTGGAGATTACTTTATAACCACGAATGAAAAAGCGGTATATTGTTCTCCGGTGTGCAGAAATCGTTTTAACTCAAAGAAGAGCTACTACAGAAAGAAGGAGTTAGGACATGCCGACAATCCAGAAGCGCGGTGACACGTACCGTATAAGGGTATCCGCCGGGTATGATTCCAGCGGCAAGCAGTTGATGAAGTCTATGACATGGAAGCCCGCTCCCGGAATGACCCCGAAGCAGATCCAGAAGGAGCTTGACCGGCAAGCGGTGTTGTTCGAGGAAAAGGTCAAGAGCGGGGCGGTTGCCGACAGATCCATGAAGTTGGCGACCTTTGCCGAACTGTGGATGGAACAGCATTGCAAGAAGCAACTTTCCCCGAAGTCCATCATTGAAAATGAGAAGCTGCTTCGACGCGTGATCGTGGCGCTTGGCCATCTGCGCATGGATAAAATCAAGCCGCTTCATATCCAACAGTTTTATGATAATCTCGCTGAGGCCTGCATAAACGAAAAGACGGGCGGGCGGCTGTCCAATTCCACCATCATGCATTATCACAGGCTGCTGTCTTCTATGTTTAACAAGGCAGTCCTGTGGGGAATCATTCCGGCAAGCCCGCTTAAGGTGCAGCCTCCGAAAGTTGAGCAAAAAGAAGCCGCTCACCTGGACGAAGATCAGGCGGCGGCGCTGCTGGAAGCCCTGGAAGATGAACCTATCCAATACCGAACAATGATCGATTTGCTTGTATATACCGGACTGCGCAAAGGAGAACTGCTGGGCTTGGAATGGCGGGATATAGACTTTGACAAAGGGTTGATGCAGATTCTTCGATCCAGCCAGTATATTCCCGGCACCGGAATCATCACCAAAGGCCCCAAGAATAAGAAATCCCAGCGCACCATCAAACTGTCGCCCAGCGTGGTGAATATGCTGAGAGACTATCGCATCTGGCAGACGGAGCAGCGGCTCTTGGTTGGTGACCGCTGGGAGGATTGCGGGCGGCTGTTTACCACATGGGACGGGCACCCCATGCACCCGGATACCCTGCCCCGATGGTTTGATAAATTTCTAAAGCGCCATGGCCTCCCGGATATCAATATCCACGGCCTTCGCCACACTTGCGCCAGCCTTATGATTGCTTCCCACGTCGATCTGCGTACAGTAAGCAGACGTTTAGGTCATGCTCAGGTATCCACTACGGGAAACATATATGCCCATCAAATCCAGTCCGCAGATGAGGCCGCAGCCGACGCCATAGAGTTGGCTCTTACTCGGAAAAACGGGTGATGAATTTGGTCGTTATTTGGTCGTTGTTTGAACTAAAACCGGCGAATAAAGACCAGGAGTTACAAAGGATGAATAGCTAAAAACATAGTAATATCAACGCTTTTTGTTAATAACAAAATGTTGCAAAACGTTGAAATACAGATTTGTAATCAGCAGGTCGGGGGTTCGAATCCGTCCACCAGCTCCATGAGGAAAACGCCTGTAAACCCTGTATTCATGCGGGTTTGCAGGCGTTTTGCTTTCTATATATTTTTTGTTGTCTGGCAAGATTTGAGATGGACGTTACTACGGGGTTACTACGGGTTTTTGCCTCTATCCAATCTTGTTTATAGCCTCTGATAAGGTCTTCGCAGATTGCCTTATGTAGTGGTCTACATCTACAGAAAAATCGGCGTGGCCCATTAAAGCAATCATATCTTCCTCTCGCACACCCGCAGCGGACATCATTGTAGAGAATGTGCGCCGCGTTGCGTGTGGATTTAATGGACGAACACCAATTGAATTTAACGCTGGAATATAGCATTTTTCGCGGAAATATTTTTGGGGCATCGGTGTACCGTCGCCACGGCAAAAAAGAGTTTTCCCGCTTATTTCAATTTGTGCGTTGATAATATCAGAAATACGCGGGTGGACGGGAACGGTTCTATTTTTCCCCGCTTCAGTCTTCATGCCGCCAATGAGAACCTTAACCCCGTCTACTTCACGGACGCTGGCTGGAGTCAGGCCGAGAAATTCGGATATACGGAATCCGGTATAAATCATTACCAAAATCCAGTCGGCATACGGAATTGTTCCCACTGCCTTGCGAATTTTCTCTAACTCCAAATCGTTGAAGCAGTCTTTAGCCGATTTGACATTCTTAGGTAGGATTAGAAACTGAGCATAGTTCTTGTTAACTATATCGTTTTGCATGGCGTAGTTATATAATAAGCCAAGCAATATTTTTATTTTCGATAAGCCGGAGTATGTCATAGCAGGAACGGTTATATCTCGGTTATAGCGCCTTACAGTTCGTTCTTTTTGAAGCCCGTCAATGATAGATTGCATTTCGGCGGTGCGGATTTCACGCACCTTTTTATCGTATAGGGGAGCCAAATGCTTCCAGGATGAATCATAACCCGCGCACAGCTTACTGGATTTACCGGAATACCATATAGGCATCCATTCCTCACGCAGTTCCGCAAGCGTAATATTGTACTTGGTGGTAGGGTTACGTCTATATTCGTCCAGCGCGTCTTTGGCTTCTTGCGCGGTGGCATAGTGACCGATTATCATCTGCTTGGCGTTGACTTTCCCGGCATCATCATCACGGATTAATTCCGCCGGTGCGACCGCCACCCAGGGGCGCCGCTTTAAGTCTTTGCGTTTGTACACGGAGCCTGTGCCATTCTCTCGCTTTATGGATTTCCTTGCCATTCTATACCATCCCCCTTAAAATTGGGCATAAAAATGCCCGGGACTTGATTTTCCCGGGGCTAGATGGTACAATGTGGATGGTTTATTGCCACACTGTATGGCCATCTGGCCGGCGGTGCCCGCCTTGTTCCTGTTGGCGCAGGAGCGGGGCGGTTTTTTATTTTTGGTGTTGTGGAACATAGTTTGGATTAAATCGTTTGCATGCGCCTTCCAGCTTTTTAAAATCACAGCATATCCCAATAAGAAAATTATTTTTCTTATTGACCACGCTATAATATGTTTTCGTCGCATGGGCGTAAATATCTGCTTTGTTGCGATTTATGACGGAAACCTGCCTCCTCAACAGTTCAGCGTATTTAGTATCCGGTTCATTGTCGATATCAAATGGGATGATTGCTGAATCGTGAACAGGTATCATGTTGTTAAAGCCCAACAAGCCGAGTTTCCCATTGTCAAGTTTCATTATGTGATGCCCGGGCTTTATATTTGCGTGGTTCGGCTTTGGGGATTCCATAGGGACGAAGTATCGAAAACTCCCAACATAGAGAACAACGCCTACATAGGGTCTTCTGCGATCTTTGTTATCCTGTACTCGGACATCTACACCTTTTAAAAACCGTATGTATTTATCAGATATACGATATAATTTAAGTGTTTCCATGTTCCCTCCCAAAAAGAAAGGGGAGGCAGACTAAACGCCTACCTCCCCTTTTTAGGCCCCTACTTACGGCAAGGGATTTCCGCTTTTTTAAGGTCTGAGTTACGGCACAGACTGTCCGCTTTTTCCGGTCCCGATTTACGGCTCGGGCTCTCCGCTTAAAAGGAGGTGAAATAACGTTAGACGTTAATTTCACATTGCGGATTACTCCGCATCCTTATTATATGCGATTTTTCAAGAAAAAGCAACCGCAAGATGTAGGCGAATTATTCAATTGTTCGCGGAGATGTTCAATATATTGTGTATTCGTTATAATGTGCAAACGAAATTCACATTCCCGTGGTTTCTGTTCACACTGGCCGCTCAGAGGTTCCAGCTCTGGGCGGCTTCGTTATATATAAGACGTGTAGGATTGTCAAACATGTTGGACAAGGAATTCGATAGGAGAAAGCCAGGCGAGAGGTCTCATCGGTAAATCGTTGGAGCGGCGATTATGAGCAGCAAGTTGTTTTTCAAAATCAGCCAGGGAGAAGAAAGAGTGGAGAGAATAAAAGCGTTTCTGGTCTTCTCTGTGGCTGCGCTCTACCTTGCCATTATGTCTGGGAGTATAAGGGCGGATTAGTTTATGCTGGATGCCCAACTCAGCGGCAGTATTCTCAAAAAGGGTTTGGATATCCCGTTTGCTGCCCGAAAACCGGTTGGTAAACTCAAAGCCGTTGTCGGTCTGGATGCATTCCACCTGAATACCCCGGCGGGAATACCACTTGACCAGCCTTTTGAGGAAGTCAGCGGAGGAATAGGTGGACTGCTCTGGGTAGGCGGCGAGGAATCGCAGGCGAGTGAACTCGTCAATGGCAGTATACTGGTACAGACGCAGTTCCGGATCGGTAATACAATGGCGGGGAACTACTTTCACATCCACCTGGATCCGCTGTCCGGGATAGGTCATCTGCTCATAGGGTTTGGGCTTGTATGGTTTCTTCTTCTTAGAAGCAGGGAACATCCCCAGCTTTCGCATGACCCGGAACAAACTCTCCGGACGGCGTGTATAACCCCGCTGGTGCAACCTATGCCACAGTTCCACCATACCTAGGGTAGGATTCCGGCGGCGCATATCCCGGATCAGTTTGAGTTCTGCTTCAGTATGCTGATTTGGATGGCTGTAGGGGCGTCTGGACTGACAGGCCAAAGAGCCAACGGTCCCATCCCAGCGTGCTTTCCAGAAGTAGATGTACGACCGGCTTTTGTTATACTTCCGGCTGGCACGGCTGACGCCGTATTTTTCCGCGTACTTCATCAGGGATTGCCGATATGCCATGTCCTGTGTTATACTTTTGCTCATGAAGGATATGGCTCCTTTCTCGGTAAGTTTTGTGTCGCAACTCAACTATAACCGATGTGGCCCTATCCTTCATCCTTTTTTATTCAACTGTCCAAGATGTATTGTACCTCTACATGGGCGGCTTCGTTATATATAAGACGTATATTGACATATATCTCGAAACATGATATAATTGTATTAACACATCAGGGGAAAACAAAAAAGATAGATTAAAGGAGGTGTTAGAACTACGATGATTAACAATGAAGGAATTATTGGGGATCCTGGGCTAGAATATTATTTGTGTGACTATTATTCTAGGGAAAGGCTTATTGAGTCCGTTCGAGTTTTTATAAGCGTCGCCGAGCAAGAACAACTAAGAGATTTACACGGTAATGTTTGGTATAATATACCGAGTTATGGAATTAAACAGATTCAAAAGTTAATAGGCGAATATGAAACTCAACTAGCACATAACATCGATTAAATTTGGATTGATAGTTTCAAGATTTGATGATTGACACAAAAACATTAACGCATCTTCTAGCGGCATATCATCAGTCAATTTATGTAAATGTGGTACTATACCCCATAATTGAGGATGTTCGAAAAAAAGCGGGTATAACCCTAGCGCTATAGTCCTATTATATGAATAATTATCTTTACAAGGCTCTCTAACAAGATCATCATAATTTTTTTTAATGAATTCGGCGAGGGGGATCCCACCTGCTGGCTTAGCTTCCTGAACGATAACTGATTGAATATATGTATCAATTAAGGTAATAAGTTGCGGATCTTCCTGGGCGCTTTGGATTGTCTTCAGTGTGAAAAGAGAAGCTAATACGCAAAGCGTTTCTTCCAGCCACCTGAATTTTTTACACACTTTTTTTGGTATAAAAAAATGACAGAGTTCATGAGCAAATTGAAAAATACACTGACAAAAGAAAGCCCCTTTTACAGTTAAAAATATGATATGGTTTTCTCTAAATATAATAGGGTAATCCGCTGAATATATTACGGCCAAATTTTTGTGAGAATTAACATAATCGACACCAAAAATATTTTCAAAAACCTTTTTTACGACATAACAGTAATCTGCTATATACGGAGCTGCTTGGCCTTTATCCCAATCTTCACTAGTGGAATATACCAGCCATCGTAATTCTGTATTATTTTTGTCTATAATATATCCAGTATCCATAAACTGTTCCTTTGTTCACACTGACCGCCTGAGGTGGGGGCCTTGGGCGGTCTTTTTATTTTACAGTAAAGTTTTCGTCTATATATTGTTGCATCTCGCTAGTTATAAGTTGGATAAGGGCGTCTTTCTCCTTCTTGTATCTTTCGATTTCGGCATTTCTTCTATTAGCTATATCCGCCCTTTTATTTTCTAGGGCCCGCAGTTCGGAATTGTGGGGGCCAGAACCAGTTAAACCCATATTAGCGTATTTTTCGTTTATTTGTTTCACTCTTACGAAATAATACACTTCAAAATCAGAGGATTCTTTATCGAGGGCATTAATTGCAACACTATGTCTATCCTCTATATCTTGTAGTTCAACCGAATGCTTTTGAACAAACAGCTCTATCAGTTGAGATTCAACATCATCCGTCAAAATCGGCTTTGTGGAAGTGGTTGGGTTCGTCTTAAGGGTTTGCGTTGTCTGCGCAGCAGTAGGCGATGCAGTCTTCTTCTGGCTCTTTTTTTCAGTCTTAACGGTAATATCTTTTTTTGGCGTAGTCTTTTTTTGAGTAGTTTCGTTCGGTTGCCGAATATCGGAACCAGAAGTAGTGCTGCTTGACGATTGCTTGGTTGCTTCGTGCGATTGCGACGTTCCAAATTCTTCTTCCGTGTAAATCCTTCCCCCGGAGCAAGAGCATAACAAAAGAGCGTATACAAAGGCCAGGAGACCACAAATTATTTTTTTCATTTTAACCCACCTCACTGCGCACATTTCTTACACGGCGTATATCCTTGACGGATGGCATTGTCCAGCTCTACACCAAACGAATTCTTGCCCCCGCAGGTGCTTTTAAAGTGATAGCGCTTCCCGGTGGGGGTTATGTAGACTGTTCTGGATACTTTGTGCTGCTGAGTGGTAGTAACAATCTTCTTGGTAGTGGCCGCCTTGACGGTTGTCTTTTTTGTCGTAGTGGCAAGTTTTGTGGTGGTTGTTCGGTTGGCCGTGGTGGATTCTGTTGTGGTGACGGTGGTAGCGGAGCTGGAGAAGGTTGTAGACGAGGAAGTGCTTGGCAGTGAAAGGCCACCGGAACTACTCTCGCTTAATTCGCCGCAAGCCGTCAGCAAAAGTAAAGCCGACGTAAAAAGAGCCGCAAAGATTCTTTTCAATTCGATTCCCCCACCAGATATTGACAATAAATGTCAATCCTGTATAATATGGTTTGTGGAGGAAATTCACGCCATGTGGATTCTATTCACACTGACTGCCCAGAGCCGGAACCTCTGGGCGGTCTTTCTATTTATCCGGCTATTTTACTCTCTAGTTTGGCCATCCGAGCATTCAACTCTTCAATCTGCGTCTTCATGGCCTCCGTCTGCCGCTCAAGCTCCCACTGCTTTTCATGGACGAGCTTGTATCCGTCGAACAGGGATTCAATACGCTTGGAAACCTCATTTTCAATTTTGAGGTTGATGCGGGTTTCGGTGTCGCGGATTTCCTGCCTTAGTCGGCTTTCAACCCCGCCGATTTCGCGAATAATAAGTTGAAACTGTTCCAGCATTTCTTTGTCCATTTTTCTGCCCCTTTCTATTCTATCAGTCCTTCGCACTGGTAAATATAAATTGTTTTGCGGATGAAGTCTTCGGTCACGTCCAGTCGCTCCGCCAGTTCCCAAGGCTCGGTACATCCTTCCTTTGCTGCCTCTTGCAGCTTGTCCGGCGGTATCAGGTAGTGCGCCGCCCATTTGTCGGCCTTGTATTCGTGTTTTTCGCGGATATCGCATGTAGCCCATTGATTATAGAAGCTTCCGGTTTTACAATGCCCTAATTCGTGAGCTAGTTTCATCTTCTCATCCTGCTCAGAGGTCAACTTAAACGGGTCAATAGCAATAGCACATGTCCCATCAATGGCTACTATAGATATAGCCTCACGCTTATTCGGTTCAAAACAGTCTACATCGATGTTCCCGCTATACGCAATACGATAGAGGCCCATCAAATCCGTCATTTTTTCTTCTTCCTCTCACGGACGAAGGCGGCATAGCGCTTTACATCGTCGAGGTCGTCTTCGTCCACATCTGTTGTATCTCCCCAGAGAGCAAACATAATGTCTTCATCGCTTATTGTACGCTCGTCCGCTTCGGCGGGCGTTTTTTCTTTAGGTTCGTTGCCAAGGAGATAGTCTACGGATACGCCGAAGTAGTCAGCGATTTTTTGAAGCTTGTCTACTTTTGGCGCACTTCTGCCTTTTTTCCAGTCTGTCATCGATCCTGTAGAAATGCCGGTTGCCTTTGCCACTTTATAAGCGGTCACACCGCGCTCCATTAAAAGCTTTTCGAATATTTCATACATAATATTGCACCTACCTTTGTGTGTTTATCCAATTATGCTATAGCTCGGATAATAGAGCTAAAAATTGATTGACACACTCGAAAAACCGTGCTATATTATGAATGTACCTCGTAAAACATAGCTAGCACTGGTTTGTGAATTGTGAACCTCGTAAATTCATAATATCACAAAACCGAAGTAAACACAACTAACAAGGTGCACAAAGAGAGGGGGTGTAGTATGTCCGAAATGTACACGTGCGAGCAGGTGGCGCAGCGGTATGGCGTCAAAGTTCTAACTGTCTGGGACTGGATCCGCAAGAAAAAGTTGACCGCCATCAAGTTGGGACGGGACTACCGAATCCGACAAGAGGATATTGAATCCTTTGAACAATCCAGACTGACGGTACACGGGTAATTCTTTTTCCCAAAATTATCACTCCTTGTCGAGATGATAATCAAAGGCTATCAAAGGAGGTGTCCGATAAAGAGGGCTTATCCATCTATGTGATGATATACCACTATTTGTCAATGGTAGGAGGTGAAATACATGAATCTAGAGAACATCCGTGAATTGCGCACGGTTCACGGTGAGGCCGAAATCAACGAACTGCTTTCCAGCGGAAAATGGCGGGTTCTTAACCTGGTGTACGAAGACGAAGGCATCGTTGCTACGCTGGCCAAGGTCAGAGCATGAAAAAGCCGCCCGCGGTGGGGCGGCGTTCAAGGAGGTGAATCAAATTGACTGAAGAGGACTTATTGTCTCTGCCAAAGGTTGGCCCAGACGAAGCGTCCGCGTTTCTTGGCGGTGAGCCGACAGCGCAATACATAAGGCTCTGGTGCCAGGACGGCGATTGCCCGTTTGGCGCGGCCAAACAGCAAAGCAAAAACCGATGGACATATACCATCAACCGGCGGCTGCTCATCAAATACCAGCGCGGAGAAATACCACTGAGCGTTCCGGTGGTGTTGATGCAAATATTAGACGCTTTGAAGGAGGCAACAACATGAAAATTAACATCACTCTGGATTGCGGAAACCGCAGCGAAGATTTAACCGTTGACGCTCGAGAGGACGCGATCGGGAGGATGCTGGTAGCTCTGCTGAAAAACGGCGATACGTTCAAGGCCGAGCCGGACGAAAAATCCTATAGCGTGTCCGAACTGCTGAAACAAAAATACGGCGCTATACCCGCTATTCCTGTAGCCGAAAGCGCCAACGAAATCGCCGGAGCGAGGGGATTGGAGGCTACATAATGCAAATTCTACGCGGCATCCTGCTGACTGTCGGTATTGGCCTGGTTTGCTTGGCCGGGTGCGCCACCGAGTGGGAGCCGGTGCCGATTCTGCTGATGGGCGGGAGCGGGTTGGCCCTGTGCGGGACAGCCGGGGGCATAAAGAAAGCCGCCGGACGCGCTGGAACACGTCGAGGCGGCAGGGGATAAGGGGATGTACCAGTTGTACACCCTCATTATACAAAAGGAAATGGGGATTGTCAAATGGGCTTTATCGCGACCAATAGGGTTTATGAAGGAATCGGGAAGAACGTCGGAAAGTTCATCTATGGAGACGCCGACGCGCGCGGCCTAATGTATGACCAAATAGGCATTGACCCAGCCAATGGATGGGACAATATCAGCCCGGAGTTTCTGGAGGAATTTGACCGGGACATGCTGGACTGGTTCTATTCGGATGATTGGATTATCTGGGACAGCGAGGAAGAATGCCTGGAGAGGCCGGTATCCTACGATGTATAATGCGGTTTTGTTTTACACCAACGGACAAGTCGTGGTGAACATACACTTTCCAGAGGATAAGGTGTGCTGCCAGTGGTGCCCGCTTTTTTTACGGTACGAAGAGAACTTCAAGCGATATTCCTGCCGCCTTACAGGCGAATGGATATTGGATCCATTTCATTGCATCGGCGAGAGATGCCCGATTATTTTTGAAACCAGAGAGATTAACTATTAGAAGTCAACCCCAAAAGGATGGTGATGGAAAAGAGCAGATGG
>ENA-ORTH01002612-ORTH01002612.1-human-gut-metagenome-genome-assembly--contig:-NODE-2612-length-13949-cov-2.591118_pt1 | contig 13949 bp, 11 predicted proteins | sample MGYA00241914_ERZ509192 | MGnify/ENA primary metagenome ERZ509192 (study PRJEB26280, sample SAMEA2338826) | human gut metagenome | biome: human gut; feature: human-associated habitat; material: faeces... | reverse complement strand
GCCGCGACGCCGTCCACCGAGCTCACCACTCGGCCGTCCTCCCCCTTGGCCATGGCGTAACCGCGGCCGATGATGGCCAGAGGCGACAGATCGTGCAGGCGCGCCGCGCTCACGGCCACCGACGCGCGATAGGGGTCGGTCATCGCCGCGCCGGCGCGCATCAGGCGCCCCCGGGCCCCATCGAGCTGCTGACGGGAGCGCTCGCCGAAGTGCTCGCCGAGGTAGCCGAGGCGCCCTGCAGCGGCGCCCACCGCTCCTCTGGGCGCCGAGAGCAGCCCGGGCAGCATGCGGCCCAGCGCCTCGCCGATAAGCCCCAGTCTGTGGCGATCCTCGCGCAGCGCCTCCGGCAGCGCGCGGCCGAGGCGGTCGGACAGGTCGTCCAAGGCCAGCGCCTCGCCGTCGAACAGGCGCGTCGGCTCGCGGAACAGCGGCAGGGAAGCCACCCGTTCCATCTTGATCGACAGCGCGTCCAAACGACGGCTCTCGGCATGGCCCATGGCGGCGCCGAGCCCCTGGAGGCAAGCGGCGATCTCGCTCTGGGCCGGCGCCACGGCCTCGGCCGCCGCCGTGGGCGTCGAGGCCCGCACGTCGGCCACCATGTCGGCGATGGAGGTGTCCGGCTCATGCCCGATGCCCGTCACCACGGGCACGGGACAGGCGGCAATGGTGCGCGCCAGCCGACGATCGTTGAAGGGCATGAGATCCTCGAAGGAACCGCCGCCGCGCACGAGGAGCACCACCTCAGCGCCGGCAAAGACCACCTTGGCCAGACCGTCCACGAGCCCGTCGGCCGCCCCGGGGCCCTCCACGGGAACGCCGGCGAACAGGATGCGGGCCAGAGGATAGCGCCTGCGCAGGGTACGCAGCACATCGTGGACGGCCGCGCCGCGCGGCGAGGTAACGAGCCCTATGGTCTCGGGATAGGCGGGCAAAGGACGCTTGCGGGCCGGATCCATCAGCCCCATGGCCTCGAGCTCCCGCGCCAAGTTGGCCACCTGCAGCCGCAGCTGCCCTTCGCCGGCCAACGACACCGAGAACACGTCGAAGTTCATGCGCCCCTTGGCCGCGTACAGCGAGAAACGCCCGGTGAGCTCCACCAGGGCGCCGACGGAAAGCGCCACGCCTGAGGCCTGGTAGCGGTTCATCCACATCATGCACGGAAGCGAGGCCTTCTCGTCCTTCACGGTGAAGTACACGGCCTTGTAGCCGGGCTTGTCGTTCACCTCGGAGACCTCGCCCACCAGGCGCACCACGACCTCTTCCAGGGCATTCTTGGCCAGGCCCATGGCCGCCGACACCGACAGGGCCGGGGCGGCCTCCTCTTCCGTTGTCGTCTCGCGCTCTTCCACCGCCACAGCAGGCTCCGTTTACTCCTGGCGCTGGCCGAGCAGCCACAGAAGCTGCAGGATGGAGGTGAGGGCGGCGGCCAAATAGGTGAAGGCGCAGGCGCGCAGAACGTCGAAGGCGCCCTTGCGCTCCTGGGCGGGCAGGCCAATCTGGCCCATGTAGGCCATGGCGCGCTGGGAGGCGTTGAACTCGACGGGTAGGGTCACCAGCTGGAAGAGTACCACCACCGCGTACATGATGATGGCCGCGGTGGTAAGACCGGCGATGTTCAGGACGATGCCGGCCATGAGCAGAAAGATCCAGGCGTTCGAGGCCAGGTTCACCGCCGGCACGATGGCCCCGCGGATCTTCATAGGCGTGTAGTCTTGGGCGTACTGGCAGGCATGGCCCACCTCGTGGCAGGCCGTGGCCGTGGCGGTGATGGTGCGCCCGTCGAAGGCCTCGGGCGAGAGCGTCACCGAGTTGCTGCGCGGGTCGAAGTAGTCCTGGCCCGGGCCGCCGCGGAAGACCTGCACATTCGAGATGCCGTAATAGGAAAGCATCTGGCGCGCCGCCTCGGCGCCGGTAAGCCCCGTGGAGTTCGCCACATGGGAGTAGGTCTTCAGCTTGTGGTTCACGTACCATTGGGCGCCCATGCCGATGATGAGCGTCACGACGATGAGCATGAGGTAACTGCTGGAAATCATAAGGTTCTCCTTGCGTGTGCCTTGCATTTTTGGCAGTCAATTATAGGCATGGGGGCGCCCCGGTCGCCCGGGAGGCGCCGAAAGCGTGAAAGATACGTAACCGCCTCAGGAACGCGGCGTCACCACGAGTCCTTCGGGGCCGAGGGACAGGGCGAGTCGGCCGGCGAGAAGCTCCAGCAGCTCGTCCCCCACCATGGCGCGGCGCCAGCCGCGCAGCACATCGACATCGGCGGTGTAGCCCCGGGCGACGCGGGCGAGCTCCGTCCGGGAGGCCAGCGTCTGCATGGCGATGTCGTTCTCCTTGGCGCGCAGCCGCACGAGCGCCTCCATGAGATCGAGCTCGGCATCGACGTTGCGCTCGCTCTTCGGCGACTTGTCCAGCTCGGGCCACGTATCGGGCGCGGCATCGAGACCCCGGACGAGCACGGTGGCCACGGCCCGGGCGTCCCGAGTGTTCAGCTTCTCGCGCACGCCGCGGATCAGGAACAAATCGTCGATGGTGCGGGACTCGCGACGGCAGGCCTCGACGATCTGCTCGTCGGTGAGCACCCACTTGCGCGGCATATCGCGCTCCTGAGCCGTCACCTCGCGCCAGCACGCCACCTCCCGAGCCGCCGAGAGCTGCCGGCGCGCTTGAGTCGCTTGTAGCGCTCGAAGGGGTCGCTCTCGTAATGGGCCGGGTCGCTCATGGCGGCGAAGTCGTTGTCGAGCCAGTGCAGACGCCCCTTCGCCTCCAACTTCTCCACCATGATGCGGTACATCTTCGGCAGATAGATCACGTCGTCGGCAGCGTATTCCAGCTGGGAGGTGGAAAGGGGCCGGCGCGACCAGTCGGTGAACGAGTCGCTCTTCTTCAAGTTCACGCCGCACAGGCTGTGCACCAAAGGCCCGTAGCCGATCTGCTGGGTGTGGCCCAAAAGAGTGGCCGCCACCTGGGTATCGAACAGGGGCGCAGGCAAAACGCCCAGCTCGCGATAGAGGATCTCCAAATCCTGGCCTCCGGCGTGGAAGAGCTTCACGATGGAAGAGTCGGTAAGCAGCGGGGCGAGCACCTTCATGTCCTCGATGGCGAAGGGATCCACGACGGCCACTTCCGCATCCGTAGCCAGCTGAATGAGGCAGAGGTTCGCATAGTAGGTCTTCTCGCGCAGAAACTCCGTATCAATGGCCAAGACCGACGACGAGGCCGCTCTGCGCACGAAGGCCTCCAGGTTTTCTTGGCTTGCAATGTATTCCACGACGGTCCTTGTCTGTAAGAGATGAGGTTGTAGTACCATCCTATAATAGCAAGGGAAAGGATTTATGTGAAACTCCTCATCGTGAACAACCTGGCCTCCGGCTTCCGCGACGGGGCCATTTACGACTTCATGCGCGCCTTTGCGTCCGACGGCGACGAGATTTGCGTGCGCTGCACCGACGGTAACACCGACCTCGCCGATTTTCTGCGCGACGCCGAGAATTTCGACGCCGTGGTAGCCGCCGGCGGCGACGGCACGGTGGCCTCGGTGGCCTACCTTTTGGCCGAGACGGGCATCCCGCTGCTCCCCTTCCCCGCTGGCACCGCGAATCTGCTCGCCATGAACCTCGCCTCGCCGGCCGAGCCCCACGCGCTCGCCCATCTCATGCGCGAGCAGCGCCTCATGGATTTCGACATCGGGGAGATCGAGCTCTCCAATGGCGAGCGCTTCGGATTCTCCATGATCGCGGGAGCCGGCTACGACGCCGCCATCATGGAGGGCGCGGAGCCCTCCAAGCGCCTTCTGGGCCCCATGGCCTACTTCACGGCGGCCTTCGCCAACTTCGCGCCGCAGTTCTCCCGCATCACGCTCACCATCGACGGGAAGACCGTCGAGACCCAGGGCGTGGGGGTGCTCGCCATCAACTTCTCAAAGCTGCAGTTCGACATCTCGCTCGTCCACGAGAACCTGCCGCGCGACGGCATGTTCGACATCGTGGTCATGAACACCCACGACGCCGTGGGGCTTATCCCCGCGATCTTGAGCTGCATGCTCGACCGTGCCGGCGAGTTCCCGAGCCGCCCCGACGCCATGGAGGTGTTCCGCTGTCGGGAGTGCACCGTCGTCGCCGATCCGCCGCTGGCGGTGCAGTACGACGGCGAGGTCACCGGCACCATGACCCCGTTCACCGTGCGCATGCTGCCCGAGGCGGCCCGCTTCGTCGTGAGCGAGGAGTGCCTGGCCCTCTACGGCGAGGAGAGCGCCACGCCGCTCGACCTCGACTAGGGCCGCGCACGACGGGGACCAGCCCTGACGGCCAAAGATTCGTTGCCCCTCCTCGCCTTTCGCCCGTGAATTCCCACCCATTCCTTCCACGCAAAAAGCGGCCCCGGAATTGCTCCAGGGCCGCTTTCTCGTCTCAGTTGAAGCGCCGCTACACGAGGCCGGGCGTCGTCACCAACAGGAAAATGGACAAACAGGCCGCCGCGACGATGATGACAAGCACCACCTTGTCCAGCGTGCTCTGGAAGTACTTCTCGCCGCGTTCCCTCTTGCCCCAGATGTACATGAGGATGCCGGGCACGTACAGCAGGCACATGAGGATGACGCCGAGCACGCCCGCGGCCCAGGACAGAAACAGGCTGTAGACGACGCCCACGCAGCCCAGGATGCGCCACATCAGGATGGGGCCGTTAAGACGCCCCTTGAACGCGTCGGGCTCTTTGAAGGCCACCTTCGCGAAGTAGGCGGCCGAAAGCAGGTACGGCAGAAGGATCATACCGGCGGACAGCGTGTAGAAGAACTGGTAGGTGGAATCGGTGAACAGCCAGGTGATGAGGAACAGCTCGATGATGATGTTCGTCACGACGAGGGTGACCACTGGCGCGCCCTTGTCGTTGGTCTTGGCGAAAGCCCTAATGAACACGCCCTCCTCGGCGGCCTCGAAGGGTGACTCGCTGGCGAGCACCGTATAGCCGAGCATGGCGCCGATGAGCGAGAGCGACACGGCAAAGTTGATCAGCACGGCGCCCCAATCGCCCACGGCGGCCTGCATCACGTAGGCCAGAGCCGGATTCTCGAGGTTGGCCAGCTCGGAGAGCGGCATGACGCCCATGGAGAGGATGGACACCGTCAGGTACAGCGTCAGCACGCAGATGAACGCGATGATGGTGGCCTTGCCCACGTCCTTCGCCTTCTTGGCGCGGCCGGAGATGGCCACCGCACCCTCGATGCCGATGAACACCCAGATGGTCACCATCATGGCCGTCTGTACCTGGTCGACGAAGGCCAGCGACGGGTCGGCTCCAGTGGTGAGGTTCGCGATGAAGATGTCGGGCTTGAAGGCGCCGATGAAGATGATGGCGATGATGCCGATGAGCAGGGGCACGAACTTCGAGATGGTGATGACCGCGTTGATGAGGGTCACCTCGCTGATGCCGCGGCTCACAAGGAAGGCGTAGAACCAGATGATGCAGGAGGCTCCGATGACGGCGTAGAGGTTCGTGCCGTTACCGAAGATCGGGAAGAAGTACGACAGCGCGCCGAACAGAAGCGCCGAGAAGCTGACCGTGCACAGAAGGGCCGAGATCCAGTAGCCCCAGGCACTGTTGAAGCCGAGGAAGTCGCCGAATCCCGTGGCGGCGTAGGTGTAGATGCCGCCCTTGAGGTCGGGCTTAACCCGGGAAAGCGCGAAGAACGTCATAACGAGGCAGAACACGCCGATGGCGGAAATGCCCCAGGCGGTCAGTATCGCCCAGCCGCTCGCGCCGCCGGCCGCCGCATCGCCCGACAGCGAGAACACGCCCGCGCCGACGATGAGCGTGATGACCGTGGTGACCATTCGAAACAAGCCGATGCCCTTGGGGTTGGTCACCCCGTCCGCTGCGGCCTGGGGCACGGCGGCCCCTGTCGTGGTCATTGATTCTGTGCTCATGGAAAGACCAACTCCTCGGTAGGGGAACATTGAGAACAATGATACCCCAGGTGAGGTTATTTCGCTTCCACAACTTTTCCACGTAAGGGCTGCGTTACGAAAACTTGTCGAGATAACGAAAAGGTCGGAAGAAAACTCTTCCGACCTGCGAATTCATGGTGCGCGATACAAGATTTGAACTTGTGACCCCCACCGTGTCAAGGTGGTGCTCTCCCCCTGAGCTAATCGCGCATTCCGGGTTGCCGCCTCGCTTTCGTTCAGCAGCGAGTTAGTAGTTTAACAGATCGCCGCTCCCTGTCAAAGGGTTTTTCAGGATTCCTTGGAATCGGCGGCAGATGGCGCGGATGCGGGGGCAGGAGCCTGGCTTCCCTCATCGATCGCCGGCTCCCCTTCGGGAAGCTCGCGGCCCGATGCCGGGGCAATCTTGTCGTAGTTCCAGCCGTTCGTGTACTTGGGAGGCTGCACCACCGCATAGCGGGCGCCGCACTTCTCGCAGATAACGACCTTGCCGGCCTTCGGACGGAACATCCACCACACCACCCCGGCCGTGGCAAGGGTGACGACAACGGCCAGCACGATGAGCATGTCCATCATGCCCACCTCGGCGGCATCGCCGGTCGTGAAACCCGCCAGAGCCACGAGCACCCACAGGCCGAGGATGTAGATGGCGAACCCTGCCACGAGGACCTTCGCAACGCCCCGAGTCGGCAACGACCCCTCGTACTGGGTGGCGCGGGCCTTGCACTCGCGGCATTTTACTTTGCTCATCTCCATGGGCAACCGCCTCTCACGGCCGAATCTTTTCGTGCTGCCATACTACCATAGGGTGACGTTCATTTTGTGCACGCGATCAACGAGCGAGGCAAAGTCATCTCAGCTCGCCGGGAAACCGAACGCTGCAGCTTTCCGCACCGAGCACGACGCAAAGAGGGCTCTTCCAGCAAAAAAATCGAGAGCCCGCAGGCTCTCGACTCGTGAAATCATGGAGCGGACAACGGGATTCGAACCCGCGACCCTCACCTTGGCAAGGTGATGCTCTACCAGCTGAGCCATGTCCGCATCGCGAGGAGATACTATAAGGGAAGCAGCCAGGCGATGCAAGCCCTAATTTCAAGAAATTCAAGACTCGTCCGCAAACGGCCGCCAAGGACGCCAGGAGCACCGAAAACGCCCTCCGACGCCCGCACCGCTAGTCGATCCGTTCGGCGTTCTCGATGGCGGCATCCACGCGGGCGCGGGCCTGCTCGCCCACCTTCGCCGGCTCCTCGCCGCCCTCGGCCTCGCGCACCGCCGCGTCGATGGCCTCGTCGGCCAGCTGCTTCTTCCACGCGTTCAGGCGGGAATTGAAGGCCATCTGGATGAACTCCAAGACCACGGCGAAGATCATCGCGAAGTAGACCATGAGCTTCTCCATGTGCATGTCGAGCACCTCGATGGAGGTGTGGATGCCGGCGGAGTCGAGCACGAGCAGAACGCCGATGGCGCAGATGAACACCAGTGCCAGGATCTTCATCTCCGGATGACTGTTGATGAAGTTCGAGATGGGATCGATGAAGATCATCATGATGAACACGGCGATCATCACAGCCAGGATCATGACGATGAGATGCTCGGCCAAGCCCACGGCGGTAATGACCGAGTCGATGGAGAACACGAGATCCATCACCATGATGGTGCCCACGGCCTGGGGCAGCCCGATGAGATGGCGCGCCTTGTGCTCCTCGGAGGTCTCGGCCTTGATCTCGGTGAGGGCGAGCACGTCGGTCAGCTCGCGGATGCCCTTGTAGATGAGGTAGCCGCCGCCGACGAGCATGACGATGTCGCGCACCGAGAAGCCGTGGCTGTAGGCGCCGAGGTTCACCGTGAACAGCGACGCGGTCATATGCACCAGGTAGGACGCGAAGCAAAGGAACAGAATGCGCATAACGAGGGCGCCGGCCAGGCCCAGCTTGCGGCCGATATGCTGCTTCTCCGGTGGAAGGCGGTTGGTGGTGATGGAGATGAACACCAGGTTGTCCACGCCCAAAACTATCTCTAGGAAAATGAGCGTGAGGAGGCTGATCCAAGCCTCCGGCGTCAGAAAAATCGAAAGATCCACGTCTTCCTCCTCGGTCCGCGCGGGCCGGCCCATCCGACCCACAAAAAAAGACTCATGGTGCAGAACAGACCTTCGCGGTCAATCCTGCACCATGAGTCTCGCTAATTGAGGCTCGCCAGGTCCGCCGTTGCCGCCCATGCGCGCAACCGTGGCCACGATGTTGACGAGCCGCGCCCGAAGGCGCCAGCTACTCCCCCATGGAGTCCGTTTATCCTAGCAGAGAGCCAACGGGGAAGCAATGGTATAATCGGCAGCAACACCGTAACGTACAGGAGCGCCATTCATGACCCAAGACGAGAACCTGCGCGATTCCGTAGATTCAACCGAAGCCGCTGTAAGCCGCGCCGAGGAGGCGCGCCGCCGCAAGGCCAGCCATGCCCGATCGGGCGAAGCCGAGGTGCCTCCCACCCGCCGTGCAGGCTTCCACCCGCTGGCCCGCGAGCCGAAGAGCACCGTGCAGATCGGGGACGTGCGCTACTACGACGGCGCCGAGCTCTCCCGGCCGTTGGAGACGCCCCCTCGCGTGAGGGCCATCATGCTGGCCGCGATGGTCGTGGCCGCCGTCATCGGCTGCCTCTTTTTAGGTCGCTACTTCGACCAGATCATGAACGAGCCCATCCGCCAGCAGCAAACGCTGCAGGAGAATCTGGCCCGCGAGGTCTCCTACGACTTCCCTTTGCTCTCGTCGCTCATGCCGCTTTCCGACGAGGAAATCATGACCGCGCTTACCGATGCCGGCTACACTTTATACGAGCGCACCCCCGTGGGCACCGACCCCGACGGCGGCTTCGAGGTCATCAAGCTGCCCGCCGACGTCTCCCTGGAAGAAGCGGGGCTCATGTACGTGCAGGGCATCGACAAGCTGTCGGCCGGCGACGCCGTGAAGCTTTTGAAGGGAGCCTGGACGCTCACCGTCTCGCGCAAGGCGGGCGACGACATGCGCCTGCGCTACGCCGATTTCGCCTCGGGCACCATTGAGAAGGCCGTCCAGGGGGCCATGCAGGTGGAGGGGCTGGAAAATGCCGAGGTCACCGACAGCGGCGTGGACGACTCGGGCAACACCTACCAGGCCGGCGTCGTGTCCACGGACAACGGCACCTACAACTGGCGCGTGTCGGTCATCGAGCTGGACGAGGTCTACGACATTTCGGGCCTGCCGAACACCGCCTTCTACGTCGGCATCCGATTCACCGCCCAGGCCTAGGAAAGACGCCCTGGCCGTCCCCGCAGATTACCGAAAGCCGCCGCCCGCGAAATCGGACGGCGGCTTTTTTGCGCTAGCCCTCGGCGCGCTCGGCGGCCGTATCCGGCTCGATATGCACGAGCACTTCCTTGATTTGAGGGAAGGCCGCGGCCACGACACCTTCCACCTTATCTCCCAGGTCATGGGCGGCAAGCACCGTCATCTGCGGATCGACGAGCACGTGCAGATCGCAGTAGACCTCAGCCTCGGTGCCCCGGGTGCGCACGGCATGGATCGACCGCACGCCATCCACCTTCTCCGCCGCACGGGCGATGTCGGCGGCGGGAATGCGCGCGTGGTCGGAAAGGGTGCGCAGCCCCGTGCGGAACACGCCCACTGCGGAGGCGAGGATGGCCACGGTCACGAGCAGCGCCATAATGGGGTCGGCCATGGGGAACCCGGCCACGACGAAGCCGAGGCCGACGATGACGCCGATGGAGACGAAAGCGTCGGAGAGCGTGTGGGCCGCATCCGCCGCGAGGATCTCGCTCTTGAGCCGCTTGCCCGCGCGGCGCTCGTACAAGGTCACGAACAGGTTCACCACGAGGGTTCCCACCATGACGATGAAGGACACGGGCGTCACCTGAGCCGTGTAGGTGCCGGCGACCAGCTTCTCCACAGCCGAGGAGCCTACTTCGAAGGCAGCGAAGAGGAGCAGCACGCCGATGGCGAGCGAACCGTAGGTCTCGAACTTGGAATGGCCGTAAGGGTGCCCCGCGTCGGCAGGACGCGCCGCCAAGCTGATGCCGACAAGCCCGATGACGTTGCCCAGCGAGTCGAATACCGAGTGGATGCCATCGGCCTGCATGGAGGCCGATCCCGACGCCAGACCGTAGAAGTACTTGGAGGCGGCCACCACCAGGTTCAAGACGAGAACGATCCAAAGAACCCTCTCCACCTGCCGCCCATGAGCCGTCTTGCCATCTGTCGTCATGCAAATCACCTCTTACTATTCAGAACCGGAGAAGAGCCCCGAAAGCGCCCAAGGAAGTCAGCGAGGTTCCGACAGGTGCCTGGAATTGCCCCGCCTTGGGGCCAAGTTGGCTTAGGCCAACGCCGTGCCCCAAACAAGGGGCAAGGCCAGGTGCCTGTCGGAACCGCAGCATCGGCGAAATGAAAAGAGCCCTTACGGGCTCTTTTAATTTCTCTGGTGTCGGAGGCGGGATTTGAACCCGCACACCCGTTGTGTGGGCACTAGCACCTCAAGCTAGCGTGTCTGCCGTTCCACCACTCCGACATTGCTCGCGCTTTGCGCAACGCAGGTTATTCTACCCGAACTGACTCCCCTTGTGAAGAACCTTTTTCGTCAATTTTGCCGTCTAGCTCGATGCGATCGTGCCATGCGGGTAGATGATCATGAGCACAATGAGCGACAGCATGAACACAATCGCGAACACGATGGTGATGCGGTCGAGGTTCTTCTCGACGATGCTCGTGCCGGTCTGCGTGGAGTAGACCGAGCTGGCTATCATGTCGGAGATGCCGGTGCCCTTGCCGGAATGCAGCAGGATGAACACGATGAGGCCCAAGCCCGAGACGACGAGCAGGATGAGCATGATGATAAGGAACGGGTTCAAGGCGTCTCTCTTCTTTCCATTGAGAACGATCGTTTACACAAGTCATGAAGTATACCCGAAAAGCGCCTCCCCTGGCAAGCAGGGCAGGCCGCAGAGGCGCGGGCGTCGCAAAACGTCCAGAAGAGAGGCGCTACGGCCCGAACCGTGGCGCCTCTCGTGGCCGGTCGATCATGCCGGGTTACGCGAGCAGGCTCCTGCCCGTCATCTCGGCGGGCTTCGGCAGGCCCATGAGCCCGAGCAGCGTCGGCGCGATGTCGCAGAGCGCGCCCTCGGAGCCGTCGAGCGTTCGTCCCCGTCCCGAAAAATCGACGAGCGCGAGAGGCACGAGCGCCGTCGTATGAGCCGTGAAGGGACTGCCGTCTTCGGCGATCATCTTGTCGGCATTGCCATGATCGGCTGTGATAAGTGCCACGCCGCCCGCGCGCTCGAGCGCTGCGAGCACCTCGCCCACGCCCGCATCCACCGCCTCCACGGCGGCCACGGCGGCCGGGATGACGCCCGTATGGCCCACCATATCGCAGTTCGCAAAGTTCACGATATAGACGTCGGCCACGCCGTCGTCGATGGCCGCGGCCAGCGTGGCGGCCACATCGGGCTCGCTCATCTCGGGCTTGAGGTCGTACGTGGCCACTTTAGGGCTCGGGATGAGCGCACGCTCCTCCCCCGCCTTCGGCTCTTCGCGGCCGCCGTTCAGGAAGAACGTCACATGAGCATACTTCTCCGTTTCGGCGATGTGGTATTGGCGAAGACCCGCTTCGGCCAGCGTATCGGCCAAGACGTTTTCGGGAAACTCCTTCGCAAAGGCGACCGGCGCGGGAATCTCTGGATCGTATTCGGTCAGGCACACGAAGCTCACCTGCGGGTACGCGCCGCGATCGAAGCCCGCGAACGCGGGGTCCACCAGCGCGCGCGTGATCTCGCGGGCGCGGTCGGGACGGAAGTTGAAGAACACGACCGCATCGCCCTCGCGCATCCCGCGGTCGGAGAGCGCCGTGGGCACGACGAACTCGTCGGTGACGCCTTCGGCATAGGAGGCCGCCATGATCTCGGCGGGCGTCGCGTCCGTGCACGGCTCGGCGGCCACGATGGCGCGCCACGCCTGCTCGACGCGCTCCCAGCGGTTGTCGCGATCCATGGCGTAATAGCGCCCCGAGATGCTGCCGACTTCGGCGATGCACGCGTCGTCGGCCAGCTCGGCCAGCACGGCCTCGAGCTCCTCGAGGTAGCCCGCGCCGCTCTTCGGCGGCACGTCGCGCCCGTCCATGAAGCAGTGCACCACGATGCGCCCCACGCCGGCCGCCTTCGCGGCGCGCGCGAGCGCGTAGAGGTGCTCGTTCATCGAATGGACGCCGCCGTCGGACACGAGCCCCATGAGGTGCAGCGCCGCGCCCGGCCGCGCGGCCGCCGCGAACGCGTCGTTCAGCACGGGGTTCGCCGCCAGCGAGCCGTCGGCGCAGGCGCGGTTGATGCGCGTGAGCTCCTGGAACACCACGCGCCCCGCGCCGATGTTGAGGTGACCCACCTCGGAGTTTCCCATCTGCCCCTCGGGCAGGCCCACAGCCTCACCCGACGCCTCAAGGCGCGTCCACGGGCGCTCCGCGAACATCTTATCGAGGTTCGGGGTGTCGGCGAGTGAGATGGCGTTGCCGGAACCGGGCCGAGCTAAGCCGAATCCGTCCATTATAATGAGGCATGCCGGCAAGGCGAGATCGTCGACCGAAGCCGCATGGGATCCTTCGATTGCATTCACTTCGTTCACTCCGCTCAGAATGAAAGGCGGGACTACAGACACGCTTCGACGAGCTGGGCGAACGAGGCGGCATCCAAACTTGCGCCCCCAACGAGCCCCCCGTCGATATCCGACTTCGCCATGAGCCCCTCAACATTGCCGGGATTGACGGAGCCTCCGTACAGGATGCGGACGCATTCCGCAGCCTCAGGACCGAACTGTTCGGCGAGCGTGACGCGGATGGCGGCACACACGGTCTCAGCCTGCTCGGGCGTCGCCGTTCGACCCGTCCCGATGGCCCAGATGGGCTCGTAAGCAACGATGCTGCGCGCAACATCGTTGGGCTCGACGCCCGCGAAGGCCGCACGCACTTGCGCGGTGACGTACTCGTCAGTGGTGCCCTCGTCGCGCACCGCAAGTGATTCGCCCACGCACACGATGGGGGTCATATTGGCCGCGAGCAACGCCTTAACCTTACGATTGACGTCCTCGTTCGTCTCGCCGAACAGCTCGCGGCGCTCCGAGTGGCCAACTATGCAGTGCGTACAGCCGATCTCCTTGATCATGGGAATGGATATTTCGCCGGTGAATGCGCCCTTCGGCTCCCAGTATACGTTCTGCGCGCCCACCGCGATTTTCGTCTTGTCGAAATCGAGTACGGTCACGGCCGGTTTGAGGTCGACGTACGGCGGGCAGATTACCACCTCGGCGCGGTCGGACCATGACCCTTTGTAGCGATTGGACAGCTCCTGCGTGAGCACCACAGCTTCCGCCACGGTATTGTTCATCTTCCAGTTGCCCGCCATCATGGGTTTGCGTGCCATTAGGTCTTCCTTTCCATCGAAACATCCCGCATGGAGGGCAAGCCCCCGTGCGGGACATCTTCTACTTCTTAAGCGCTTCCACGCCCGGGAGGGCCTCGCCCTGCACCAGCTCCATGGAGGCGCCGCCGCCGGTGGAGATGAACGTCATCTGCTCGGCCAGGCCGAACTTGTTGACGGCGGCCACGCTGTCGCCGCCGCCGATGACGGTGTCCGCGTCGGCGTTGGCGGCCACGGCCTCGGCCACGGCCTTCGTGCCGGCCTCGAACGGCTGCATCTCGAACACGCCCATGGGGCCGTTCCAGAACACGGTCCGGGCCTCGGCCACGGCATCGGCGTAGAGCTTCGCCGTCTCGGGCCCGATATCGAGGCCCATCATATCACCGGGGATGTCGCCGACCGAAACCGTGAGCGTTTCGGCATCTTCCGCGAACCGGTCGGCGACGACGACGTCCACCGGCAGCAGCAGCTTCACGCCGCGCGCCTCGGCCTTCTCGATCATGGCAGCCGCGCGCTCCACCCAGTCCTCTTCCTTGAGCGACGTGCCCACCTGCTTG
>ENA-ORTH01002608-ORTH01002608.1-human-gut-metagenome-genome-assembly--contig:-NODE-2608-length-13982-cov-2.882602_pt1 | contig 13982 bp, 9 predicted proteins | sample MGYA00241914_ERZ509192 | MGnify/ENA primary metagenome ERZ509192 (study PRJEB26280, sample SAMEA2338826) | human gut metagenome | biome: human gut; feature: human-associated habitat; material: faeces... | reverse complement strand
CATGTGTTAGGCACGCCGCCAGCGTTCATCCTGAGCCAGGATCAAACTCTCCGTTTAAAGAGTGCAGGATCGCTCCTGCGTTCGATCTTGGTTTTCGCCGGCTCCCCCGGCCCTTCGGTGGGCTGGGCTCGCCTGGCGGGCATCTCTCGATTCGATTCATCTCGCAATATCCGGTTTTCAAGGTTCTCGCCTCCCCTTCCGGGGGGCCTCGCCGCCTCCCTTCCGGGCGAGCGGCGCAAGGAGATACTTTACCTTCCCGTTGCCATCCTGTCAAGAACTTTTTTTCGAAAACTTTCGAAGATTTTCGAGATGCCGTTGAAACGGACTCGCGATCTTCGTGCTCCTAAAAGCTCTCTTCAGAAGGAACGACCCACGCTCTCCTCAAGCGCGGGTATTGTATATTACCGGTAAGGTGTCCGTTACGCAATGGGTAATTTCGAAAAACTTAAAATTTTTTCGTTCGTCTCGAGAGGGCCATGAGCGAGGCTGCACCCAACCCGCGACAGCTTCGGAAGCGCCCGCCTGTTACTCTTCAGACGTGCAGCGGCCGCCCTTGTGGCCGCCTTGGCCGTGCTCCCGTCCTCGTCCGTATCCCTGCGACTGCGGCCCATCATCAACCTGCTCGCCAGAACACTCCGCAATAAGATCGCGCAATTCGCGCATGGACAACGAGGCGCACTCCTCAAGCGTCATATCGGGATCGAGCTGCATGAGTTCAAGAGATGCACGATAGCGGCCGACGCCCATGCCAGCCTGAACCGCCTCGTCGCGCGTCTTCGCATCGACTTCGTGGCAGCTGCCACGACACGCAAGACCGCTTAGGCACGCATCGCTTTGAGAGCGCACTTGTTCGGCCAAACGCTCGTCGCCCGACACGACGCTGATTTCCAGGAAGGAGCCTTCTTGCGAGAAAGGCGCGAAGACATCGCTTGTCGTAAGCGCATTCAAAGCCTCGTCGTAGGAGCGGCCCTCCAGCGCAACGCTCTCGAGCAGAACCCGTCCGTCATCGTTGATCGCCGTGGTTTCCACAACAATGCCGAAGCGGTTGAGGCCAAGTTCGATGGAAGGATTCACGTCGATGCCCACATAGGCGACCGGTTGGTCGTACAGGCGCACCGCGCCGAATCCCACCGCCGCCAAAACAAGGCAGGCGGCGATTGCGACGACAAGCCGGCGGGATCCAATGGGCCGGCCAGAACGGCGACGAGCAGCAGCGGATGTTTCTCCCTGCCTCCCGCGCTGCGCGACCGGCGCAGATGCATGCTCTGCGCGGGCATTGCCAGTCGTAGCCCGCAGGGCCTCGATGCGCTCGCGCGTGCCCCGCAGCACCTCGTCGGGAACCGTCACATCGTCGAATGCGCTTTTTACCAGCTGGTCGAAGTCGGTCATGACAGGGCCTCCTTCAGCTGTTTCTTACCACGGGCAATCCATGAGTAAATCGTGTTTACCGGCGCATCGATCATCTGCGCGATTTCCGGAGCGGTATAGCCTTCATAAAGGGAGAGATACAGCGGCGTGCGCGGAGGATCGGGCAAAGCGCGCATGGCATCCACCACATCGCTTGAGAATGAAGACGGCTGTGCGCCTTGATCATTCGAAATGTATGAGCCTTCCAGATCGTCTTCATCGAGACGGGCATCCGAACGATGGGCGGCTTTGAGCAGATCCTTGCATGTGTTGGCCGCGACGCGTATCAGCCATGCCTTGCGATGCTCTTCGTCGCTGAACGAAGCCTCGTCGGCGAGCGCATATTTCATCATCGTATCTTGAAATGCATCCTGCGCATCCGACGATACGCGGAAATACAGGACGCAGACGCGCCAGACGGTGGATCCGTGACGTTCCATGGCCCGTTCTATGTCCTCATGAGGCCTCACCGCCCCGCTCTCGCCTCCGAAACTAGCAGCCGCGTCCGTGATGTCCGCGCGCAGGGCCGCAGCCCGACCCGGAGCCGTAGTTGTCCGCATCGGAGGCGCGTCCGCATCCGCCGCGCGCATTCGATCCGTAGTTGTCGCAAACGCCGTCGCCGTCAGCGTCAGCGTAGCCCTCGCAGCCGGGACACGCGCCGGAAGCGTAGTTGTCGCAAACGCCGTCGCCGTCGGCGTCGACGAAGTCGCGATGATGGCGGCCCGTTGGCGCGAGACCGCATGAGTCGCAAACGCCGTCGCCATCCGCGTCGACGTAGCCAGCGCACGCTGCTCCCGGTCGCTCATCAATGATCTGGGCTATAACCTGCGAGAAAGCCGAGACAAACCCTTGGCGCTCCTGCATCGCCGGTGTCGTTTGCCCGAGCACAGCGGATCCTGCCGTAGCGAATGCGATGTTCGGAACGGCCAAGACCGCGAGCACGACGAGTGCCGCGCATGCGATCATTTTCTTCTTCATAGCTCTGTCCTCCTGATTCGGCACGATTCGGTCTTCACCACTAACACGATCGAGACGCGCGAATCCTTGCATCGTTTTCGAAATTGTTCACCCGCAAGCGAAAAACCCGATAATACCTGCGCGCGACGCGACGAAAACCAGCAATCTGCTGGATTGGCCGCTACGCCAAGCGGGCGAACTTGCGCTTCCCCACCTGGATGACGGCGCCTGCAAGCATGGACGGATCGACATTGTAGGATTTCGCCGGAAGCGGCTCGCCGTTTACCTTCACGCCGCCGCCATCGATGAGGCGGCGCGCCTCCCCAGCGCTCGCCGCAAGCCCCGCATCCGCCAACAGCTTGGCTACGTAGATCGTGCCGTCGTCGTTTGGTGTAAGATCCGCCTTGAACTCCGGGATATCATCGGGCATCGCATGCTGTTTGAACACGCGATCGAACTGCTCTTCGGCCGCATGCGCGGCAGCTTCATCATGGTAGGCGGCCACGATGTTGCGAGCCAGCGCCCGCTTCACTTTGTTCGGATGCAGCTCATCGGATGCAAGACCACGCTCAATCTCGTCGATCGCATCGACGGGCAGCGTGGATGCCAAACGGTGGTACTTCACCATGAGCTCATCGGGGATGGACATGACTTTGCCGAACATATCAGCCGGCTCGTCGGTGAGGCCGATATAGTTACCGTAGCTCTTCGACATCTTCTGCACGCCGTCGGTGCCCTCGAGCAGCGGCAGCGTCAGGCACACCTGAGGCTCCAGGCCCATTTTCTCCATGAGCTCGCGCCCAGCGAGCAGGTTGAAAAGCTGGTCAGTGCCGCCGAGCTCGACATCAGCTTTGATGACAACGGAGTCGTAGGCCTGCATGACCGGATAAAGAAACTCGTGCAGGCTGATGGGAAGATTCGAGGTATAGCGGTTGTGGAAGTCGTCGCGCTCAAGGATGCGCGCTACCGTGAAATTGCTCGCAAGCTTCAGCAGGCCCTCCAAGTCGAGCGACAGCAGCCATTCGGAGTTGTAGCGCAGCGCGGTCTTCTCGGGATTGAGGATTTTGAACGCCTGGTCCACGTACGTCTGCGCGTTCACCTTGATCTGCTCGCTCGTAAGCTGCGGACGCGTCGTGTTGCGCCCGGACGGATCGCCGATAAGGGCGGTACCATCGCCGATAATAAGCGTGACGCCGTGGCCGAGATCCTGAAACTGGCGGAGCTTGCGCAACGGGACAGCGTGGCCAAGATGGATGTCGGGGGCCGTGGGATCCACGCCGAGCTTGATGTTGAGCGGCGTGCCTCGCTTGAGTTTCTCGGCAAGCGCGCTCTCCGGCACGATGCGGGCAGCGCCCGAGGCGATGGTATGCAGCTGTTCTTCAACGGGTAACATCGATCCCTCTTTCCTTACTATATATAGTAGTTCGTGATTCTACCATATAGGCCGAAGCCGGTACCCGAGAGCAGCTGCGCTACTGAACCCCGCGAAAGAGGTGACCGCTCGTCGCACCGGACTCCTTGGGAAGCGCGTTGCCGCCCGCATTTGCAAGGCTGCGAGCGCGCACGACGCGACCAACCGCCTGCGCCGCCTCTTCGACGTTCATGAGCGTCGTATCGATCATGAGCATAGACACACCGGCACGCACAAGATCGGGCAGTGTATGGACGACATCGAGGCCAACCCCGTTATATAAACGGCTGCGGCCCAGCGCATCGGTGACAACGGGAAACTCATAACCCTTCTGGTCGCGCAGATAGTGCGGACTCTTGCGCCGAGGGCACAGATCGCAGCGTTCATCGCAGGGACCCTGGCTCATGAGCAGGCAATGTTCGGTGACCATAAGTTCTTGACGGCCCACGATCGTCAGGCCGAGCTCCATGGGAGCGTCTTGCGCAAGCTCGGCGATCTGGCCAAGCGTCAGCTCGGGAGATAGCCACACCCGCACAGCCCCGAGTTCTGCGGCCGCAGCGAGAGAGAACCTGTTCGCAATGGGTATATGGGGGCCTGCCTCGGCCTCGGCACCAAGTTCGACAGCCCGCACGAGGGCGCCGAGGCTGTCGACGAACACGGGCTTGCCGGGTTTCACGTAGCTCCACGGATCGAATCCGAGGGCATGCTCCCGCGTCCCGGGAACAGGATCGTGATCGACTGCCGACATGGCTACGACCGTCTGCTTCGGATAGCCGGCCTGTTCGGCCGCAGCGCTGCGCTGCCCGGCGACGACGGCTTCTCCGCGCTTGTAATTGAGGGCCGGCACGTACACGGCATCGGCTCCGGCGCGCTTCGCCGCGCGGGCGCAGGCGGGATTCGCGGCCCAGGCGACGATGCGACATCCACGTTCGCGGACGGGAGGAAGCGGAGCCCGCTCGCCCACACGCGGAAGGCGACGGTCGCCGCATCCCGAGAGCAGCTGTCGTTCCAACTCCGCAAGCGCTTCGGTGCGGACACGGTGAATCTGGGAGAATCCCACGCCTGCGCCTTCGTCTAGCTCGACATCGAACGCCTTCAGCGAGAACGGCGTGCTGCCAAGCCGATCGACATGGGCACGCACGTCATCGGCGCTCACCGGCTTGGTACGCGCCTTTTCCACGACGTCTCCTGCAGCAATGCCGCACAGGCTCTGCGTAGCAGGCAGGCCGACGGGACGGCGGGCCGTCGGCGCGAGCTTGAATTCCACTTCGAGCGGCTCGCCCAACCGCAGCTTCGCATGGCCGACGATCGGGATACGCGGCAGCAGAGGATCGTCCGCGAAGCGGGCGGCGGCGCTGCGGACGCGAAACACCCGATCGCCCTTTCCAACCGGCCGACCGGGAGCCACGCGCACCGAGCCGCCTTCGTCGCACTGCACGTCATCGAGTGTGTAGGCGAACCGACCTTTGTTCGTCCAGAACTCCAGGACATCGCCCTTCTCAAGCGTACGTTCGGCAGTTATCGACGCCGCGCCGTCCTTCACCCAGGCGACGCGGCCCACGAACACGCCGCGATTGTTCGGGCGGCCGTAGCTCATCATGGCGTTTCCGCGTTCGCCTTCAAGATACGCTGTCGTGAAACCGCGCGAAAAGGCCTCGGCGAGCGCTTGGTGTTCCTTGTCGGTGGCAACCGCCGACGTCCCCGCCGCGCGCGCTTCGAGCACGCGATCGAGCACAGCCCTATAGGCGCTGGTGACAGCCAGCACGTAGTCAGGCGACTTCATGCGCCCCTCGATCTTGAACGATGCTGCACCCGCCTCGACGAGCTCGGGCAGCAGATCGATCGCGCACAGATCCCGCGGCGAGAGCAGGTGATCTCCGGGCGCCGGCAGATTCGTTCGGCGCGCCACATTGCGCAGTTCGTAAGGCAGGCGACAGGCCTGGGCGCATAAACCACGATTCGCAGAACGACCGCCGATAAGCGAAGACATGAAGCACTGTCCGGAATAGCACACGCACAGCGCACCGTGGACGAAGACCTCCGTTTCGAGGCCGAGTCTATGCGCAACGTCGGAAAGATGCGCGATCTCGGCAATCGACAGCTCGCGCGCGAGCGTCACCCGCTCGACGCCGAGCTTCGCTGCAGCTTCGATACCGGCCGCATTATGGGAGTTCATCTGCGTCGATGCGTGCACGCGTGCCTCGGGCAGCGTGCGCATGAGCTCGAGGGCGACACCGATGTCCTGAACGATGAGCGCATCGGCTCCGGCACGGTAGGCCTGACGGGCGGTTTCCAGCGCACGCGGCGCCTCCGAGGGAAGCACCATGGTGTTGAGCGTCACGTATACCCGTACGCCGCGCATGTGCGCATACCGGCAGGCATCGCCAAGCGAATCGAGCGTGAAGTTGTCGGCGCCACGACGCGCATTGAACGAGTCGAGGCCGAGGTACACCGCATCGGCTCCGCCGCGGACGGCAGCGTGCAGCGCCGCGGCGCTACCGGCTGGCGCGAGCAGTTCGATATCGTGCATGGTTATCCTCGCTTCGGTGTTCTATGGGCGGCGATCTGGCCGCATCGGAATTCTGCAACCCGTCTTTTCGGGAATTGCGTGTGCACGCCGGCACGTAACAGTTTGGTGTCGGCGGTATGGTAGTATAATCGAACGATGAAAATACGTCGAAAACAGCGCGAAAAGCGCACCCATGCAGTGAAGTGGGGCATCCTTGTTGCAACAGCGGCGCTCTGCTTCGTCGGTTACTGGGGAGTGCAGGGCGTCCTACACGTCATGGAGGGCTGGACGGACGATCTGCCGAGCATCGCCGATACCGACTTCACAAACTCAGCCGAGGAATCGGTCATGTACGCGAGCGACGGCTCGACTCGACTCGCTGAATTCCAGCTTGAGAAGCGCGATCCCGTCACGATCGATCAGATTAGCCCGTTTGTGCTCCAAGGCACCGTCGACACCGAGGACGTGCGCTTCTACGAGCACAATGGCGTCGATATCGCAGGCATCGCGCGCGCCGTCATCAACAACATCACGGGAGGCCAGCTGGAAGGCGCCTCAACCATCACACAGCAGCTCGTTCGCAACACTATCCTGACGCAGGAAGCCAACGAGATATCGATCGAGCGCAAGATACGCGAGGCCGAGCTGGCAACCGAGATGGAGAAGCAGTATTCCAAAGACGACATCCTGCTCATGTATCTGAACACCATCAACTACGGCGACGGGTGCTACGGCATCGAGGCCGCAGCTCAAAACTACTTCCAAGTATCCGCCGCTGAACTCACCCTCGTCCAGGCCGCCACGCTCGTGGGCATCCCCCAGTCGCCGACCTATCTCAATCCGAAGGCATATCCGGAAGCATGCCTCGAGCGCCGCAACACCGTGCTCGATCGCCTGCTCGCTGCAGGTCATATTTCACAGGAGGAGCACGACGCAGCGCAGGCCGAAGAGCTGGCCCTCGACCCCGCGCCAGAGGCTCCGAGCGATGGCATCTACGCCTTCCCCTACTTCACCAGTTACGTGCGCGCGCAGCTGTTTGCCGACGACAACCCTTACGACGTGTCCTATGCAGACCTGTTCGAAGGTGGGCTGACCATCTACACGTCCCTCGATCCCGAGCTCCAACAGATGGCCGAAGACGCATGCGCCGACCAACTCGACCGCATGTCGTCGGATCTGGACTGCTCCCTTGTGGCCGTCGACACCGAAACCGGCCAGGTGAAGGCGATGGTGGGCGGCAAGGACTACAGCGCAAGCCAGGTCAACCTCGCAACAGGCACGGGCGGATCGGGCCGTATGGCAGGATCGACCTTCAAGGCGTTCACGCTCGCTGCAGCGATCGAGCAAGGCATCGACCCCGACACGCCCATCGACTGCACCTCTCCTCTGGAGCTTTCAGGAGGTCATCGCGTCGAGAACTTCGGTGGCACCGATTATGGGATTCGCTCCATCCAAAGCGCGACAGCCGTATCGTCGAACACGGGCTTTGTACGCCTTTCCCAGGAAATCCATCCGACCTCGGTGACAGACATGGCCGAGCGCCTGGGTATCCCGGGCGAGAAGCTGAGCCCCGTTGAAGTGGTCACGCTGGGCAGCACTGCGGTAACTCCGCTTGAAATGGCGCAAGCCTACAGCACGTTCGCAACCGGCGGCGTGAAACGGGATGCCGTCGTGGTCACCAAGATCGAGGACAAGAACGGAAACATCATCTACGAAGCAGCGGACACGAGCAAGCGCGTGCTGAGCGAAGAAGTTGCAGGAGCGACGACGAACGTGCTCAAGACCGTTTTTACTGAGGGCACCGCCCGCGGTGCGAGTCCTTCGAACGGACAAACGGTAGCCGGGAAGACGGGCACGTCTGAGAATTACATCGACCACTGGCTGGTCGGCTATTCCCCCACGCTGTCTTGCGCCACATGGATCGGCAACCCTGCCGGCAATATTGAGGGCACGTCGAACATCACCTGCAACCGGCTGTGGCACGACTTCATGAGTGCAGCGCTGGAGGATCAGCCCCTGGTCGATTTCCCTGCCGCCGAAGACCCCGATTACAACAACGATTTCAATAAGAAGCAGCAGATCACCCTCGGAGACCCTGATCCTGCGGATGCGCCGAGTGTGGTTGGCATGACGCTCTCGGATGCGCAGTCGGCTTTGAGCGACTACACGGTGAGCGTTGTTGAAGAGTATTCCGATACCGCAGCAGCGGGCAGCGTGATCGGCCAGTCTGTGCAGGACGACACGATTGTCCTCGTCGTGTCAAAGGGGCCGCAACCTCCGACCGAACCCGCGCAGCCCGATCCAGATACGCCTCCCCCGACCGAACCCGATCCTCCCGCTGAAAACGGCACGGGAGGAACCTAGGCAGGCGAGGCGTATCCGCAAAACGTTCTCCCACCGTCGAGCACCATCGCTCATAGAGCAGCGATAAGAAAAAGGCCGAGCCCGCTATGGGCTCGGCCTTCTCAATGACCTTGAACAACCGGGACGCATGCGAAACGCGCCCCGGTTGTTCCGAGCGCTTATTCCTTAGAAGCGGCGGTTTCGTCACCCTTCTTGAGCTTGTCGATGCCCGCGTCGTATTTCGCCTGGATATCGGCGATACGCTGATCGTACGTCGACCAATCGAAGGGCTGCTCATCGGTGGCGCTTTCGATCTCCGTGTACAGATCGATGTAGCCGTTGAGCGCATCCTTCAAGCTGTTCGTTCCGTCGACGTAATCCGTCTGGATATCCTTCAGAGCGTCGGGAACTTCAATGCCGTTAAGTTCGTCGAGCGCTTTGAAAGCGTTGTCAGCCTGAGTGCGCATGCCCACCACGTCATCACGCGACACGGCATCCGAGAAGCTTTCGAGCCTTGTTTGAAGCTCGTCCATCGCCTGGTTTACTTGCGACATGTACTGTCGTCTGTCCAGCTGGTCCTGATCGACAGCCGATCCTCGCTGCTGACAGCCGGCAAGAGCTGCGATCATCAAAACGCTTGCAAGCGCAACGGCGAGCACCTTGACGAAGTTCATTCGTTTCATAGCGTATCTGCTCCTTGTTCGAGAATTCGTGTTCATCCGGGTAGCGAGAAACCTCGCCAGCTTAGCCTATGCCGCTGAGAGCAGCGGTTTCCTACGACCAATACGGCTCGCGTATCCATATGCCAAACGGCGAGAATCCACGATTCGAGAACGAGGCCACAGCTGGCGCGGGCGTCGTTCCGCCGCCATTGCCCGAATCGCCTCCGCCGCCGGAACCGCCGCCGCCATCGGGCGGATTCGGATCGGGATCGGGATCGGGCTTGGGCTCGGGATCCGGATCCGGCTTAGGCTCAGGATCGGGTGTCGGATTTGGACTAGGGGCAGGCTCCGTCGTTCCAGGCGCGACGGCGCCAGGATCACTGGGAGTCGTCGGATCTTCCTGCGGCTCATCGGTTTGGTCCTGGTCGCTCTCGTCAGCCCATGCGCCGCCGATATGGTAGGTGGCATCCTTGTAGCTTTCGTACGGAGGATTGCCTGCTTGCGGGAATTCCTCATGAGGCTCGCCATCAAGCGCCGTACCGACGAAGTTTCGGAACACATCCGCAGCCGACGTGCCGTTGAGCGAGATGCTGTTGGACGGGTCGCCCAACCAGATGCCCACGGAAAGCTGGGGCGTGATACCGCAGAACGTGATGTCTTTGTAATCGCTGCCCGTGCCTGTCTTACCGGCGGCCGGACGACCGTCGGGAAGCGCTGCCGCTCGTCCGGTACCGCCGGTGATGACGCCCTTCATGACTTCAGTGGCCGCATGAGCGACTTCAGCCGAGATCACCCGCTTGCCTTCCGGATGGGAGTTGTCAAAGATCACGTCGCCTTTGCTGTTCGTCACCTGCAAGATGGGCTCCGCTTCGTAGTGCATGCCGCCGTTCGCGATGTCGGCATAGGCATCCGCCATATCGAGCATCGTGACGTTGTACGTGCCGAGTGTGAGCGTGGGATCTGTTTCGGCAAGCGGGGAGCTGATGCCCATGCGTTTCGCCACTTCGTACACTTTGTTGGTACCCATCGACATCTCGAGTCGCACGAAACCGGTGTTCGACGACACGGCAAACGCGCTTGCGATGCTGCGCGTGCCGTAACTCTTATTGCCGGAATTGTGCAGGGTCTGTCCATATCCTTCGATTTCGGCGGGCGACGAACAGTCGACCGTCGTCTTGTTCGGATCCATGCCTGCCTCGAGCGCTGCGATAAGCGTGAACGTCTTGAAGGCCGAGCCGCAGGGGCGACCAGGATCGGCCGCATTCGTGCCGGAACCCGTCGCCAGGTTGACCTTGCTCGCATTGTAATCCTTACCGCCCACCATGGCCTTGACATGGCCGGTGGACGGATCGATGGCCACGATCGCGGCTTCAGCCTCATCGGGCAGCGAGGATAGCTTCGCATCGGCAGCGTTCTCAGCCGCCTGCTGCGTGGACGGGTCGATGGTGGTGATCACCTTGAGACCGCCCTTGAACACCTCGTTAGTCGAATACTTGTACTTCCCGTTTTCGTCTGTCAGCGTCTCGCGCACGTAACTTGTGAAGTACGGATACAGGAAGATGCCATCGGTCGAAGGCGTGGTTGGATTGAGTGCGATAGACTCAGCGCACGCGGCATCGTGTTCCTCTTGCGTGATGTACCCGTTCGAGAGCATGCGATCGAGAACGACATTACGGCGCTTGAGACTGTTCTCGGGGTTGTCGATAGGGTTATTGTACGTCGGTGACTGCGGAATGCCGACGAGCGTGGCGGCTTCCGCAAGCGTGAGATCAGTCGCGTTCTTCGAGAAATATCGCTGCGATGCGGCTTGGATACCGTAGGCACCTGATCCATAGTTGATGGTATTGAGGTACATGAGCAGAATCTGGTCCTTGGAATACATCTCTTCAAGCTTGACGGAAAGGTACATCTCGCGCACTTTACGCTTGATGGAGATGTCGTCCATCTCCTCCGAGAGGATGGTGTTGCGAACGAACTGCTGCGTGATAGTGGAGGCGCCTTCGAGCTCGCCTCCCGTGATGTTGTTCACAAGCGCGCGCCCTATTCCAGTGATGTCGAACCCGCCGTGCTCGTAGAAGCGCTCATCCTCGGTAGCCACCGTGCCGCGGAGCACATACTGGCTGATTTGATCGAGCTCAACCGGATCCCGGTTCTCAAGCTGGAACTTCGCGAGCAGCGTGGTCCCATCGCTCGCGTATACCTCGGTCGGTTGCGCCGTATTGAATGCGTCTGCGTCGGTGTAGTCAGGCAAATCCTCGAGCCAAGTCGAGCCGAGGGCGTACACGCCGACGCCGCCGGCGATCACGACGGCGGCGAACACAGCCAAAACGGCGAGAAGACCGATAGAGGGATGCTTCTTTTTAATCCCCGGCCTATTTTTCATAGAACGTGAAGCCACGTGGCACCTCCAAAAAAACTTCGCTCATTGTAACATCGAGGGTTGTGGCCTCTGGAAACCACACAAGTTTGTTGGAAAATGGTCATAAGAAGAAATGCCCGGTGGAAGCCTCAATTTGGAGCTGAAACGACCGAGGGGACCGCCCGGCCCCCTCGGTCATGATCATGTCGCGCAGCTCGGATCCTCCGTTCGACTGCCGCATTTTGAAACCCGTGAAACACGGTGCGCGCCTCTGTCCGGTTCCCGGCGAAAGCGGAAGCTGGGCACGATTCCGCGCTCGAGAAACGCAGAGCACCCTGCCTTGCTTCTTCTTCCGTGGTGCGGCGCGATCCGTTAGACGGCGGCCTCGTCGTCGGCGAGCACTTGTTTCGCCAGCGCGAGCTGCTCGGCTACGGCCGCATAGCCCGTGCCGCCCTCGGTGGTGCGGGCGGCCACGATGGCGTCGAGGTCGAGCGCCGAGGTGATGTCGGCCTCGAAGAGGTCGCTTTCGGCCTGGAAGTCCGCGAGCGCGAGGTCGTCCAGGTCGCAGCCGCGCTGCTCGCACAACAGCACGAGGTGGCCCACCACCTCGTGGGCGCGGCGGAACGGCATGCCCTTCTTCGCCAGGTAGTCGGCCACGTCGGTGGCGGCCAGGTAGCCCTTCTTCGCCTGGGCGCGCATGCTCTCGGGCTTCACGGCCATCGTCTCGATCATGCCGGCGGCGCACACGAGGCAGTCCTCGAGCGTCTTGGCGGCGTCGATGGCTCCCTCCTTGTCCTCCTGCAGATCCTTGTTGTACGCGAGCGGCAATGCCTTCATGGTGACGAGCAGCGCCACGAGGTCGCCCACCACGCGCCCGGTCTTCCCGCGGATGAGCTCGGCGAAGTCGGGGTTCTTCTTCTGCGGCATGATGGACGAGCCCGTGGAGAACGCGTCGGAGAGCCCGATGAAGTCGAACTCGGCCGTGGACCACAGCACGATCTCCTCGCACAGGCGCGACAGGTGCATGCACGACACGCTGCACGCGTAGGACAGATCGAGCAGGAAGTCGCGGTCGGACACGGCGTCGAGCGAGTTGGGGATCACGCGCGAGAAGCCGAGCGACTCCGCCGTCATCTGGCGGTCGAGCGGGTACGTGGTGCCGGCGAGGGCCGCCGCTCCCAGCGGGCTGGCGTCGGCGGCACGGCGTGCGGCGGCCAGGCGCCCGAAGTCGCGCGCGAGCATCCACACGTAGGCGAGCATATGGTGCGCGAACAGCACGGGCTGGGCATGCTGCAGGTGGGTGTAGCCCGGCATGATGACGTCCGGATGCGCCTCGGCCTGCTTGACGAGCGCCTGGCGCAGGGCGACGTTGGCCGCCATGAGGTCGCTGCAGCGCTGCTTCGCGAACAGGCGCGTGTCGGTGGCCACCTGGTCGTTGCGGCTGCGGCCCGTGTGCAGGCGCGCGCCCGCGTCGCCGACATCGGCTATGAGCGCACGCTCCACGGACATATGGATGTCCTCGTCGTTGATGTCGAAGGCGAACTCCCCCGCCTCGATGCGCTCCTGCACGCGTCCGAGCCCGCCCGCGATGGCGTCGGCGTCGGCCTGCGCGATAACGCCCGCCTTCGCCAGCATGGCCGCGTGCGCCTTCGAACCGGCGATGTCCTGCGCATAGAGCGCCTTGTCAACCGGCAGCGAGGCGCCGAAGCGCTGCGTGAACTCGCTCACGTTCTCCGTGAACCTGCCTGACCAGAGTGCCATGGATTTCCTTTCGCTTACGCCAAGACGGCTTCGGCCTCGGCCACCACGTGCTGGCCGAGCGGGGTGACGTCCTCGTACTTGCCCTTCTTGAGGGGACCCTGCTGCTTCTCGGCGTCGAAGAGCTCAGCCGGGGCGCCCTCCTGCCGGCGGTTCGAGGCCCACGTCTTGCCGGAGAGCGTCTGCAGCTTGATGAAGCCCTTGGCGGCCGTGTGGTCGAACGCATCGTCCTTGTCGTACGTGGCCAGCGCGTAGTCGTAGAGCGAGTAGGCGCTCTTCCGGCCGACAACCGTGCAGGAGCCCTTGTAGAACTTCAGCTTCACCGTGCCGGAGAGGCAGCGTTGCGTGGAGGCCATGAACGCGTCGATAGCCTCCTTGAGCGGCGAGAACCATTGGCCGTTATAAACGGCGGTGGCCCAGGCCTGCTCCATGCCCAGCTTGTAGTGCAGCACTTCCCGCTCGAGCACGAGGTCCTCGAGCGCCTTGTGCGCCTGGATGAGCGCGAGGCCCGCCGGCACCTCGTAGCACTCGCGGCTCTTCACGCCCACGAGCCGGTTCTCGATCATGTCGATGCGG
>ENA-ORTH01002585-ORTH01002585.1-human-gut-metagenome-genome-assembly--contig:-NODE-2585-length-14150-cov-5.442284_pt1 | contig 14150 bp, 9 predicted proteins | sample MGYA00241914_ERZ509192 | MGnify/ENA primary metagenome ERZ509192 (study PRJEB26280, sample SAMEA2338826) | human gut metagenome | biome: human gut; feature: human-associated habitat; material: faeces... | reverse complement strand
ACTTCCCCGGTTCCGCTTGGAAAGATCGTGTTTGGCAAATATCTTGCCATGGTCGGAGTTTTCTCCATTGCAATGATCGTTGATGCGCTGACACCGTTATTTTTATCCATTTATGGTTCTGTGCCGCTAGGAGAAAGCTATGTGGCGGTTTTGGGATTCTGGCTGTATGGCTGCGCATGTATTGCGATCGGTATGCTGATGTCAGTGGTAACGGAAAGTCAGGTTATCGCAGCAGTGCTTGGATTTGCAGCACTGTTTCTTGGTTACATGATGTCGAGTATTACCAGCATGATCTCACAGAGCGGTAATCTTCTGACAAAAATATTAAACGCATATGATTTGTACACACCGTTGGATAAATTTATGAATGGCTGCTTAGACCTCACAGGCGTGATCTATTTTCTGTCGGTGATCGGAATCTGCCTGTTTTTGAGCTGTCCGCATATCGCTATAACAGAGGAAGCAGTTGTCCATTCCAGCCGGATGGATAACCGCTTCCTTTTTGCATTTTTTGATAGACCAGCACAGGAACAGGAGGATGACTATGAAATTAAAGAAACGGATCGCTGCTCTGCTGATGGCGGGCGCGATGGTATGCTCCACTTTGCCGGTAAATGTACTGGCGGTGGAAAGTTCAGATCAAAATGTAGGCGGCTTATGCGAACACCACACAGAACACAACGCCGACTGCGGCTATACCGAGGGCATCGAGGGGACACCCTGCAATCACGAACACACCGAGGACTGCTATACCCTTGTGACAAGCTGCGTCCACAAGCATACGGCGGACTGCTACCCGGCAGAAAGCGTGTCGGATAACACAGCCAGCCCGTCCGATGCGGAAAATCAGGAGCCGGTAAACTGCACCCACGAGTGCAGCGAGGACACCGGCTGTATCAAAAAAGAATTAGACTGCAAACACGAACATGACGAGGCTTGCGGCTATGTCCCGGCCACTGAGGGGACGCCCTGCGGCTATATCTGCAAGATATGCGGTGCAAAGGACGAGCCGGAAACGGCCACCCCCGCTAATGCGGCGCAGCTTTCCGCAGGGGACGTGCAAAAGCTGATCGACGCCCTCCCCACGGCGAACGAGCTGGCCGCTATGAGTTTGGAGGAGCAGAACGCAGTTTACGCCGATTTGCAGGCGGCCTACGAAGCCTACGAAGCCTTGACCGAGGACGAACAGGCACTGCTTACCGGGACAGAGGTTTTCGAGAGCCTGTTCCACTTCTTCAATGGTATGGTCAATTTACTGGCGGAGAACGGCGTTTCCTATTTGGACGAAAACGGCAGTAAACAGACAGCAGATAATGTCACTGTGGTGGAAAGTAGTACGACCGCATGGAGTGACGGCTGGTATGTGGTCAACAGCAATGTGACCATCGACAACCGCGTCACTGTCAGCGGCAAGGTTCATCTGATTCTGGCAGATGGCGCAAGCCTGACCGCCAACGGCGGCATCAATGTGGCAGAGAACAACAGTTTTACTGTTTATGCCCAGTCTGTCGAGAAAAACATGGGAACGCTGACCGTAACCGGCGGAAGTTATGGAGCCGGAATCGGCGGCAGAAATGGTGACAAAAATGGTAGTTCCTGCGGCAACATCACCATCAACGGCGGCACTGTCACCGCAACCGGCGGAGATGCGGCAGCCGGAATCGGCGGCGGAGTGTTCGGTTCCGGCGGCAACATCACCATCAACGGCGGCAATGTCACTGCAACCAGCGGAGATGAGGCAGCCGGAATCGGCGGCGGACAGGGGGAGTCTGGCGGCAACATCACTATCAACGGTGGTACTGTCACCGCAACCAGCGTAACTCCTCTTGGAGCCGGAATCGGCGGCGGAAGCGGCGCCGGATCTGATGCTTCTGGCGGCAACATCACTATCAACGGCGGCAATGTCACCGCAACCAGCGAAGCTTTTGCAGCCGGAATCGGCGGCGGACAAGAAAGTTCTGGCGGCAACATCACCATCAACGGCGGCACTGTCACTGCAACCGGCGGACCAGAGGGAGCCGGAATCGGCAGCGGAAGTCATGGTTCTTACGACACAATCACCATCAACGGCGGCAGTGTCACCGCAACCGGTGGAGAATTAGCAGCCGGAATCGGCGATGGAAGTGGTGATGGAAGTGGTGGTTCTGGCGGCAGCTTTACAACCGGAGCGGACGGTCATGCCCTGATTGTTGCAAGCAGTATCAGTGACAAAAGCCAGCGGGACAGTTGGAGCGGCATTATCTTCGAGGGAAACGACGGCAAAGTCTATGGAAATCCAACCATTCAAGAGAATATGGAGATTCCATCGGGCAAAACGCTGACCGTACCGAAAAACATTACATTGACCGTGAAGGACGGCGTGACCCTTACCAATAGCGGAACAATCACAGGAAATGGCACTCTGGGTGGCGAAGGAAATCTTGTGGGTTCCGGCATCGTTGCGCAGACAATTACCAACAATCTGCAAAAGGATTCGAATGTAACGGTCGAAGTCAACTCGTCCACGGCAACCTACGGTTCCAAGGTGGATATCACTGCCACCATATCCAAAGCGGCCACTATATCCAGAGCGGCCACTATATCCAGAGCGGCAAATGCCATCACTCGTGCAGCAGAAAATTACGTGGAATTTTTCGTTGGAACAGACAGCAATAAGAAAAGCCTTGGCACAGCAAATGTCAGCGGCGATGCTACCACCATTTTCAATGTGGAAATTTCACAAGAGAAAGGCTTTGCGGTTGGAGAAAATACTATTACCGCCGAATATGGCGGCAGCATGGGGCTGAAACCGCAAACCGGCAGCACCCGGCTTACGGTAGAGGGAGATTTGAAGGATGCCATTGTGACGGTGAACGGCGAGTATTTTTATACCAATTCTCCCATTACCCCAGAGGTAAGTGTAACATGGAACGGTACGCAGCTTACAAAGGACACCGACTATACGGTTGGCTATACGAATAACACCAATGCGGGCAAAGCTACCGTAACTGTCACCGGTACAGGCAACTATACTGGCAAAAAAACGGGGAGCTTTACCATCGCTCCGGCCCAGCTGAACAACGCAACAGTGAAAGTAAACGGCACCTATACCTACACCGGCCAGGCGCAGACCCCAGCCTCTAATGATGTGGTTGTCACGCTGGGCGGCAAGACCGTCCCCAGCGATCAGTACAGCATCAGCGCCAGCAATAATATCAATGCTGGGCAGGCGACTGCAACTGTGACCGCGAAGGCAGGTGGAAACTACACCGGTTCGGCCAGTGGGAAATTTACCATCGCTCTGGCCTCGCTGAACGACGCCAAGGTGGAGGTCAGCGGCGGGCCGTTTACCTATGACGGAACCTCCAAAGATCCCACTGTGACGGTGACGCTGGACAGTAAGACCCTGAGTGCAAGCACAGACTACACCCTCTCCTATTCCAACAGCAACGGCGGGGACGGAAACCTCACCAATGCCGGAACGGTCACAGTGACCGCCACCGGCACAGGTAACTATACCGGCACAGCCACAGGGACATTTACCATCAACAAGGCCCAACCGAACTACACGCCCCCTACCGGTCTGACCGCCACTTATGGCGACACGCTGAAGGATGTACCTCTGACAGACGGCTGGGCTTGGAATGATCTAAATACTTCGGTTGGCAATGTGGGAGAGAACACCTTCCCTGCTACTTACAACAAAGATAGTAGCGGCAACTATAACCCGGTACAGCAAAACCTTACAGTGAAGGTAAGCCCTGCTTCTTATAAGATCACGCTGACCGGGCAAGCGGACAGCCCCGCGCAGATTACTCTGAATGAGGCTGTGGTAGAACCCGGCAACATCGGCGCGGCAGTCAGCTACGGCATGAATACCACCAACACAGCCCCCAGTAAGTGGCAGGCAGAGAAAGTATTCTCCGGCTTGACCGCAGATACCACATACTACTTCTTCGCAAAGGTGGCGGCCACCACCAACTATGCGGAAACCATCAGCACAGGCGTGGCGATTACCACCCCCGAAAAAGAGGTCAGCAGCATTTCCATCCAAACCCAGCCCGCCAAGCTGGCCTACACCAGCGGCCAGACGCTGGATCTGAACGGCCTGTCGGTGCAGGTAAGCTATAGAGACAACACCAGCGAAACCATTGGCTGGGACAGCGGCAAGCTGACCGCCGAACCCGCCCAGGGCACGGTGCTGACCGTTACTGGGCATAGCGGAAAAACTGTCACCATCAGCTATGGCGGAAAAACGGCCAAAACCGATGCACTTACCGTGGGTAAGGCAGAGCAGGCGGCTCTTTCCATCACCGGCAAGCCCACTACCGTCTACAACGGGGACACCTTTACCTTGACGACCACCGGCGGTTCCGGTACAGGGACGGTCACATGGGAGATCATCAGCGGCCCCGCCACAGTGGATGCCAACGGTAAGGTTACGGTAACTGGCATCGGCGAAACTCAAATCAAAGCGATCAAGGCCGCCGATGCGGACTACAACGAGGCCACAGCTACCCTCTCTCTGACCGCCACAACCAAGCCCAGCGGGGGCAACACTGGCGGTAATACCGGAGGCGGCAATGGCGGCGGGAATACCAGTAGCGGCGGGGGCAGTTCCTCCAGCGGCGGTTCCTCTGGCGGTGGCTCGTCCTCCGGTAGTAGTTCTTCTTCCGATAACGGCGATTCCAGCGGCTCCACGGTTGTAGAGCGTCCGGATCAGACCAAACCGGAAATCCCTACCACCAGCCAGACCAAACCGGTGAAACCGGATAAAAACGGAAATACCAGCATTGACGGCAACGCCGTACAGGACGCAATCAACAAGGCCACCGCTGACGCGAAGAAAAATGGAACCACCGCCAACGGCATTGCCGTAACGGTTCCCATCCAGAACGCGGCGAATGCAAAGAATCTTTCCATCACCATCAAGGCACAGACGCTGGACAAGCTGATGACGGCGAAAGTACGCCGGTTTGAGATTGCTACAAACGGCCTGCCTTCTTTCGGATTTACATTGGATACCTTGAAGATGCTGAATGCCCAGTCCAAGGGCGGGGATCTGATTCTGCGGGTTTCCAAAGCAGCGGTCACTTCCGCTGAGGCGAAAGCGGCGATTGGAACAAGACCAGTTTATGAGTTCTCTCTGGTTGATGGCAAGGAAGCGCCCCTCACTGATTGGCAGGGCAAGACGATTTCCGTCAAACTGCCCTATACCCCGGCGGCAAACGAACAGGCCGGAAACCTGTATGCAGCTTATGTGGACGGAAATGGCAAGGTACAATGGCTCACCAAGTCCAGCTATGACGCGGACCAGAAAGCCGTGATTTTTGAAGCACAGCATTTTAGTATCTACGGCGTAGGCTACAAGAACCCGGTTCCGAACTTCACCGACATCAATGGTCATTGGGCCAAGGAACACATCCTGTTTACGGTCAGCCGTGGGCTGTTCTCCGGCACAAGCAAAACCACCTTCAGCCCGAACACCACCCTGACACGGGGAATGTTTGTTACTGCTCTGGGACGGCTGGCAGGCATTGATCCGGCGGATTACCAAAACAGGAAATTTACTGATGTGAAAGCCAACGCCTACTACGCCCCCTATGTCAACTGGGCAGCGAGTAAGGGAATTGTGGGCGGTACGACTTCCACCACCTTTGCCCCGGACAGCAATATCACCCGTGAGCAGATGGCAGTAATTATGAAGAACTACGCCGACAAGATGGGCTATTCCATCCCGAAAACGCTGGAGGCTGTGACCTTTGCCGATAACGCGCAGATTTCTTCCTGGGCAAAGGATGCGGTCAAGGCGATGCAGCAGGCGGGCGTTCTCTCTGGCAAGGAAAACAACCGGTTTGACCCGCAGGGCAACGCCACCCGCGCCGAGGCGGCTACTGTCCTGCACCGGTTTGTGGAGATTGTCATTGACCCACAGTCCGCAAACGGCTGGCAGCAAAATGACAGCGGCGAATGGAGTTACTACAAGGACGGAGAGCCGGTCAAAGGCTGGCTCTCCGACGACCAGAAATGGTACTGGCTGGACAAGGCCACCGGTAAGATATTCTCCGGCGGCTGGAAGCAGATTGATGGCAAGTGGTACTACTTCTACCCAGACGGCTCTATGGCGGTCAGCACCAAAGTGGACGGCTATGAAGTCGGCGCGGATGGTGCGAGAAAGTAACTTACTACAAATTCGGAAAGGACACGAAGCAGCATTGGAGTGTATTGAAGCAATAACAATAGATGCCGCAAGCGGTTTTCGGGACATATAACTTCTGCTGCTTTGTTCCATTCCCATAGCGGTGCAAGGGAGGCCGCTTATGGGTAGATACCCCTTTTGACCTTTCTCCACCGCTAACAGGTGGAGACTTCCAAAATAACATATCCAGTCCGATTAGGGCGCAAGTGAACTTACCATCACTTGCGCCCTATTTTTGTACGCCTTTTTTCGATAAGAACCCCCCATTTTCTGTATTCAAAAACAAAAACAAAAACCGACGGAAGTATCACAAAAAGTCCGACAAACCTCCACCTGCCGAACCATATTCCCCAACGGTTCGACATAAATGGTTCCGCTGTGTCGGCTGCCGTTCACCGCCCTCCGAAAGTTTGAAAACCTATCCACCTTTCAAACTTTTCGGAGGTAACGGCTATGAGTAAAAATCGTGAAGAAAGGGCGAATTATTATCTTTACATAGATGGACAGACTGTGCCGGTAAGCGAACAGGTCTACCGTGTGTATCAGCACTACGAACGGAAAGAGGAATACTTTTCCTATGATCTGAAAGTGGAAAAGTTCCAGAAAGAAACCGCCTCTTTCCTACCCAGCCGCGAGGATTCCTATGAACGTCTGCTGGAACAGGACAAGCAGTTTGCCGCACCCGGAAAAAGCGTAGAACAGCTTGCAGCGGAACATCTGGAAGCAGAGCAAGTACGCTTCTGTCTTTCCAAATTAAGCGAGGACGAGCGAGATCTGATTTTACTGCTTTTCTATCAGGAAAAGACGGAACAGGAAGTCGGGAATATGCTACACATTTCGCAGCAGTCGGTCAATAAGAGAAAACAGACGCTACTGTTGAAGCTGAGAAAAATTTTTGAAGAATTTTTCTAAAATCGGTTGTTAAACTGCTTTCCCAACGGGGAAATAAGTGAGGGGGTCTATCTCTCTCATGCAGCTTGATAACTGAATAGACGGCATTTCCGGTACATAACCCATGTACGAGCGAATCAGGCGCGCCGCGAAGATGGACAGCCCAAGGAGGTGATAAACAGGGCTGTTCCGAGCGATCTACGCCAGCCTGATCCCCGAAGGCGGCACTTCGGGACGCGATGACTGCATGGGGGCTTAAAGATACTTCCTCACGGCCTCCTAAAGACTTGGGAGGAACCCTGCGGCGCACGAGTAAAACGACGCTGCGGAGTTATGACAGCCGCGCCAGCGGAGACCGGGAATGTCCCCATCGTCAGGGGCGCGTGGCAAATGTGACGAGCATAAACCAAACTATCATACAGCAGCCGTACCGATTGACTGGTTCGCATATACCCTCAACTTTATCGGTGCGGCTGCTTATCTTTATATGAATTGAGACAAACTGTTTCCTCATATCTCATGAAGAAACAGTTTTTTTGACTGGAGGTGCGTCAATATGGATCAGCAGATTACCCCTACGACCTCCTATAAAGAGGTGAAAATCGGGAAAACCATTTACCGTGTGACCAGCTTTTTTTCGGGTGAAAAGGAGCTGGGAAAGACTTTGGAGCAGCTGGCTGTCCGGCGCGCCATGTCGGAGGTTTCCACACCTGCCAGCTGCTCCGCACACACGGCTACATAGTCACACTATCCTCCCGGCTTTGCCGCATCCTTGCGCGGCGATGGATTCTCCGTTACGATATTCATACAGGGATACTCCCTGTGGAGCCATCACGCCGCATGAGGTATGGAATCTGGATTGTCGGGAGGTAAAATAAAGATGACTACAAAAACATACAACGTCGGCATCTACTGCCGTTTGAGTAACGACGATGAACGCGACGGCGAATCCGTCAGCATCGAGAACCAGAAACTGCTGCTTCAGAACTATGTGCGGCAGCGGGGCTGGAATGAAATTGATACCTATATCGACGATGGATATTCAGGTACGAATTTTGACCGTCCTGGGGTCAAACGACTAATCGAGGACGCCAAGGCCAAGCGGATCAATGTGATTCTGGTCAAGGATCTGTCCCGTTTTGGCCGTAACTACATTGAGTTCGGGCAATACACGGATTACTTATTCCCATCCCTGGGCTGCCGGTTTATCGCTCTGAACAACGGCATTGACACGGAAAGCACCAATGGCAGCACCGATGTCATGTGCTTTTTGAACTTATTTAACGAATTTTATAGCCGCGACACCAGTAAGAAGGTCAAAGCAGTCAAAAAAGCCTGTGCAGAAAACGGGAAATTCATGGGAACCTATCCCGCCTACGGCTATAAGCGGGACCCAGCGGATAAGCACCATCTGGTGATCGACGAGGACACCGCCCCGATTGTGCGCCGTATCTTCGAGATGCGGGCAGCCGGAACAGGGTTTCACGCCATCGCCGTTATGCTGAATGAGGAAGGCATCCCGTCCCCCGGTGTGCTGTACTACCAGCGCAAGGGACAGAGCGATCCGCGCCGGGTCAACCACAAATGGGCAGACCAGACGGTGAAGAATATCGTCCGCAGCGAGGTTTACATCGGCAACATGGTTCAGGGAAAGACCGGAACGCTGTCGTATAAATCCCGTAAACTCGTGGGTAAGCCGGAGGAAGAATGGATTCGTGTGGAAGGGACCCATGAACCGATTATCTCACAGCAGCTGTGGGATACCGTAGTCAGCATTGATAAAAAGAAGGTGCGGAAATCTTCTTCCGCTGACGGTTACAGGAGCATCTTCACCGGCCTTGTGTACTGTGCGGACTGCGGTTTCAAAATGAGAAATCAGGTGGAGCGATTCACCTATAAAGACGGGACGCCGGGGCGGTACAGCTCCTTTATCTGTGGGAACTACTCCCGCAGCGGCAAGGGGGCCTGCACCATCCACACCATCTATGAGAATGTACTGAGCCAGCTTGTATTGGAGGACATTCGGGAAAAGGCCCGTTTTGCGGAATATGACCCGGAGCAGCTGGTCCAGCAGATTATCCGCTTAAAGGATAAGGAAGCTAAAAGCCGCCTTTCCTCCTGCGAACAGGAGCTGAAAACATACACGGCGCGGCTTTCCGAGCTGGAACGGCTGATGCAGAATCTCTATGAGGATAAATGCGCCGGAACCATTCCGCAGACCGTTTTTCAGACCTTAATGCACAAATACGAAGCGGAACGAGCTGAAAAGGCCGAAGCCATCCCGGAACTGGAACACAAGGTCAAAAGCTACCTGGAAAACCGCACGGATGCGAACCGCTGGCTGGCTATTATCTGCCGGTACACAGAGATTACGGAGCTGGATGAATCCATTCTCTTTGAACTTGTGGACCGCATTGAGGTTGGAGAAACCAAAAAAGTGGGCGGACAGCGGATTTGTGACCTCCGCGTTTACTACCGCTACGTCGGAAATGTGGACGCGGCGCTGGCACAGGAAGAAAGGAGGCAGCCCCTTGAAGAAGCAATATAAAGTCGGCATCTACTGCCGCCTGAGTGTGGACGATGCCTCCAATTCTGCAAAGGCAAAAAACTATATCCCCGGTGATGAATCCGCCAGCATAGAAAACCAGCACGAAATTCTCTCCAAATTTGTCATGCTCAATGGTTGGATCGAGGTCAAGACCTATCGGGACGATGGGTACAGCGGCGGGAATTTTCAGCGGCCCGGATTTTTGGAAATGCTGGAGGATGCCCGCCACGGTCTGATTAACCTGATTCTGGTCAAAGACCTGTCCCGTTTGGGGCGTGACTTTGTGGAGGTGGGCCGTTATACGGATGTGATTTTTCCGTCCCTTGGCTGCCGGTTTGTGTCTGTGCTGGACTGTCTGGACAGCGAGGGCGACAACACCGATATGCTGCACTTCCGCAGTCTGATGAACGATTACCATCTGAAAGACTTGTCGGGAAAAATCAAATCAGTGCTGTACGCCAAAAAGAAAAGCGGCCAATACCTGACCGCCTACGCTCCTTACGGATACCGCAAGAGCGACGAGGACAAACACCGGCTGGTGGTGGATGAAGAAGCCGCCGCTATGGTGCGGGAGATCTACCGGATGCGCTGCTCCGGCATGGCCTACGGCAAGATTGCGGCGGCGCTGAACAAGAAAGGCATCCTTTCTCCCCGCTGGTATTGGGAACTGCACTACGGAAAAAAAGGCATCTGCAAATACTCCAAACTTTGGACCTATGCCACGGTGAAAAACATTCTGAATGACACCGTTTATCTCGGCATAGTCACGCAGAACCGCACCGGCACCCGTTCCTACAAGGATAAGACCATGATACAGAAGCCGGAAATGGAATGGATTTGCCATGAGGATGCACACGAAGCAATCATTGACCGGGAACTTTGGGAAACGGTTCAGGAAAAGAACCGGGCAGTCAAACAGCAGGCAGCAAACCATGCCGCCCCTTTGCCTGCTCTGTTCACCGGTAAGCTGGTCTGTGCGGACTGCGGGCATCCTCTGGCAGCCACCCGTGAGACCCAGCGCAGAAAAAACGGGACAGTCAAGCGGTATGTTTCCTATATCTGCTCCCATTTTGCCACCACCGGACACAGTGCCTGTTCATGGCATCGGATTTACGAAATCTCGCTGAAAACGCTGGTGCTGAAGGAAATCAGGGCGCACAGTCAGGCGGTGACACAGGATGAAAACGAGGTGCTGGACAAGCTGAAACAGCAGATTCTTTATGAAAGCACCGCAAAGCAGGAAGATTCCAAACTGGAAATCAGCCGACTGCGGCGGCGTATTGGAGAGCTGGAACACATGACCGCCAAGCTCTACGAGGATAAGGTCAGCGGCACGATCAATAGCGATACCTTTGCTATTCTGATTCAGAAAAGCGAACAGGAGCGCATCCAAAAGGCGACACGGTTGGAGGCTCTTTTGGCAGAAGAACGGAAAGCCCGACAGGAAGTTGAAAATATCCGGCAATGGGCAGGTATCATCCGCCGCTATCTGGATGTGCAGGAGCTTGACCGGGAAATCGTCGAGGAACTGATTGACCACATCGAGATCGGGGAACGCTCTGTTATAGACGGTCAGCGTCACCAGGACATAAAAATCTTTTACCGCTTCGTTGGTGTGGTATAATGGGAAAAAGAAAAGACCCGGCTGCATCCGCAGTCCGGGCATATACCTGACAACATTCTATGAAAACGGTTTGCGATTGAACCGCGTTGCTTTGTCGAAAAAGAGTGATTCAGCAGAATACCCTTCCCAAACAGCTTATGTTCTTGATGATATTGCGGAAGGGCATAAACTCGTTGTCACCCTGAGTGCTGTCCACACCATCATTCACCGCAATAAAGTGAATATCATGTTCGGGAAACATGATTTCCGTATACATGCCGACTTGCAGATAATCACGTCCGAAACGTGACATATCCTTGATGATGACCCTCTTGACAAGGCCAGCCTCAATGTCTGCAATCATCTGCTGAAAGCCTGGGCGGTTGAAGGTCGTACCTGAGATGCCATCATCAACATAGAATTTGAAATTGCTGTATCCATGCTCACGGGCATACTTTTCCAGGATTTTTTTCTGGTTTACAATGCTATTGCTGTCACCCTGCAATTCATCATCACGGGATAAGCGACAATACAAAGCTGTAAGTTCTTCGGAGCTCATAGCCGTGTAAGGGAATTGAAGCGCGGCAGCGGTGTTTGACTGATAATACATAAATACCTCCTATCTGGCAGTCAAACACGATATTGAAGTCCAACTTCATTATACCGCGCTTTCTTTTCCCTGTCTGCCTGTTAAGAGGTTTTCAAGTCACAGTTTGTTTCTGAACATCGGCTTTTATCAGGTTCTCCAGTTTGGAGGCTATCGTCTGATTTCCCGTTTGAGGGAAAAAAGAATTGACGATAAAGGTCGTGTTGCCGATCTTCTTTTTGCTCCGCATAGGCGGGGCATATTTATTTTCAGATTGAATTTTCTGCATAATAAGGCCCCTTTCATGCCATTTCATTAAAACCATAAAAGAGGCAGAAAACGGACGGCTGCTGGCCGCAGCTCCACGGGAATCTCACCCCGGCCCATGCTGATGGGTGCGCCGCGCAATGCTTTGAGGGCGTTCAACGCGGGAGTCTCATTATCCTGTCTGCGTATCCTCGCCCACAGGTTGCCACACCTGTTTTGCGGCCTGGTTTTGTCGCTCACCTGTTTGGTAGGGGTCCCGTCCTGCGGACTTGCAACAGGGTCATGGCGCACCGGCCGACCGGCTCCACACAGACAGATCGTATCCGTCTGCCTTATGCTGCGCCGGAGGCCTCCCGCCGGGCTTTCTTTGTCAAGGAGCTATAACGGGACGCCGCGTGGAAAGGGGAACACGCAGCGCCCGGCCCTGGATCAGCTCAGGTCAAAATCCAGGATGGAAATAATCAGCTTTGCTTCCAGCCGACCGCGCAGATCTTCGTCCACCTGGGGACGGGGATAGCCGTCAGGGCCATAGCTCGTCCGTGTAGACAGCGCGGCGATGTAGCCGGAGTAATGCCGGACTACCCGGTTCACCGCTTCGGGGTCGCCTCCGACAGCGGCGGCGATCACCGGGTAAGGGATCAGCGATGCCCGCGTGCACGCAGATTTAGTCATCCGCTTCACCTCCCATCAGCTCTGTCAGCAGCCGATAGGCTTTATGCCTGCGGGTATTGACCGTCCGGCGGGGCATGTTTATGTACCTGGCGATCTGTGCGTCGGTCATCCGCAGGAACCAGTGCATCATAAAGATTTCCAGGTCCTCCTGGGACAGCCCCAGAAGCGCCTCGGCCAGCCCGTCGTCCTCGATCAGGATCACGGCCCCTCCCACAGGGAAGGTCGTGTATTCCCACGGGTAGCGGTCATATACCGCAAGCTGGGCCATTTCTGCCTCGGACAGTTCTTCCAAAGATGTGAAACGCTTCTGGTGCCGGCTGATCTGGCGATAGCCGTTGCACGCCTCGCATTTCAGCACCTTCTTGCAGTAGCTGTCAAAGGCGTACTGCTTGTGCTCGTAGTGGCGGTCAGGTTTCAAGTTCTCACCTCCCTTCGTGCCGGGAGGCAGTTCTTTTCTTCCCCTTTCGCTCACTACTCGTTCACGAGTGGTCTGGTTTGGCCAGTTTTCGGGATCTATCTGAAAAATTTTTTTGCCGCTCATAATTGGCTCCTTTCGTTTCGTTCGGGTTGACAGGCCGGAACGAAACGGGGTGGGGAGCGGCAGCCCACGCCCAGGCGCTCAAAGAAACGGGTTTTGTGAGATATGAGCCACAGTATATAAAAAGCGAGCCATAACTCACTTTCATGAGCATGGCTCGCTGCTGCGTTATTGGAATATTTTTCGTAGTGGCATGGGCGTCCGCCGTACAAACGGTAAACCCCGCCTTATTTTGACCTCCTTTGTGTTGGCGCTCTCATCCATATCCCCCTTTACTCCGAAATATGAGTTGTAACTCACTTTGCATGAGCTGTATGGTTATTTATATGAGCGGAAGCACACCCTACAATGATGTAGAGGTGATGTGTAGTGAACAATCCGCTGGATCTATTTGCATGGAAGGTGCGGTCAGAACGGAAGCGGCAGCATCTGACGCAAAAGCAGTTGGCTGAACGCCTCGGTATGAACCCTCGCACGATCATAGATTTGGAGACCTGCCAGAGTAATCCGAAATTTGAAACGGTGGTTCTTGTCGCCAAAGAACTGAATATCAGCGTGGACGCCGCCATCTTCCCGGAAATGATAAATCAGACAGTCTCGAAAACAGTTGTGGACTTCTTTGCCGGGAAAAGCGAAGCAGAGATCGAAAAATTTATCGCGCTCTGCAAACAGGCGGAAGCCTTCCAGAAAGACGAGTAACGCGGTCGGGTTCGATGTGCCCGGCCGCGTTACTGTTTCACCCGTTTGCTATGCGGGCAGTTTATTATTCTTTTGTTTTGTAAGCATTTTTCGGATGCTCGAAGGACTCCTGGCTGATGACATGCTCCATCCGGCAGGCGTCCTTTTCCGCCGCTACAGGGTCTACTC
>ENA-ORTH01002583-ORTH01002583.1-human-gut-metagenome-genome-assembly--contig:-NODE-2583-length-14155-cov-14.636738_pt1 | contig 14155 bp, 8 predicted proteins | sample MGYA00241914_ERZ509192 | MGnify/ENA primary metagenome ERZ509192 (study PRJEB26280, sample SAMEA2338826) | human gut metagenome | biome: human gut; feature: human-associated habitat; material: faeces... | reverse complement strand
TCAACTCGCAGTCCGGCAAGGGCGGCATGGCCTACCTGCTCAAGACCAACCACAATCTTGACCTGCCCAAGCGTCTGCAGATCGAATTCGACAAGATCGTGCAGAACTACGCTGACACGACCAAGAAGGAAGTCAAGGACGAGGATATCTGGCGTCTGTTCAAGGACGAGTACCTGCCGGTCGAACAGTCCGGCATGACCGCCGCCGGTGTGGTTGTGGGCGATACTCATGACGCCTCGCTCGTGCCGTGGGGCCGCTTGAAGCTGCTCAAGGTGGCCGTCAGCTCCGGTGAGGATGGCTCCGACACCGTGCTCAAGGCTCGTCTGCTCGACCGCGGCGTGAACGTCGGGGTCGATGCGCCCGTGGAGCGCGAGGTCTCCGGCATCGGCAACGGTCCGATCGCCGCTTTCCTCAACGCCATTTCCAACTTTGGCGTTGACGCCTCGATTATGGATTACGCGGAGCACACCATGTCCGTCGGCACCGACGCCATGGCCGCCTCGTACGTGGAATGCCAGGTCGGCGAGGCCGATGACGCGCAGATCGTGTGGGGCGTCGGCATCGATTCGTCGATTACCACTAGCGCCCTGAAGTCGATTATCTCCGCCATCAACCGTTCCCAGCGCAAGCGCTGAGCGCTAACAGAACAAAAACAAGGCTCCCTCTGATTGCATCAGAGGGAGCCTTGTTGTCTGTGTTTTACTTACTACTGAGTGACGCCGTTGGTGCCGGTGTTCCCGCCGGTGCCTCCGGAATTACCATTATCGTTGCCGGTATTGTTCCCGTTGTCACCGCCGGTATTGTTGCCGGCGTTGCCATCTCCGCCGGTAGTGGTGCCGGGATAATTCGGGCACTCGGTGGAATAGCTCGGATTGGCGAGGCACTGCTGGGCGAACTCCTGAGCCTGCTGTTGCTTCTTGGCTTCCTCTTCGGCCGCCTTCTGCTGTGCGTCCTGCTCAGCCTGCTTCTGCGCGTCTTCGGTGGACTGCTTGTTGGTGTTGTTGGACAGGCCGCTGCTCTGTCCCTTGCCCAAGCCCCAAGTGCCGTCGGAGCCGCCGATCTTGCCGTTGTCTTTAGCGGTCGGGAACTGCTCCGCCTCGGTGCCTTGCAAGGCCTGAGCCATGAACTCCTGGAACAGGTGGGCGGGGTATCCAGTGGAAGAGACGCCGTATCCGGAGAAGGCTGGCACCACTTGCGGATTGCCCTTATCGTCCGGATTCCAGATAGCCCACACATTCATCATGCTGGGGGTGTATCCCACGAACGACGAAGCCATTTCGTCGTTGGCGGTACCGGACTTGCCGGCGACGGGCCGGCCCAACATGCTGGATGTGCCGGCCGCCGTACCGTACGTGGTGGTGCCCTGCATGGCCTTCTGTACCAAAGCGCAGTCGTTGGCATCGAACACCTTGGTGCCGTTGCTGGGCGCGTTGTACATGTCCTTATTGTTGGAATCAAGCACTTTGGACACCATGTGCAAGGTGTTCTTCACGCCATTGTTGGCGATGGTCGAATGGCCTTGCGCCAAATCCCACACAGTCAGGGCGTTGATGCCCAGCACGTTGTACATGGAGTTTTCATCGATATCGCCCTGAATGCCCGCTTCATGGGCGATTGCGGCCGTGCGCTTCGGCGTCAGATGCTCATTGACGTTCATGAACGCCGTGTTCACCGAGTTGGCGGTGGCCTGATACAGATTGATGTTGCCCCAGTTGTTCTCCAGAGCGTTGTTCACCTCTTGATCCAAGCCGGTGAAGTGCTGGTGGGAATTGCCGTTGAACAATGTATCGAAGCTGACGCCGGATTGCGCGGCCCCCAGCAAAGCGAACGGTTTCATAGTCGAACCCGGTTCGAATACGGCCTGATCGGCATTGTTGAGCTGCTTGGACAGATAATCTGAACCGGCGTATACGGACAATACTTCACCGGTCTTCGGGTCCAGCGCTATGCCGCCGATTTGCAGGGATTCGGGCATGTCGTCCAGACGGGTGTCGCCGATGGACTGCATAAGATCCTGCTTGCTCTTGTCGATGGTGGTGATGATCTTGTATCCGCCAGTATCCAAATCCTCTTTGGTAAAGGCCTTGGACTGCACCAGCTCGCGGCGCACCATATCCAGCAGATAACCGTTCGGCCCCGCGTATTCGTTCTGCTGCGCCACCGCGGCGGTCTGCGGGAACTTGGCATCAGTGTGCTGCTTGGCAGTGATGTAACCATCCTCCTGCATGATGTTCAGCACACGCTTGAAGCGCGATTTGGCCATATCGGCGTTATCGGCCGGATCCCACGTGGACGGTGACGGAATAATGCCGGCGATCATCGCCGCCTCAGACAGCGTCAGATCCTTGGCGTCCTTATTGAAGTATGCCTTGGCCGCTGCCTGGATACCGTAGGAGTTGCGGCCCAGATAGATGGTGTTCATGTAATTGCACAGCACCTCGTCCTTGGATTCGGTCTGCGCGATTTTGATGGCCATGATGGCCTCGCGTGCCTTGCCAACATAGGATGTGGTTTCGCCCATGTAATACCGCTCGGCATACTGCTGAGTGATGGTGGAACCACCTTGGCGCGTGCCCTTGGTCACATTATTAATGAATGCGCGGGCGATGCCCTTCAGATCAAGGCCTTTATCCGTGTAGAACGTACGGTTTTCGGACGCCACAATCGCGTTGCCGATGTAGTCCGGCAGCCCCTCGCAAGAGATGATTTCACGATTCTGTTCCGCGTAGGAGCCGATCGCGGTGGTGCCGTCCGCGTAATACACGGTGGTTTTCTCGGCCAACGCGAACTTTTCGGGTTGCGGGACCTCGGTGGTGGTGTACAGGTATGCGAATACTGCGATACCGGCCAGCAAGCCCAGTCCAATCAGGGAGAAGAAGATGCCCAGCACCCATTTCAGTACACGGTGCTTGCCTTTTCCTGTGTTCTTTTTCTTCCTGTTCGGGGCTCGATGGCTATTGGAAGCCTTGTGGCTTGCGTGGCGGGAACGGCTCTCCTGGGGCGTATAGGGGCCCTCCTGTGCGGAGTGGCCGGCTCTGCTTTGCGCGGTGCGCGGTTGCCTCAGAGCGGGGCCATTGCCTCCCGAATGTGCACGACGAGTATAAGAAGCCATGGTGTCCACCGTAACTGTTGGCCTTGAACAATCGTTTGACGTGAGCGTAACCACACGCATTTATGCCGGTATTTTTTCCGGAATTCTTACAATTGGGCACGCTTCTTGATGTTGCATGAATATTGCCTGAATGCGCTGGTTGGTCTGCCGTGCGACCCGGCGCGCACGTTTCGTGTCGCTGCGCTGGTCCATACGTCTCCATAGACTTATCCCCAGCCTCCACGCGGCGCTATGTCACCCAACTCCCCCAGGGCAGGAATGCAGCAAGGGTAAGTGGCCTCTGACGGGTGTGTGGAGGTTTTCTTTATGTGCGGATTTGGCTGTGAGCTGGCACTAGCGTGGTCCCCTGTCCGGGGCGCGGCCGTACAGTCGAACGTATGAATGACGCACAGACCCCTAGAATTCGCGACCCGCATGCGGCGGTCAATCTGGTCGGCTCAGGCGCAGCGCAGCCTGACTCGTCGTCGAACGTTGTTGACCCATTGGCTGCGCTCGGCCCGGTCTCCGGTTCAGATGCATCGGCATCCACATCAGGCTCCTTACGGGATTTCAGGCCGCTGGACATGGACGATGCGGATGGGGCATCTGATATCGACCGTGGCTTGGCCCGGCTTGACCCGCTTACCGTGCGCCCGCGAATCTCCAGCCGCGTACTGTGCGTGGTATTCGGTCTGCTCCTGATCGCTATCGGCTTCGGCGTGTGGTGGGGGTGCGTGTTTACCGAAAACGGACAATCGTACGACGAACTGGTCTGGAAAAACCTGCACAACGATGTACCGTCCTGGGCCACCGGCGTGATGAACGCCGTCGCACAATCCTGGCTGGTTATCGCTGTCAGCTGCACAATTGCCGCAATCGGCATTATTACGGCGCTGATTCGACGCCGCTGGTGGTTGGCCGGGCAAATCGCCGTGTTCGCCGTGGTCTGCTTGGCCGTCACCCGTATCAAGGGTCTGTTGCCGCGTCCGTTCATCATCAACACTGAATCTCCTGCCGCTAATTCCGCGCCTTCCGGTCACACGATGCTGGCCGCAGCCTGTGCGGTGATTCTGCTGCTTACCGTGCCTCGTGCGGTTCGAGCTTTGGCGGGCGTCATCGGCGTGGTTTGGGCGGTGACCGTCGGTGTCTCCGTGATATACGGACAATGGCATCGCCCTTCGGATGTGGCGATGTCCATCCTGCTGGTGGCGGGATTGGCCCTGCTCGCTCTGGCAGTTACGCGCAAGTCCGGCATGGACGAGCCGGGTCGCCGCGTCTCCTCAGTGAGCGTGCAAATCGTCGGCAGCGTGCTGATTACCGGGGGCCTGCTGTTGCTCGCCTACAGCGGTTATGTGATCTGGCAGGTGGTGCCGGGGCTCAATGTCAGCGCCAGTTGGGCGGTTCAGGGGGCGAATGTCAGCGCTGTTGTGGGCATTACGGGTGTGGCCATGCTCGCATTCGGACTGTTGCTGGCCCTACGTCAGATCACTGCAGCGCCCTTAAGCAGGCTGGGCCTGATCGGCGCTCCGCCGGCACCGCCCAAACGGTAAAACATGAGGTGCGAACGGCCGAATTTGCCCGGCACAACGGCGGAATTTGGCAGTTGGATATGATTCATGAGTATTATGACGCCAGAAACGTCGTGTGTTTCGCGCAATACATAAGGAGTGGGTATGGCTACCAAACTGGTGATTGTGGAGTCTCCGACCAAGGCCCACAAGATCGGTGACTACCTGGGCAAGGGGTACACCGTCATGGCGTCGGTCGGTCATATCCGCGACCTCGCGCAGCCCAGCCAGGTGCCCGCGGCAGACAAGGCCAAGTTCGGCAAGTTCGGCGTGGACGTCAACGACGGGTTCAAGCCGTATTACATTGTCGACGGCGACAAGAAGCGTACGGTCAGCGAACTCAAATCGGCCCTGAAGAACGCCGATGAACTCTATCTGGCGACTGATGAGGATCGCGAGGGCGAGGCCATCGCGTGGCACTTGGTGCAGACCTTGAAACCCGAGGTGCCGGTCAAGCGCATGGTGTTCCACGAGATCACCAAGAACGCCATCAACGCCTCCCTGAACAACACGCGCGATGTGGATGGCAATATGGTCGACGCACAGGAGACCCGCCGCATCCTCGACCGTCTGTACGGCTATGAGCTGTCGCCGGTGCTGTGGCGCAAGGTGGGCCCGGGCCTGTCCGCCGGCCGCGTGCAGTCCGTGGCCACCCGCCTGATCGTGGAACGCGAGCGCGAACGCATGGCGTTCAAGCGCGCGCCGTACTGGGATATCGTCGCCACGCTGTCCGCGCCTGACGCGCTGGGGGAGCGTGCCGAATTCTCCGCCCGCATGATCGCGCTCGGCGGCAAGCGACTCGCCGGCTCCAAGGATTTCGGTGCCGACGGCCAGCTGACCCCGGACGGGTTCGCGGCGAACGTTCGCCAGCTTGATGAGGCTGGTGCCACTGCCGTGGCTGAAGCGCTGAGGACCGCCGATTTCACTGTGATGTCGATGGAAACCAAGCCGTACCGCCGCCGCCCGCAGCCGCCGTTCACCACCTCGACCCTGCAGCAGACCGCCGGCAATCGCCTCGGCATGGGTGCTCGCGCCGTGATGCGCGCGGCCCAAAGCCTGTACGAGAACGGCTACATCACCTATATGCGAACCGATTCGGTGACGCTGTCGCAGGAGGGCATCACCGCCGCCCGCAACGCCGTCTCCTACCATTTCGGCGACAAGTTCCTCTCCGCCGAGCCCAAGCAGTACGCCACCAAAACCGCTGGCGCGCAGGAAGCCCACGAGTGTATTCGCCCGGCGGGCTCGCGCTTCCACGACCCGGACGAGCTGGCTTCCAAACTTCCCGGCGACCAGCTGCGCCTATACACGCTGATCTGGCAGCGCACGCTTGCCTGCCAGATGGCTGACGCCACCGGTTCCACCGCCACCGTGCGCCTGTCTGCGCCGGCCGGCCCCACCGAGGGCGAGGCCGTGTTCCAGGCGTCCGGCACCGTCATCGAATTCCCCGGCTTTATGAAGGCCACGGGGGAGGGGCGCAAGCCCAAGGCCGCCGCTCCCGGCGCTGGGGCTGGCTCGGACCAGGCTGCTGCCGCCGGCAAGACGGACGCCAAGGCCGTCAGGGGTGACGCCTCCGAATCCAACACCTCCCTGCCGCCGATGAGCGTCGGCCAGCAGGTCGAGGCAAGCGACATCGAACCGGACGGCCATGAAACCCAGCCGCCGGCCCGCTACACCGAGGCCACGCTGGTCAAGACGCTGGAAGCCAAGGAGATCGGTCGCCCGTCCACTTACGCGAGCATTATCTCCACAATCATGGATCGCGGTTACGTATACGAGCGTGGCCGTGCGCTGATCCCCAGCTGGCTCGCCTTCTCCGTGACCAAGTTGCTCGAGACGAACTTCCCCAAGCTGGTCGACTACCAGTTCACCGCCGAGATGGAAAACGGCCTTGACCGTATCGCCCACGGCGAGGAATCCGGCCGCGACTGGCTCACCCACTTCTACTTCGGTTCCGGCGAGGGCGCCGCCCGCAACGCCGACGAGGCGCACGAAGGCCTGCAACAGCAGGTCGCGCAGCTCGGCGAGATCGACGCGCGCGCCATCAACACCATCGACATCGGCGACGGCCTGCACGTGCGCGTCGGCCGTTACGGCCCGTATCTGGAAGACATGGAGCATCTGGACGCCGAAGGCAACCCGAAGCGCGCGTCTCTGCCGGACACCATCGCGCCGGATGAGCTGACGGTGGCCGTGGCCCGCGATTTGATCGACAACCACTCCGGTGGACCGCGCGAGCTGGGCGTTGATCCGGTATCCGGCGGTACCGTCGAGGTGCGCAATGGGCGTTTCGGCCCGTATGTGGCGTTGGTGCCGCCGGCTGAGGCTTCGGCTGGCGCTGCTGGCGATACTGCTGGTGCTTCTGCGGCCAAGAAGGGTTCGAAGAAGGCCGCGGCCGCCGCCGCGTCGCGCCCGAAGATGGCCTCGTTGTTCAAGACGATGAGCCCTGAATCGCTGTCGCTGGAAGACGCGCTAAAGCTGCTGAGCCTGCCGCGCGAAGTGGGCACATACGAGGAAACCAACGCCGAAACCGGCGAGGTATCCGAATGCACGGTGGCCGCCAACAACGGTCGCTACGGCCCCTACCTGACCAAGACGGGTGCCGACGGCAAGTCGGAGACCCGCTCGCTGGCCTCGGAAGACGAGATCTTCACGGTCGATATCGACAAGGCCAAAGAACTGTTCTCGCAGCCCAAGTACGGCCGCGGGCGTGGCCGTGGTGCCGCCAAGCCGCCGCTGCGTGATTTGGGCAAGGACCCGAACACCGGCAAGAACGTGACCATCAAGGACGGCCGTTTCGGCGCGTACATCACCGATGGCGAGACCAACCGTACGGTGCCGCGTCAGTACACGCCTGAATCCATCACCCCTGATGACGCCTTCCGACTGCTCGCCGAAAAGCGTGCGGCTGGCCCCTCCACCCGTGGCCGTCGCGGTGCTGGGCGTGCTGGTGGCGCCAAGGCCGTTGCCGGCAAGGGCAAGAAGGGCGGTACCTCGGCTGCGGTTTCGGCGCAGGAGGCCAAGCGCGCCGAACGCCGTGCCGAAGTCAAGAAGTTGGCGAACAAGGGCTGGTCCAACCAGCGCATCGCCGAAAAACTCGGTTCCACCCCCGCCACTGTGAAAAAGGACGTCGACTGGCTGACCGCCAACGAGGGCTACGAGCGCCCCGCCGTAATTCCCAAGCGTGGCTGAGCGGAATTATTGCTCTACTTGCGTTTCAAGGGGCTGATTTCTCGTTTTGAGAATATCTACTTCCGCTTCAAGGGGCTGGTCATCTGCTGAACCACGAGTATGAACGGCTCCGCGACAACGTCATTCCGCCGTTTTGGAACGTTGTCTACTTGGGCAACAGCCCCTCGAAACGGAAGTAGACCTTCAGAAAAGACCAAATCAGCCCCTTGAAACGGAGGTAGAGCTGGTTTAACTGCCTGTTGGGCGCAACTCTGCGCCTAACGCTAAGGTCAATAGCATGAACGGTCTGTTTGTTTCGTTTGAAGGTGTCGATGGCGTGGGCAAGACCACGCAAGTCGAGCGGCTGCGTGCGTATCTTGAGGCTCAGGGGCGTACCGTGGTCGTTACCCGTGAGCCGGGAGGCACTGCGTTAGGCAAGGCCATTCGCCAACTGCTGTTGCACGGTGTGGATGGGGGCGCCGTCGACATCGCACCGCGCGCCGAGGCGCTGCTATTCGCTGCAGACCGAGCCCAGCACGTTGCCGAAACCATCCGCCCGGCATTGGAGCGCGGTGAAGTGGTGATCACCGACCGCTATTTAGACTCTTCCTTGGCCTATCAGGCCGGTGGCCGCGAACTCACGCCAGAAGAGATTCGATCCTTAAGCATGTGGGCCACCAACAACCTGCTGCCCGACCGCACGTATTTGCTGGATATGGACCCAGCCCTGTCCCACCATCGCCTCGAACACGCGGAAGACCGTATGGAATCGGCCGGTGATGACTTCCAGTCCCGCACCCGCCAGGCCTTCTTGGACTTGGCCGCCGCCGAGCCGAATCGTTTCCGCGTTATCGATGCGAGCCAGAGCATTGAAGCGGTATGGGCTGCCATCGAATCCGACATCAAGGAGCTCGCATGAGCGTATGGGATTCACTAGTCGGCCAAAAGCCGGTAATCGACATGCTCAGTCGTATCGCGCAGGGCGACCCGAGCCAGATCACCCAGTCGTGGCTGATCTGTGGACCTCCCGGATCGGGCCGTTCCAACATGGCTCGTGCGTTTGCGGCGGCGCTGGAAAGCCCGGATCACGGCATGAGCGCTGAGCCCACGCGCGTCACCCAGCAGGTGCTTGCCGGCACGCATCCGGATGTCACGGTGCTGACCACGAACAAGGTGACTATTGGTATCGATCAGGTGCGTGAGATCATCACTACCTCCGAGCAGATGCCCGCCACCGCACCGTGGCGCATCATCATCATCGAAGACGTGGATCGCATGCTTGAGCGCACCACCAACGTGCTCTTGAAAGAGATTGAGGAGCCGGCCGAGCATTGCATCTGGCTACTGTGCGCGCCCAGCGCCCAGGACGTGCTGCCCACCATCCGCTCGCGCACACGCATCGTGAACCTCGCCGTGCCCTCCACCCAGGCGGTGGCCGGATTCCTGACCTCCACCACCAATGTCGAGCCAAAAGTGGCGCAGCGTGCGGCCCGACTCGCCGAAGGCCATATCGGCATCGCCAAGTTGTACGCCACCGACGAACGGGTTATGTCCGACCGCGATGAACTTGTGGTCGGTGTGCTGAATCTGGCCCGTGCCTCGGATGCAGTGTTGTTGGCCGGCAATCTTATCGACAATGCCAAGGCCCAGGCCGAGGCAGACGCGAACCGCATCACCGCCGGTCAGGAAGCGGAATTCCGCCGCATCAACGGACTGGCACCGAGCGACCGCATCCCGCCGAAACTGCGTGGCGCATTCAACCAGATTGCCAAGAAAGACGATGTGAAGCGTTTGGTCACCCGCCGTACGCGCGACGTATTGGATCGTGCGCTGAACTCCATCGCCTCCATCTACCGAGATGTGGCGGTGCTGCAGAACAATGCGGAGGATTCGGTGGGCCTCATCAACCTGGAGAACCGCTCGTCGATCATCGAATTGTCGGTGCGGTTGAACCGGGCCGGTGCCGTGACCCGTCTGGACGAAGTGGCCCACGCCCGCAAGCGCCTAGCCGGCAACGGCAACCCGCTACTGGTATTCGAGTCCCTCTTCTGCGCCCTGATCTCATAACCCGACGCAACTAGCCCCCCTCTGATGAGTGGGGGCTGTCGAGCGCAGCGAGACTGGGGGAGAGACCCCGTAACGCACAGCCCCCAGTACGTCACACATATGAGCGATACTGGGACGTATGAAGATTTCCGCCGATTTCACCGTCATCCCGGACGATTTCGCCAAGGCTGCGGCCCCTGAATATTTCAATGGTGGCGTGCCTGTGGTCTCCTTCCCGTTCTACATCGATGATGTGGATCCCGAGGCCCGCTACCTGCACTGGGAGTTCGTGGACCCGGATTCGATTCCGGTCTGCGGCTTCGAGTGGATTCACTGGTCCGTGGCCAATCTGCCGATTGATGCGCTGATGTACGACTTCAATGATTCGCATGCGTTGGCCATCCCGCCGGACTTCTCCCGTCAGCTGCCGGCCATGATTCCCGAGACCGTGCAGGGGTGCAACTCCTCGGCCTCCAAGTTCTTGGGCCGCAGCACTGACCCGGCGGTGATCATGCGGTACAACGGTCCGCAGCCGCCGGACAAGGATCATGAGTACTACCTGCAGGTGTGGGCCACCAAGAAGCCGTTGCCCGGCTTGAATCAGGGCTTCTGGCTCAACGAGCTGTTGCACGCGCTGCGCAACAGCGGTGAAGTGCCCGACACCGACGGCATCTTCCTGACCGGCAAGGCGTGAGCCACATGAGCCCCCGCAGGCGGGGGCTGTCAGCATCACTGACTGGGGGTGGGTCAGTACAAAACCACCTTCAGTCCGACTTCGTCGTCCAGCTCCCGCCAGTGGGAGCGTGACCACAACAAAGAAAGGACACCATCACACTATGGCCTGCACCACGATTCTGGTAGGTAAAGACGCGAGCTATGACGGCTCGACCATCATCGCCCGCAACGAGGATTCCGCGAACGGCGAGTTCAACCCGAAGCGCTTCATCGTCGTGAAGCCGGAGGAACAGCCGCGCGAATACAAGTCGGTGATCTCCCACCTAACCATCACCCTGCCGGACGACCCGCTGCAGTACACCGCCGTGCCGAACGCGGACCTCAAGGAAGGTATTTGGGGCGAGGCCGGCGTCAACGAGGCGAACGTGGCGATGAGCGCCACCGAAACCCTGACCACCAACGAGCGCGTGCTCGGCGCCGACCCGTTCGTGGAATACACGCCGGCCAAGGGCGATGAGCCCGAGGTGCCCGGCGGCATCGGCGAAGAGGACTTCCTGACCATCGTGCTGCCGTATGTCAAGACCGCACGCGAGGGCGTCCAGCGCCTCGGCGCGCTGCTTGAGGAATTCGGCACCTACGAGATGAATGGCGTCGCCTTCTCCGACTCCAACGAAATCTGGTGGCTGGAAACTGTGGGCGGCCATCACTGGATTGCCAAGCGCGTGCCGGACGAGGCCTACGTGACCATGCCGAACCAGCTCGGTATCGACGAATTCGACCTTGAGGACGCTCTGGGTGACCAGGAAGCGCACATGTGTTCCGAAGACCTTGCCGAATTCATCGAAACCAACCATTTGGACCTCGCGGTGGAGAACACTACCCCGTTCAACCCGCGCGATGCCTTCGGCTCCCACTCCGACTCCGACCACGTGTACAACACCCCGCGCGCCTGGTACATGCAGCGCTTCCTCAACCCGTACGACGAGGTGTGGGACGGCCCGGACGCCGACCACAAGCCCACCTCCGACGACATCCCGTGGGCCCGTCAGCCTGAGCGCAAGGTGACCATCGAGGATATCAAGTACGTGCTGAGCTCCCACTACCAGGGCACCCCGTTCGATCCGTACGGCCAGCTGGGCGATGAGCGCACCCGCCACATGTACCGCACGATCGGCATCAACCGCCAGAGCCAGCTCGCGGTGATGCAGATCCGCCCGTACCGCCCGCAGGCCTCCCGCGCCATCCAGTGGATGGCATACGGCTCCAACCCGTTCAACACGCTGGTACCGTTCTTCCCGAACGTGGACACCACGCCCGCCTACCTTGAGGACACCACCACCCGCGTGACGTCCGAGAACTTCTACTGGGCCAACCGCATCATCGCCGCCCTGTGCGATGGCGCCTTCCGCTCCACGTCCAACGCCGTCGAGCGCTACCAGGAGAAGACCGGTGCGATGGGCCACCGCTTGGTCGCCGCCACCGACGAGCAGATCGCCCGTCTGGGCTTGACGGCCGCCGAGGAAGCCGCGCAGTCCGCCGCTGAAGAGGAATTTGAGGCCGACAACGTGGATGGCGATGTGCAGCCGATGACCCCGGACGAGACCATCGCCGCGCTGCGTAACCCCGAGGTGCGCGAGATTCTCGCCGCCGCCAACCAGACCATGGCCGACCAGCTCAAGGAGGAAACCGAAAAGCTGCTTGACTCCGTGCTGTACACTCGCAGCATGGAAATGAAGAACGGCTTCCACATGTCCGACTTTTAGTCCGTATTGAGCTCCCCTCCCTGAGGGGCTGAGCCGTTAAGAAAACAGCCCAGTGGGCTGTTTTTAGGCGAAGAGGCGGCGGCAGCCGCCCCACCACCCCGCCCCACCATCATCAACACAGAAAGGCTTTATATGACCACCATCGAAGACTTCACCAGCCAGTACGGTCTGGTCCAGAAGATCGACGCATTCGGCTACATGAAGTACCTGGCCGAGAACCCTGACGCCCCGCGCAAGCACGGCAAGGTGGTGCTCGTCACCGCCGATACGCCGCTCAAGGCATCGCGCGGAGAAGGCAAGACCACCACGACCATCGCCCTGATCGACGCCCTGAACAAACGCGGCATTGATGCGACCGCCGTGCTGCGTCAGCCGAGCATGGGCATCACCGCAGCCGGTTCCAAGGGCGGTGCCTCCGGCGGCGGCAAGGCTTCCCTGACCCACCCCGAGCTCATCGACTGGGGTCTGTGCGGCGAAATGGGCGCCATCGAGGCGGCCCAGAACCTGCTCGTCTCCTTCGCCGAGAAGGCCATCGATGACGGCAAGCTCGACACGATTCTCGTGCCGCGTGTCTCCGAGGTGCCGAGCCGCTCCCTGCGCTCCACCGCCGTGGACTACGGCAAGGGCAACGTGCCGGAGAAGGTCGTGCTCACGCCGACCTGCGAGCTCATGCAGATTGTGGTGCTCTCCCGCTCGATGGACGAGATTTCCGAGCGCGTGTCCAAGATGATCGCCGGCACCAAGGACGGCAAGGCCGTGACCTTCGGCGAATTCGTGGACCTGTGGCGTATCACTGGCATTCTGGCCGACGCGGTCAAGCCGGCCAAGACCGAGACCGTAAACGGCTCCCCGGTCTACGTGCACGGTGGCCCGTTCGCCAACGTGTCCATCGGCATTCCGACGCTGGTCTCCGTGGAAATGGCCTGCGCCCTGCATGACGTGGTCATCGTCGAGGCCGGTTACGGCACCGACGCCGGCGCCCAGAAGTGGCTGGACATCGCCTGCCGCGAATACGGCGCGCAGTGGCCGTCCGCCGCCATCGTGGTGACCCGTGCCTCCACCTGGCGCGACGATCCCGAGCTGGCCTGGCGCTACCCGTTCCACGTGCAGCGCCTGGAGAACCTGGACATTCCGACCTTCCCGCTCATCAACCTGTGGGAAGGCGAGGACGATCAGGTTCCGTCCCTGAAGGCCACCGCCGACGAGCTGGGCTTCCGCACGCCGATCATCGGCAACCTGTTCCGCGACGGCGGCGAGGCGCTGGCCCCGCAGCTTGACGGTTTCGTCGACGCGTTGCAGAACGGCTCCATGCCGGCCGAACCGCACTCGCACAAGGGCATGGCCCTGACCGAGAACGCCAAGTGGGTGGCCGAGAACGCCTACGGCGTACCGGCCGAGCGCGTGATTTACAAGCCGGGCTTCACCGAGTCCGTGTCCGAGGCCATGGAACTGTGCCAGAGCGCAGGCATCTCGCTGGACGATCTGGCGTTCGTGGCGGTCAAGTCCCCGGCGACCATGACCGACAACGACCGTGCCCCCGAAGAAGAGCGCACCGTGACCCTGAAGAAGGTTGAGGTGCATGCCGGTGCCGGTCTGGTCCACGTCAACCTGACCACCAGCCTCACCACCCCCATGCCCAAGATCGTGTGATGACAGGCATGAGGTGAGGTAACTCGCTTTTGAGGGGCGGATTTTCGGTTTTCCGGAGGTCTATCTGCGTTTCGAGGGGCTCTTCGATTGCGAAATCCGGAGTATGACCATTGAAATTGCAATGTTTATACTCCGGTTTAGGTCAGTTTACAAGGAACTACACGCAGACCGTGAAACGGGCTGCTGACAAC
>ENA-ORTH01002582-ORTH01002582.1-human-gut-metagenome-genome-assembly--contig:-NODE-2582-length-14162-cov-4.610335_pt1 | contig 14162 bp, 10 predicted proteins | sample MGYA00241914_ERZ509192 | MGnify/ENA primary metagenome ERZ509192 (study PRJEB26280, sample SAMEA2338826) | human gut metagenome | biome: human gut; feature: human-associated habitat; material: faeces... | reverse complement strand
CGAAACTGGGGAGCGAGCAATGTTTGCCCCTGCGGGGCAAACAACCGCACGAGCGTGTTTGCGAAGCAAACTGGCGGCGCTCGTTGTGCGCCGCCAAGCGTTGACCCCTCCGCCGCTTCACGCCAAATCCCGTCAATGTTCCGCCCGCAGGGAAAAATTCATCCCCCGCCGTCCACCTCCCGCCGCCGCGATCCTACCCACAAAACAGCCAGCCCCTTCCGAATCCCACTTCGGAAGGGGCTGGCTTTACTGACCTATATACCTTATTATAATAGGGAGATGCTTACTCTACGTCCTGCAGCGCGGCGTAATCCTGTTCGCCGGTGCGGACCTTCACGACCTTTGCTACATTGTAGACAAAGATCTTGCCGTCGCCGATGTGGCCGGTGTACAGGGCCTTCGTGGCCGTGTCGATGATCTTATCCACGGGAATCTTGCTCACGACGACCTCGACCTTGACCTTCGGCAGGAGCGTGGCGTCAACCTCGGCACCGCGGTACTTCTCGCCGCTGCCCTTCTGCAGGCCGCAGCCCATGACCTGGGTCACCGTCATGCCGGTAACGCCAATGTCGTTCAGCGCCTTCTTCAAGGTCTCAAACTTGGCCAGCTGCACGATGATGGAAACCTTGTGCATGCCGGAATCCAGCTCGGCGGGCAGCGGGGCGTCCTTGACGACCTTGACCGCGGCGGCGATCTTCTCGGGGCTGGCCTTGGTGATGTCGTCCTCGCCGAGATCGGTGTTCTCGTTCACGTCCAGCTCGGCGTAGGTCGGATCATTGATGGCGAAGCCTGCATAGGCGCTGGTCAGGCCGTGCTCATGGTAATCCAGGCCGTCGATCTCCTCCTTCTCGGAGACGCGCAGGCCGATGGTCTTTTTGATGACCGTGAAGATGATGAACATCGTGGCCAGCACCCAGGCCGCCACGCTGACAATGCCCAGCAGCTGGATGCCCAGCTTGGCAAAGCCGCCGCCGTAGAACAGGCCGCCCTCGGTGGCAAACAGGCCGACGGCGATGGTGCCCCACGCACCGTTCATGCAGTGCACCGAGACAGCGCCGACGGGGTCATCGATCTTGGCAACGTTGTCGAAGAACTCAACCGAGAAGATGCAGAGCACACCGGCGACGATGCCGATGATGGCCGCGCCGAACGGGTCAACGACGTCGCAGCCCGCGGTGATGGCGACCAGACCGGCCAACGCACCGTTGAAGGTCAGGGAGACATCGGGCTTGCCGTAGCGCACCCAGGAGACGATCAGCGCCGCAACGGTAGCCAGCGCGGCGGCCAGGTTGGTGTTGAAGCAGATCAGACCTGCGGAAACCATCGTGTCATCGCCGGTCATGCTGACGGTGGAGCCGCCGTTGAAGCCGAACCAGCAGAACCACAGGATGAAAACGCCCAGAGCCATCGCGGTCAGGTTGTGGCCGGGGATCGCGCGGGCCTTACCGGCCTTGTTGTACTTGCCGATGCGGGGGCCGAGCATCCAGGCGCCCAGGCAGGCCGTGACGCCGCCGACGAAGTGAACTGCGGCGGAGCCCGCAAAATCATGGAAGCCGAGCTGTGCCAGCCAGCCGCCGCCCCAGATCCAGTGGCCGGAGATGGGGTAGACGATCAGGCTGATGGCGGCGGAGTAGCAGCAGTAGGCGCTGAACTTCGTGCGTTCGGCCATCGAGCCGGAGACGATGGTCGCGGCAGTGGCGCAGAACACAGTCTGGAACACCGCGTAGACCCAGACCGGCAGCGTGCCGAAGTCATAGCTGCCGCGGATGAACGGATCAAACCCGCCGATGAGCGCACCGGAACCGGCAAACATGATGCCGAAGCCGACGAGCCAGTAGCACGGCGTACCGATACAAAAATCCATCATATTCTTCATCAGAATATTGCCGGTATTTTTTGCACGGGTCAGGCCAGCCTCGCACAAGGCAAAGCCCGCTTGCATGAAGAACACCAGAAACGCCGCAACCAGTGTCCATGTAACGTCTGCGGAATTGTACATAGAACAGAACCCCTCTCTTACTTTTCAAAACAGAAAGGCGCCGGACAGAATCACACTGTCCGGCGCCTTTGCCGTTCTTTCGTTGCGCTTATGCTATCACAGAGTTGCGGCCTAGTCAAGAGGGCGGGGACATATTTTGTTCATGTTTGTAGAAAATGCTGTACAACCAGCCGGAAATACCGCTGAAAAATTGTGCATCCTGTAGGGGCCGGGCATGCCCGGCCCGCAGCTTACCGCCATATCCTTTTTACGGTTCAATCCATAGGGGAGGGATTTATCCCTCCCGCACACCCTCCCACCGCCGCAAACGGCCACGGCGGCCAGAGGGCTGGCCGCCCTACACCCCTACATCAAACCCGTGCGTAGGGCGGGGTGCCCTCACCCCGCCGCGCTTTACCGCCATATCCCGTTTCCCCATCGCCGCCCTGTAGGGGCCGGGTATGCCCGGCCCGCAGCTTACCGCAATATCCCTTTTACGGTTCAATTCGTAGGGGAGGGATTTATCCCTCCCGCACACCTTCCCGCCACCGCAGACGGCCACGGCGGTCAGAGGGCTGGCCGCCCTACACCCCCACATCAAACCCGTGCGTAGGGCGGGGTGCCCTCACCCCGCCGAAACCTGCCGCCCCTACATGCACCATCTGTACATTTCCCTAAATTTATTCATTTTTTTGTAAAAAAATCTACCCAAAAAATTTTCTTTGTGCTATAATATCATCAAATAGCCCTTTATCGGGGGCTGCTACCATTCAAAGGAGGATCATCCATGCCCAACCTAGCTCTTCTTGCCCTTGAAGCCAGTGACGGTACCGTTGTGCTGACCAGCATCACACTGGTTTTCGCGATGCTGGTGGCCCTGTGCCTCATCATCACGCTGGAAGGCAAGATCTTCGACAACATCAACAATAAGAAGAACGGCAAGCCTGCCGCGCCGAAGGCCCCCGCGGCCAAGGCTGCTCCTGCCCCCGCTGCCAAGCCCGCCGCCCCTGCGGCCAAGGCTGACAACGGCTCCATTCCCGGCGAGATCATCGCCGCGATCTCCGCTGCCGTGGCCACGGTCTGCGGCGGCAATGCCGTCATTCGCGGCATCAAGCGCGTTTCCAAGCCTGCCGCCGGTTCCCGCCGCGGTGCCTGGGGCGACGCCGGCGTGCGTGAGCACACGACGCCCTTTATGTAAGGAGGTACGGAAATGGGTGCTATTTTTACCAACATTGCAGAGATTTTTGCAAAGTCCGGCTGGGCACAGATCTTCTTCACCGAGGGCGGCTGGAAGTACGCCGTCATGCTGGCAGTGGCCTGCGTGCTGCTGTATCTGGCCATCGTCAAGCAGTTTGAGCCTCTGCTGCTGCTGCCCATCGGCTTCGGCATGCTGATGACCAACCTGCCCCTCGACGGCATCTTCCACATGGACATCTTCATCAACTCCACCAACCACATCGACTGGGCGCTGCTCGGCTCGTCCGGTGGCATGGTCGACTATATCTACTTAGGCGTCAAGCTCGGCATCTACCCGCCGCTGATTTTCCTCGGCATCGGCACGATGACCGACTTTGAGCCGCTGATCGCCCGCCCGTCCAGCCTGCTGCTGGGCGCTGCCGCACAGCTGGGCATCTTCTTCACCTTCGTCGGCGCTAAGATCCTGGGCTTTACGAACCAGGAGGCCGGTGCTATCGGCATCATCGGCGGCGCGGACGGCCCCACCGCTATCTACGTCACCACCAAGCTGGCCCCGCACCTGCTGGGCTCCATCGCGGTTGCCGCGTACTGCTACATGGCGCTGGTGCCGGTTATCCAGCCGCCCATCATGAAGGCTCTGACCACTGAAAAAGAACGTCAGATCGTCATGACGGCCCCCCGCCGTGTCTCCAAGACCGAGAAGATCCTGTTCCCCATCATCGTCACCATCATCGTTGCCCTGACCCTGCCTGACGCCGCCATTCTGGTCGGCTGCCTGATGATGGGCAACCTGATGAAGGAGTCCGGCGTTGTTGAGCGTATCACCAAGACCGCCGGCAATGAGCTGATGAACATCATCACGATCTTCCTCGGCTTCTCCGTCGGCTGCACCACCAACGCCGCCACCTTCCTGAACATCCAGACCGTTGAGATCATCGTTCTGGGCATCGTCGCCTTCGGTGTCGGCACCGCCGGCGGTGTTCTCCTGGGCAAGGTCATGTGCGTTGTCACCCACGGCAAGATCAACCCGCTCATCGGCTCCGCCGGTGTTTCCGCCGTTCCCATGGCCGCCCGTGTTTCCCAGAAGGTCGGCCAGGAGTACAACCCCCGCAACTACCTGCTCATGCACGCCATGGGCCCCAACGTTGCCGGTGTTATCGGCTCCGCCGTTGCCGCTGGTATCCTGATCAATATGTTCGGCTGATACTGACATAAAAAGTAAGCACCCGCATGGTTCGCGCCATGCGGGTGCTTTTTTTTCTTTGGCTTCCCCCTTCGGGGGAAGCTGCCGCCCGCAGGCGGCTGATGAGGGCAAAGTTCACCACGGCATCCCGTCAATGGGGTACCTCCGCAAACCTGTCCCTCATCCGGCCTCGGTCGGAGCCTCGGCCACCTTCCCCCAAGAGGGAAGGCAATCCACTATTCACTCCACCTCAAACCTCTCCCCGTCGATCTCGACCCATGCCACGGCCTCGGGGTCGAGGATGTCGTAGCTGTCAACACGCAAGGTCATCTGTCCGGAATTTTTGTTCTCGCGGCCATAGGAACCCTTGTAAAATTCCCCGTCCCAGCCGTAGGTCAACTCGGTGCCGTCGGCGCGGAACAGCTTTACGCGGGACTGCACATCGTATCGCGAGGTCCCGCCCAGCGGCAGACTGCCGTGGTTCTTGCCGATGACGCTGACCGCCAGCGGTTCAATACGAACCTCTTCAATGTCAAACGTTGCGTCGGGATATTGCTCGGCTTCTTCCTCGGTCATATCATAATGGAACCAGTGCCCTCCCTTCAGCGCGATGGTTTTCTTTACGTTTAGCGTCACGGCTTCAGCCATGTCTGGCAGCATGACCTTAACATGTGCAGAGGCCTTGTGATTTGTCAAATCGCAGATATACAGCGTTCGCGTGTCGGTGGCCGTCTGGGTCAACGGAATATCCACATAGCAGGAGAGAACGTCGCCTTCGCTGACCGCATTGCGCGTTGCCCACGACCCAATAGCGTACCCGTAACACGGCCCTACCTGTGCGTTGCTTGCAATATAGAGCCGCTTGTCGCCGCTGTTGTCCGCTGCACGCAGGTAAAACGCGCCGGTGTCCCACACCAAATCGTTTGGCTCCATCCCCTTGGCATTGTCCACATCGTACAGCACCCGCAGCGTGTTCTTGTCGCGCAGCAGCGCCTTTACACTGACCGTGTGGCCGTTGATCTCGGCGGTCAGCGGTTCGTCCAGCACCTCGCCGTATTTCTGCACCAGTGCGTTCGTCTCGTTGGCGGCGCTCATGGGGTGGAAAAGCCCCAGCACCACCGCGCCCGCGGCCACTAAGCAGAGCGCTGCCGCCGCGGCTGCCAGCCGCCAGCCGCGCAAAACATGCACCCTTGGGCGGCGCGCCAGCACTTTTGCCCGCAGCGCCGCGGTTTCCTCCGCCGTCAGGGCGTCTGCCAGCGGCGGGTGGTCGTTCATCCAGCGTTCCAGTTCGGTCATAGGTCAGCCCTCCTTCAATAGCTTTTGCAGTGCCAGCCGTGCGCGGTGCAGCCGGGTGCGCACCGTTGCGGCAGGCATGTTGAAATGTACGCCCAGCTGGGCCGCCGTCTCGCCATACACGTACCTGCGCAGAAAAAGCTCCCCGTCGGGCGGCGGCAGCGCCATGATCTGCGCCATCAGCTCGCGGGTTTCCAGCTCGCTTTCCAGCGCAACGGCCAGCTCGGCGTCGTCGCGGTCATCCAGCGGCAGCGTCTCGCCCCGGCGCAGCAGCGCGCGGTAGCGGTCAATGGCGCACTGCCGCGCCGTCCGCACCACCAGCCGCCGCCGATGGGTCTCGTCTGCGGGCAGGTGTGCCCCGCGCCAGAGCTTGTAAAATGTGTCGGCCTCGGCCTCCTCGGCGTCCTGCGGGTGGCCGGGCAGAATGGCCCGGCAGACGGACCGCACTGCGCCGCCGTAGTCCCGCAGCAGGGTGTCCAACTCGTGCTCTGTCATGGGCGTCGCCCCCTTTCATAAAGATTATACGACAAAATTAGGTAGGGTGTTTCAACTTTTTTGGTTTCCCCCAAGGGGGAAGGCTTCCGCACCGCCCCTTTACCGCCCGCCCGATTTGTGCTATAATACGCTTGATAATGGGGAAGTATTGGAAAAGAGGTGCATACATGCTGAAAGTAACCCTGCTGGGCACGGGCGGCACGCAGCCGCTGCCGGACCGCGCACTGGCCGCCGCCGCGGTCACGGTGGGCGGGCGCAGCGTGCTGCTGGACTGCGGCGAGGGCACGCAGGTCGGCCTGCGGCGGTACGGCGTCAGCGCGTATCGGCTTTCGGCGGTGCTGCTGACCCACTACCACGGCGACCACATTCTGGGCCTGCCCGGTCTTTTGCAGACCCTGGGCAGCCTGAACCGCACCGAGCCGCTGACGATCTACGGCCCCAAGGGCATCGAGCCTGTGGCGCAGGCCGTCACGGCGCTGGCCGGGCCGCAGGCGTACCCGGTGCGCTGGCAGGTCGCAGACGAACCATTCCACATAGACACGCTAAAAATTACCCCGTTCCCGCTGAACCACCGCGTACCCTGCTGCGGCTATCTGCTTGCGCTGCCCCGCGCCGGGCGGTTCGACCCCGCAAGGGCGCGGGCTGCGGGCATCCCGATGGCCTACTGGAAAACGCTGCAAAGGGGCGAGGCCGTCCGCGGCTGCACGCCGGAGCAGGTGCTGGGGGCGCCGCGCCGCGGGCTGAAGGTGGTCTACGCCACCGACACCCGCCCCTGCGCCGCGCTGGAGGCCGCCGCCCGGGACGCCGACCTGCTCTGCATGGACGCGACCTACGCCGACGACGCCGACCTGCCCAAGGCGGAGCTGTACGGCCACGCCACCTGCCGGGAGACCGGCGCACTGGCCGCCGCGGCCAACGTGCGCCGCCTCTGGCTGACCCACTACAGCGCCGCCGTGACCGACCTCGCGCCGGGCCTGGCCGCCGCGCGCACCGCGTACCCCGCCGCCGTGGCCGGGTATGACGGCCTGACCGAAGAACTGGAATTTGACAGAGAGCCATGACCGAGAAACGAAAAAATTTGCTGTTTATCGCTATAATTCTGGCGCTGGCCGCGGTGCTGTGGCTGGCCGCCCACCACGGCGGCACGGGCCGCACGGCGGTGCTGCGCTACGGCGACCCGCAGGTCGAGCAGCGCATTGATCTGCGTAAAAACGCCGAATATGATATTGACACCGGCCTGTACACGATCCACCTGCGGGTGGAAAACGGCGGCATCGCCTTTGTAGACAGCCCCTGCCCCGACCACCTGTGCGAGGGCTTCGGCACCCTGAAAAACGAGGGCGACTGGGCCGCGTGCATGCCGGCGAAGGCAAGTTTGACGATAGAATAAGAAAAAATAAAAGATAATAGATAAAAGATAAAAACAAAATCCGTAGGGGCGGATTCCATATCCGCCCGTCAACAGGCAGACGACCAGCGGGCGCATAGAGAATGCGCCCCTACGGCGGCAGAAAATTTTGAGCGGAGCGCAGCGACGCGAACCACCAATTTTATTATCTATTCTCTAAAAAAAGGAGCAGCCATGAATCCAACCTTCAAGCAAGTAACCAAGACCCGCTACGTCCAGCTGGTTTCCGAGCTGGCGCAGGAGATTTTCGTCCAGCATTACACCAAGCTGACGCCCAAGGTCGCCGCTGCACTGGCCGATAAGTACCAGAGCGACATCCTGACCGACGACGAGATCCACAGCGGCGTCATTAACTACTTTTTGATTTACCTCGGCACCGAGCCGGTGGGCTATTTCGCGCTCGACCTCGGCCCTGCGGGTGCCATGTGCCTGAGCCGCCTTTTCTTAAAGGAAAAGGCGCGCGGGCAGGGCATTGGCCGCAGCATCGTGGCCTATGCGCAGAAGCTGGCCGAGGGCGATGGCCGCAGCCGCCTGTATATGCGGGTGTGGGCACGCGACCTGAAGGCCGAGGGCTTTGCCAAAAAGTGCCGCTTCCGCAAGGCCGAGACAGCCCCCGTGGAGGTCCTGCCCGGCACCACGCTGGACATCACGACCTGGGAGAAGCTGTGGCGGTAAACGCAAAATCTGGAGATACACCATGAAATTTCTGCACCTTGCAGACCTGCACCTGGGCAAACGGGTCAACGGGTTTGATATGCTGGAGGATCAGCGGTTCATCCTTGAACAAATTCTGACCCTCTGTGAAAAACACGGCGTCGAGGCCGTCGTCATCGCGGGCGACATCTACGACACGCCGGTGCCGCCCGCCGCGGCCTGCACGCTGCTGGACTGGTTCCTGACCCAGCTGGCCGCACGCCGCATCCCGGTGCTGGCCGTCTCCGGCAACCACGACAGCGCCGAGCGGCTCGACTTTGCCAGCAGTCTGCTGGCTGAACAAAACGTACACATTGCCGGGCGTTTCACCGGCTGCCCCAAGCAGGTCGTACTCAATGACCGCCACGGCCCCATAGAGTTCACGCTGCTGCCCTTTGTGCGGGCGGCCACGGTGCGCCACTACCTGCCCGACGCCGACATCACCGACTACGACTCCGCCGTCGGCGCGGCGCTGGCTGTCTGTGAGCCCGCCGCCCCGCGCCGGGTGCTCGTCGCCCACCAGATGGTGGTCTCCGGCGTCTGCCCGCCGCAGCTCTCCGGCAGCGAGACTGCGCCCCTGACCGTCGGCACGGTGGATTCCATTGATGCAGCGCGGTTTGCGGGCTTCTGCTATGCGGCGCTCGGCCATATCCACCGCGCCCAGCGCGTCGGCATCGACGCCGTGCGCTACGCGGGTGCGCCGCTCTGCTACCATCTGGACGAGTGCGGGATGCAGAAATCCGTCACCCTCGTGCGGGTCGGCAAGCGCGGCGTGGAAAAAATCGAGCAGCTGCCGTTGACGCCCCGCCGCGCCATGCGCCACCTGACCGGCCCGCTGGCCCGGCTGACCGCCCGGCCAACCGACACCGAGGACTACATCTGGGCGACCCTGACCGACCCGACGCCGCTGCCCGACGCCATGGCGCAGCTGCGCGCCGCCTATCCCAACGCCATGCGGCTCGACTACCTGCCCCAAGGTGAGGTCGCGCACCCGCTGGACATGACCCAGGCTGTGCGCGGCAAGCCCTTTGTCGAGCTGTTCCAGGACTTTTTCACCAAGATGAACGGACGCCCCCTGACAGTGGAGGAGACCGTGGCTGTGAAAAGATTGCGCGAGGAGGCGTCAAAAAGCGAATGAAACCCCAAAAGCTGATCCTGACCGCCTTCGGCCCCTACGCGGGCCGCACCGAGCTGGACTTCTCGGCGTTCGGCGGCAGCGGACTGTTTCTGATCGGCGGCGACACCGGCGCGGGCAAGACCGCCCTGTTTGACGCCATTACGTTTGCGCTCTACGGCGAGACCTCCGGTGAGAACCGAAAAACCACGATGCTGCGCAGTGATTTTGCCGCCCCCGACGCCGAGACGAGCGTCGAGCTGGCCTTTACCCACCGCGGGCGCAGCTACACCGTGCGCCGCTGGCCCGACCAGCAGCGCGCCGCCAAGCGCGGCACCGGCATGGTCAAGGTGCCCGCCAAGGCCGAGCTGATCCGTGAGCCGGACGAGCCGGTCAGCGGTGCGTCAGCCGTGACCGACGCCGTGGTCAAGCTGCTGGGCATCGACGCCAAACAGTTTGCCCAGGTGTCGATGCTGGCGCAGAACGACTTTACCCGGCTGCTCAACGCGCCGTCCGCGGATCGCGCGGCCATCCTGCGCCGCATTTTTGACACCGCCGACCACCAGCGCCTGGGTCAGGCCGCCGTCGAGCACGCCCGTAAGGCCGACGAGGAATGTAAGCGTCTGGACGATGTACTTTTGATGCACGTCGGTACGCTGATCGGTGACGGCGCCGACGAGGAGACCGCCGCCGACCTGGCCGAAATGCAGGCCGAGCGCGACCCGTTTGCCGCAGGGGCTGCCGCCGAGCTGGGCAGGCTGCTGTTGGAGGCCGACGACGCCAACGAAAAACGACAGACCAGCGTTATGAACGAGCTGGACGAGAAGATTGCCCGCGGTGACGCCGGCCTGAAAATTGCCGAGGAACGCGCCGCCCGCCGCCGCCAGCTGGCCGGGCTGGTGGCCGAGGAGCAACGCGCCGCCGATGTGGAGCACCAGACCGACCTCATTATGACCGATCTGGAAAAGCGCACGGCGAACGTGAAGGAAAATATTGCCAAAAACGAGGCGGACCGCGCCGCGCTGAGCCAGGCCGAGGCCGACCTGCTCAAGACCGACCACCGTATTGAACTGGCCGAGGGGCTTTCCGCCGACTGCAGGCAGCTCTTGCAAAATCTGGCGGACGCCGACAAGGCCGACGAGGACGCCGCCGCGCGTCAGGCAGAGTATGTGGCCGCACAGGCTGCACTGGACAGCGCCGAGGAAGAATACAGCACGATGCAGCGCCAATTAAACGCCAACCGCGCGGGCCTGCTGGCCAAGGACCTGCAAAGGGGCAAGCCCTGCCCGGTCTGCGGCTCCACCAAGCACCCGAAGATCGCCGCGCTGCCCAAGGACCACATCACCGAAAAGCAGCTGGAGGAGCGGGAGAAGGCGCTGACGGCCCAGCGCCGCAGCACTGCCGCGGCCAGCCGCACCGCCGGTGACGCCGCCGCCCACGCGCATGAGCTGCGGGCGGCTTTGCAGCGGGACGCGGATGGATTTTTCGCGCGCCGCGGGGACCGCTACACCGGTAAGCCCGCCGACGAGCTGACGCCCGACGAGCTGAAAATCGCGCTGACCGCCCAGCAGACCAGCCTGACCGAAGGTCTGCGCGGCCTGCAGGCCGACCACCTGAAGCTGAAGCAAAAGACGGACCGCGCCCGCAGCCTGGCCAAGCAGGCCGACCTTTTGAACGGCCAGCTGGCCGACCTGGAAAAGCAGCGCTTTGCGGCCACTCGCCGCGCCGCCAACGCCAAGGCCGGGCACGCTGCCGCCAGCGCCCGCGTGCAGCAGATGCGCGAGACGATGCCCAAGCGCGACAACCCCGACGCACTGACCCAGCTGCAGGACGCGCTGGCCCGCCTGCGCCGGGACCGCGCTGCCGCCATGGCCGCCCGGGACGCCGCCGTGCACCGTCTGCACACGAACCGCGCCGCCATCGACGCGCTGCAAAAGACGATGCGGGAGAGCGCCGCCGCCCGCGAGAAGCGCGCCATGTGGGACAATCTGTCCAAAACAATCAACGGCAATTTGACTGGAAAAATCAAGCTTCCGTTTGAACAGTACGTACAGGCGTTCTATTTTGATGGCGTGGTCGAGGCCGCAAACCTGCGCTTCACCCGCATGACCGACGGCCAGTACCGATTGCTGCGCCGCAAGAGCGAGGCCGTCGGCGGCAAGACCGCGCTGGACCTCGACGTGTTCGACGCCTACACCGGCAAGACCCGCCCCGTGGGCAGCCTGTCCGGCGGCGAGAGCTTCATGGCCGCGCTGAGCCTGGCACTGGGCATCAGCGACACGATCCAGCAGAACGCGGGCGGCGTCGTTATCGAGACGCTGTTCATCGACGAGGGCTTCGGTTCGCTGGATCAGGAGACGCTGGACACCGCGATGAAGGCATTGGCGCAATTGCAGCACATGGGGCGTACCATCGGGATCATCTCCCATGTCAGCGAGCTCAAAAACCGCATCGCAGCGCAGATTATTGTTGGGAAAGACCGGGACGGCGGCAGTACGGTCCGGATTCGAACCGCATAAGTTTGTTTATAGCAATAGAAAATCCCCAGGAGTCCTGATGGATGGATTCCTGGGGATTCCGTTTTCATGGATAAAAACTGCGGGAATGTCCGATGAAAGCGCAATGGAGTTCGCTTAACCGCCTACCAGCGTCTGGAAGAGTTGGTTGACCTCCGCACGCAAGCCGCGGTGTTCCGGCTGTTCCAATGCAAAATCCTGTGTCAAAATCGTGTGGGCTGCCTGCTGCGCCTGTTTTAAGATCTCCATGTCCTGCGCCATATCTGCAATTTTCAGGTCGGGCAAGCCGTGTTGCCGGGAACCGAAGAAATCGCCCGGGCCGCGCAGACGGAGGTCTTCATCGGCGATCTCAAATCCATTGGAGGTGCGGCACATCACCTGTAAGCGTGTGAGGGCCTCCTCGTTTTGTGCGTCGGAGAGTAAAATACAGGTGGAGCGGTGGGTACCGCGCCCGACGCGCCCGCGGAGCTGATGCAATTGCGACAGGCCGTACCGTTCGGCGTTCTCGATCAGCATCACGACCGCATTCGGCACATCCACGCCCACCTCCACCACCGTGGTGGAAACCAGAATGTCCAACTGTCCAGCGGCGAAATCCGTCATCACCGCTTCCTTTTCCTTGGCCTTCATACGGCCGTGCAGTATGCCAATGCGGTTGCCGGGCATCCATTCCGTGCGCAGCCTTTCCGCATACTGCGTAACCGCTGCCATGTCGTTTTCGCCCTCTTCGATGGTGGGGCAGATGATGTAGCATTGCAACCCCTGATCGATGTGCTTCTGCATATAGCGGAAAGCGCGCATGCGTTTGGAGCTGTCAATGGCGTAGGTTTCGATCTTCTGGCGGCCGGGAGGAAGTTCGTCCAGGACTGAGAGATCGAGATCGCCGTAGATCATCAGTGCAAGCGTGCGGGGGATGGGGGTTGCGCTCATGACCAGCAGATGAGGGTTGTTCCCTTTGGAGGAAAGCGTTGCGCGCTGCGCCACGCCGAAGCGGTGTTGTTCGTCCGTGACGACAAGGCCCAAGTTTTGGAATGCAACGCCCTCGGAGAGCAACGCGTGCGTGCCGATTACCAGGCGGATCTCGCCGGATTGGAGCTGTTCCGCCAGCTTTTTCTTTTTGCCAGCGGCTAGGGAACCGGTTAACAGCGCAATGGGGATGCCAGTAGGCGCGAGAATCGCGGAGAGGGTCGCATAGTGCTGCCGCGCGAGGATTTCCGTGGGCGCCATCAGCGCGGCCTGCATGCCATTTTCGATCACATTGTAGCACAGCGCAGCGGCCACGGCGGTCTTGCCGGAGCCCACGTCCCCCTGAACCAGACGGTTCATGGGGCTGCCCCCCATCATGTCCGCCATTGCCTCCCGTACAGCGCGTTTTTGCGCATTTGTGGGTGTGAAGGGCAGGAGGCGGTAGAATTCTTCGGTGCAGTCCTTTGTCAAGCGCAGGGGGCTTTCTCCGCGTTTCCGGCTTTTCATGCGCAGAAGCCCCAATTGAAGCACCAGCAGTTCCTCAAAGATCATACGGCGGCGTGCGCTTCGAAGGCCGTCCATCGTGCGGGGAAAGTGGACCGTCTCCAAGGCATCCCGGAGCGGCCAAAGCTGTTGCTGCCTTCGCAGCGGTTCCGGGATGGGGTCGCGCAGATCCCGCGGGAGGAGCAAAAACGCATTTTTGACAGCGTTGGCGATCATTCGGGAACTGAGCCCCTGCGTCTGCCGGTAGATGGGGATGATCGCGGGGCAGCTCGCTTCTGGATAGAATTCCGGGGACAGCATTTCGCGTTTCAAAAAATTCGCGGATACCTTCCCATAAAATAGATACGATTCTCCCTCGATCAAGCGGTCTTTGACGTAAGGATTGTTAAAGAATGTGATTTCCAGATCGCTTTCTCCATCGGTCACCCGGCATTTACAAAGAAGCATCCCGCCGCGGACCCGTGTTTCCGTGGGCGGGCGGTACAGCGTTGCCCGTATGGCACAGGGCTCGTTTAGCGGAGCTTGCCGGATGGGATAGGGGGCGGTCATGTCTTGATAGGCGCGCGGATAGAGGCGCAGCAAAGCGCCTACGCTGGGAGCGCCGATTCTTTCAAACAGCTTGGCGCGCTTTGGCCCCACACCCTTCAATTCTTGAATCGGCATAGAAAACAAAGACATGCTTTCCACCTTCCTTACCATCCTAGAATCAACAAAAGCCGGATTTCTCCGGCTTTTGAAACACACGTATTCTTTATGAATTCGTAAATCTGGCGTTTTCAGCATCCCGGGAGCGGGCGCTTTCTGTCCGGCGAACA
>ENA-ORTH01002572-ORTH01002572.1-human-gut-metagenome-genome-assembly--contig:-NODE-2572-length-14198-cov-2.898254_pt1 | contig 14198 bp, 16 predicted proteins | sample MGYA00241914_ERZ509192 | MGnify/ENA primary metagenome ERZ509192 (study PRJEB26280, sample SAMEA2338826) | human gut metagenome | biome: human gut; feature: human-associated habitat; material: faeces... | reverse complement strand
CGGTGTATGTAACTACAACCTTAATTTCTTTTAACTGCTGTTCGCTCACCCTTTCACCTCCCCATATTTGTTCTGGTGAACTCGCTTCTTTTTATCCTTTTTCTTCCGTTTTTGTATTAAAAACGGCTTTTTCTTTCCTGTAAAATGATTGAAATTATGTCCAGGTATGCTTTCACTCCCTTTCTTTTCTGATAAGTTTTCAACAAACCAAATAACTTCTCTGAGATTACAATTCTCTCTAAAATGGTCTGGTGGGCTATAACAAAAATCCCTTATTGCACACACATGACATTTTGTAATGTCATCTGAAATCTTTTCCGGCTTATCTGAACAAAACTTTTCAAGTCTTTTGAAGAATTCCGTTACTTCTATCTGTATTACCTCCTAAAAAATACTTGCGTTTGCCTCGATTTACTCCAACTGGAACTCCAAACTCCCATTGACATTTCCTGTATATTCTCCTATTCTTTAGCCACAGGGTACTGCCATACCCGAGTATGCAGAAAGGAGGTTATATATTGGAATTATCATCAAGACTCTATCATTGCCATAAAATCCACAAACACATAACTATTTTTGAGGATTATGAGATTGTTGATGGCAAGAAGCGCCTAGTGCGTTGCTCATGTCCATATCACAAATACACGGATATGAAGCCGCACTGTGATGGGAATACGGAATTTGGTTTTCCGTGCAGTTATGCAAAAAACTAATAACCAGACTAATCAACTCATCACATCTTTCGCTTGGCGATAGATAACAATAAAGCCGTAAGTCGCATTTGCAGCAATCCCCAGACATATCTTTGCAGTGCTTGCTGACGGCTTTATTAAATTCCATTGCGTTCATCATTCACTTTCTCACCTCCTATTCAAGAAAATATTAAAAAACCTATGAAACATATCCGTTTTTCTTTCCCGTGACAATCGCTTCTTTTAAAAGCTGAATCTTTTTTTGCTGACTCTCAGTTTTTTGCTTGAGGTCAGCGATTTCTTTTCTCATTTCTTGCAGCTCTTTTCTTGATATAAACAGTTCCTTCCGCCTCCTCTCCTAAAAAATACTTGCGTTTACTTCGTCATGTGCTATACTCCCAATGGAGGGAGTTTTTTCGATGATAACCAGAAAACAGTACAAAAAATTAAAATCCATATACCGTTCAAACGGCACAACTGCAAAGGACTTTGACCGTAATCGCGATTTATATTATTTCCTTATCCAAAAAGGATATATTTATAAATGTCATGTTCTCGGATTTGGGGGTTATATTGTCACCCAAGAAGGCGAAGTCGAAATGAAAATCTATAAAGAAGATCTCTTTCGCTTTTGGGTAACAACCATCGTTTCGTTTGCCGCACTGGTTGTCAGCATTATCGCTATTGCATTAAAAGTATAAACAATGCAATGGTTGAGCCTAGGCAAGCCGTTGATATTATCAGACAGAACAGTGACAGTTTTACTGCCCTTTCTGAGTCTCGAATCGCATAATCGCACAACTGAGAAATACTCTGGAAACGGTCTATACTAGGGCAAATATGTCTCTGTTCTGCTTCAACCGCTTTCGTAAATGCCTCGACATCTTCTGGGGCGATTTTGTCTCCAGGCTTGTATTTATTTAAAATACTCAAGTCCGAATCTGCTGATTTGCAAGGTTCTTTCGATCTTTTGAGCTCTTCTGGCTCATCCTCAATGATTTCCCACGATGGATCAATCTTTGTTCCAGGGGGGATATCTTTTTCATGGATTTTCACGTCCTCACCTCCTATTCGAGAAAATACTCAATGGGAACATCGAAATATTTTGCCAGCAACGCCAACTTTTCGATCTTTGGAGCACTTCTTCCATTTTTCCAGTCAGAAAAAGTGGATTTTGTAATCCCGGTATCTTTTGATACACGATAGTCAGTTACGCCTTTCTCATCTCGTAACTCAACATAATGTTCGTACAATTTTAGCCTCCTCTCCGAACTTTACTATTGACTATGGTTCGGAAATCAGTTATAATATGAATTACCACAAACATATAAGTTATGACTTCCGAATCATGTACCATTATACTAGCACGGATTTCATAACTTGTCAATACTTTTAGTGCGCTTTTCATAATTTTTTTAGGAGGGATATTATGACCAAATATGAAAAGTATTGCAAGTTAAGAGACGCTAAGAATATGAAAGATTCTAATGTCGCCGCTCTTACAGGAATAGGTAAATCAACTTTTTCTGATTGGAAATCCGGCAGAAGTGAGCCAAAAAATGACAAGCTGCAAAAAATTGCTGATTGTCTGGGCGTATCCATCGATTACTTCACAAGTGAGGGTTCCGAAGAACGTTCTGTTGGATATTATATTAACGACGAAACTGCTGCCATTGCTCAGAACATCTTTGAAAATAGGGAACTGAGGTTATTATTCGACGCAGCCAAAGACGCAGAACCAGAAGATCTGGAGACTGTGCACAGTATGTTATTAGCACTCAAGCGAAAGGAACGTGGAAATATTGATTGATATTGATTATCATATCGAATTTATCCGCTTTCCGTCATGCAAGACCCACGAAGCTGTTACATTAAACGAGGACGGGAGCGCAACCATATTTCTCAATCGGAATGATACAAAGGAAATGCAAACGAAACGCTTCTGGCATGCCATAAGACATCTAAAGGGGGACGACTTTGAAGAGGAAAATGTCCAGAACATAGAAGAGAAGGCACATGGAGGGGAATAATGAGTGTAAAAGGAACAACGAAAGAACTTTTTATAGGAAGAGCTGGAATCAATATCTTGACATTATTTGCTAAACAGATATCTATTGATTATTCGGAAATGAAACGGATAGATTATTGCATGGCTACACGCAAAGACGCCGGATACATGAATTTTATTCTAAAGGCCGGAAGAGTGGAGCCGTTTCCTTTTCCCTTTGGGTCTAATGAATTAATTGTAAAAACAGTAAATTACATTAAAGAGAATGTTCCAGATTTACCATTGGAAGAACATGAGATAGACGAAAAGGCTAAGACACTGAATGTAACCATTGATGCCACTTTTGGATTTAAAGAAATGGGATTGCCGTCGCATATCACGATCAGCCAGGCCCCCAATGGAAATATTTACATGAACGGAAATACCGCCCTGTATTACTCTCTGGTTGAATATACATGGAACGGAGCAGAATATGAGACATTGACCAATTCCACAACAACTGGTAAAACCAATTCGACCACCAAGAAAAAAGGGAAATCTTTAAAAATCGGGGCCGGAGCCATAATAGGAAGCGCCATAGCTGGACCGCTGGGTATGGCAGTTGGAGGTGCAATGGGAGCCGGGAGTAAAGGAAAATCAACGACCCAAGGGAATAATATCTCCAACACCTCCCAACGTGTCCGGAATATCGAAAAGAACACCATTGCAAATTTGTCATTCCGCTCTCTGGAAGATGGAACTGTATACAATTTAGCGTTTAATTGCAATACAAAAATTGATTCGCAGATAAGATGTTTAAAGCAAACACTTCAAAAAGAACAGATAACCAATGATATCTCGCAATCCCTGGAGGGAATAAAAGCGCTGAAGGAACTTCTCGACATGGGAGTAATAACGCAAGGAGAATTTGAGCAAAAGAAAAATCAATTATTAAATATGTAAAATAAAAACCGCCCCGGCGGCAACCGGAACGGCTTTTAGATAGATTCTCTTACCAGGTTTACCCGGAAAGATAATTCAAATCGACACTTGAATTATACCATCTCCGGCGCGTCCTGGCAAGGGGCGTATTTTCTATACACTTTTTGGGAGGTGGACATATGATATTCTGTTGTTATGGACGTAAATCTGTGTACTCTGACCGCTCCGATTCCGTGGACAACCAGTTCCGTATGTGCCGGGACTACGTCAACGTCAAGTATTCCGGCCAGGTGGACGACTTCCGGGCCTACTCCGATGAGGACTTTACAGGGGCCAACACCAACCGCCCGGACTTACAGCGGCTTCTGGAGGATATCCGGTCCGGCGCCGCAGATGTCCTTATCGTTTACCAACTGGACAGGCTGTCCAGGGATGTCCGGGATTTTGCCAATATCTACGCCACTCTGGAGGAACACAGGGTAAAATTCGTATCCATCAAAGAAAACATTGACACATCCACACCCATTGGCCGGGCCATGATGTATGTGACCGTAGTATTTGCCCAGATGGAAAGGGAGACCATCGCCGCCAGAGTGACCGACAACATGATCGGGCTTGCCAAAAAAGGCTACTGGGTCGGTGGGAACCCGCCTGTCGGATATGTAAGGGACCAGATCATCGTGGACGGGAAAAAGCACTGTGCCATTACGCCGGATCCGGAGGGGGCCCGATATGTGACCTGGATTTTTGACTCGTTTATCCAGTTTGGCGGCAGCATACAAAAGATGGAGACGCAGTTTAAGCACAAAGGCGTACGGACGCAGCGGGGCGGCTTTTTCTCTGCTTCGCAGCTCCACAAAATCTTGACCATGCCATATTGTGCAGAGGCTACACCGGAGGTATACGACTTTTACCAGGCCAAAGGATGCATCATGGACCCGGGATCCCCCCGGGAAAAATGGGACGGCTCTGTCGGTGTCATGGTCTATGGACGCACCACGGAGAAAAATAAGAAACACGAATTACAGCCCCCGGACCAGTGGAGGGTATGCCTGGGCGTCCACAAGCCCTTTATGCCAGCAGACAAGTGGCTTGCGGTACAGGCCCGGTTTGCCCAGAACCAACGCTTTAAATCCGCCCGCTGGCCGTCTCCTCTCTTAAAAGGCGTGATCCGGTGCAAGTGCGGCGCGCTTATGTCAATCGGACGCAAGCAAAAAGTGGACGGGTCCGTCTCCTCCGCGTATTACTGCCCCAAACGGACGCGACAGGGTGCAGATATGTGTGATATGAGACAGATCAAGTGCGAGACCCTGGACGCAAAGGTCGTTAATATCCTCCGCGCAGTCGAGCAAGATAATACCGCCATCCTCCGGTACGTCCAGAAGGACCCGGACACCACCGCCGGATCCGATCCCAAAAAGATTTCCGGCCAGATAAAATCCTGTGAAGCAAAAATCGAGAAGCTGGCGGCCTCGCTGGCCCTGGCCTCTGGCTCCGCTGCGGCAAAATACATCATCGCAGAGATGGAGCGGCTTGACCTGGAGATACAGGCCCTAAACCGGGAATACAGCATAGCCGCATCGGAGGAACGGAAACGCTCTGCTGCCCAGGTATCCACCCGGGAGCGGGCGAAAATCATCAGCGAAAAGATGAGAAATTTTGATGGATTTACGGCAGCCGAAAGGAATGCAATCGCCCGGGAAGTAATAAAGAAGTGTGTCTGGGATGGGGAGACCCTTTATGTTGAGCTCTAAAACTCTCTTTTTTATATTGCGTCCTTCCGGTCTCATACGCAAAGCCGCCCGTATCAGCATTCCGATCCCAATGGCTCCCTGGCCCTCCCCGTTGGCGTTTCTTGTTTCCAGCCGTACCAGGTTCTCAATGTGGGCCAGCTTCAATTCCGCTGAATCCTCAATGGTGATCACCCGCTCTTCTGGAGGAATAAACTCCGAAAGAGCGTTTAAAAAGGTCGTCTTTCCCGCCCCCGTGCCTCCGCTGACAAAAATATTGTATCGGGCCGCCGCCAGTATTTTTAAAAGGTCCGCCGCCTCCCTTGTGACGCTCCCGTATTCCAGAAGCCGGTCCATGGTGATCGGATCCGGGAATTTCCGGATCGTGAGGATCGGTCCGTTTAGTGCCACCGGCTCCAGCACCACATGGACCCTCGAACCGTCCTCCAGCCTGGCATCCACAATGGGGGACGCCGTATTGACCGTCCGGTTGACCCGGCTGACGATCTGCCGGATCAGCTCCAGAAGCTGTTCCCGGGATTCAAAGGATTTTTCCCATCTCCGGATCCTCCCTTCTGTCTCCACAAACACCTCCTCCGGGCCGTTGACCATGATCTCCGTGATTCCCGGGTCATCCACCAGCTCCTGCAGGATATCCAGCCTCCGGAAGGAATCGAACAGCTCCTTCTGAAGTCTCAGCCTGTCCCTGAGAGCCATGGGTTCCCGCTCCATCTGCTCCAGGATCTTCCCGTCGATGACCTGGGCCAGCTCCTCATCCGTCATCTGGCGCTCATAGGACATTCCCTGGAGGATCTCCTCCCGCAGCTCCCGTTTCAGATCCTGTATCAGCTCTCCCATATCCCTCTCTGCCCCTTTAACATCCCTCGGACGAAATCTCCCAGATCCCCCCACAAAAGCTCCTGCGGAAAATGCTCCATCCGCTTCATTCCTGTGACCATGGGAACATGGATCTTATGGAATTTTCCCGCCACCGTCTTTTTCCCGCTTTTTTCCACATACTGCTCAAACTCCTGGAGCTTGGCCCTGGAAACGGCATCTTCCCGGATGGGCATATAGACCGCCTGGCAGATCTCCAGAAGCGGCATGACCTGTCTCCCATAGTTCCCAATATCCAGGACCAGGGTCCCATATCCTCCCTCCTCCAGGATCTTTAACAGAAAATCCGCCATTTCCTCTGAAGTGATCTGGTTATAATCATCCGGAAAACGGATCGGAGGCAGCCAGGCCATATCTCCCAGATAGTAAATGACCGAATTAAGCTGAAGGCCGTGGAACCGGCCCTGCTTATAATAATAGATCAGATCCGAAAGATCCCGCTTCCACTGCTCGTCCAGAAGACCGGAAAAACCGGTAAACGTATCCAGCGTAATGAACAGCAGCTTTTCCTCTCTGGCCAGAAGCTGGCCCATTGCCAGGGCCAATGACGTTTTCCCGCATCTTCCCACCGGGGAATACACGCCGATGATCCGTTTCCCCGAAGCCGGAAGCCCAGGAAAATCCGTTTTCCCTTCCGGCGTTTCACAGTAGCCGCCATCACCTCCCGCCGGATATCGTCGCCGGACTGGTATTTATAGATCCCATGCCCGCCTCCCTCCCCTGCCCGGACTTCCTCCTCTGTGAGAAGGATCCGCTGGACCGACGGGAGGCCTGGAAAGCCTCCTTCGGACAGCGTTCCCGTAAGGAGCACATCGATCCCATGGTCCCTGGCAAACTCCTCCAGCCGCTTCCTGGATGTAAAGGCCCGGGCGGAAAAGATCCCGTCCTCCCTCCGGTTGATATAATCAGAAAGCCGTTCCGCATAAAACGGATCCTCGTCGTAAACTGCCATGATCTTTTTCATCTTCCCTCACCTCCTCAGAGATATCTTCCAGCCAGCCATATACAATATCCCAGGAACAGCCAGGGACCCAGCCGCAGGATATTCCGTTTATCCTCCCTTCCCGGATATTCCAGGAGCTTCCCCTCCCTTCCGGAGCGGATGATAAAGGTTCCGATCCGCTCCATCCGCATCCACAGCGAGCCCTGCTGCCAGATCATCCCCGCCGCCCGGAGGGCGGCCAGAAAAAGCCCGGTGAAGATCACCAGGAGCCCCGGCCCCATACCCAGAAGACCTGTACAGAGAGCCATCAGCTTAATGTCCCCGGCTCCCAGCATCCTGCATAAAAACAGGGTATAAAATACAGCACATGTACCAATGACCCGGGCCGCCAGTCCTGCCAGCAATATAAACACATCTCCGCCGGTCCCGGCTCCCCATATGGCTCCCACAATCCCGCCTGCCAGCCCCAGAAGGATCTGCCAGTGGAACACCTTCCCATACCTTCAGTCCGTCACAGCGGCTGAAAGCAGTACGACAAATAAAACTGCCAAGGGCAGACACCTCCCATCTTTATTTTTGTTGTTTTCTGGAATCCTGCCCCGATCCTGGGGCTTCCGGCGAAACTGCCGGTCCTGTCCCGGGCGGACGCCCGGTTGGAAATGATCTGGAAATGAAGAAGCTCATTTCTGAATGTGCTCCTATTATCGGCCAAACAGGAAAAAAAGTCAATTTCAAAACCGTAAAATCGCCCTCTATATTTTCAGCAATATTCTACAAAAAAATTTCATACAAAATAATAACTTTACTAAGTTTTATCCAAAACATTGACGTATCTTTCAAAAAATGCTAGAATACATTTAGTTTATATTTTTAAACCAATGGAATCAGAACACACAGACAGGAGGGCCATCCTATGCCGCAGGAACCGGACGACAAAGACTATACGCCGGATGAAAGCCGGTTAAAAACTTCATTCAGGGAGTGTATCCCCCTTTTCATCGCCCTGGGCGACAGTACCCGCCTGACCATCATCCAGCAGCTTTATGAGGTGGAGGAGGACCGCAGATCCCCGGAGACGGAACAGAAAGGCAGCCGCAGCGTATCTGAAAAACGCCGCGCTCCCGGTCTCAACGTGAAAGAGATCACAGAAAAAACCAGTCTTTCCCGTCCGGCTGTCTCCCATCATCTGAAGATCCTGAAGGATTCGGGGCTGATCGCTGTGGAAAAACGCGGCGTCTGCAATTATTACCATCTGACCAGCCAGTCCGCCATCGACCGGCTTCTCAGATTAAACGAGGCGCTGCAGCAGAATTCCAGTAAATGAATATCTCGCCCATAAAAAGACAATACTACCATTGACCTTTGTAATGCTCCGGAACGCGCCGCACAGCACCGGAAGTCAGACCAGTCAGAATCCGGAGGTTCCGAAGCTTCCGGAAACCGGAAAAACAGCCTCCAGCAAACGAAGCTGCAGGCTGCCGGGAGGCCGGATACTGGAAAAGACCAATACCAGAAGAAAGGAAAATGGAAGTATGCGATTCATAAACAAAAAATCCGCGCCAAATAAGGAACGGACGAAGGAGCTTCTGGAGCTGAAAAAGCAGATCATGGCCAGCCAGACTGCGATCCTTTCCGCCCAGAACCAGTTTGAGCAGGTGGTGGACCCTGCGCTGATCGACTGCTACATTTATGAACTGAACGCAGCCCAGCTCCGCTACCAGTTCCTTCTCCAGAGCCTTAAAAAGCGGGAATTACAGGAGGTCTGACCGGCTATGAAGCCCTGGTATCAGAAAGCAGTTTTTTATCACATCTACCCTTTGGGGCTCCTGGGAGCTCCTAAGACGAATCATGAAGCCTCCGCAGCCTGTCGTTTTGATGAGCTGCTCCAATGGATCCCCCACATACGGGATCTGGGCTGCACCGCCCTTTATATCGGTCCGGTCTTTGAATCCACAGGCCACGGCTATGACACCAGGGATCTGCGCCTGGTGGACCGGAGACTGGGGACAAATGAAGATTTTAAAAATTTCGTGGACCAGTGCCACCAGCATGGGATCCGTGTGGCAGTTGACGCCGTGTTCAATCACACTGGACGGGAATTTCCCGCCTTCCGCGATATCCAGGAAAAGAAAGAAGCCTCTCCCTATAAGGACTGGTACCGCGGAGTAAACTTCGGCTGGGGAAGCCCCATGGGCGATTCCTTCGGATACGAGGCATGGCAGGGCCACTATGAGCTCCCGTGCCTGAACCTGCAGAACCCGGCGGTCAGAGAGTATCTGATGGATACCGTAAAATTCTGGATCGATACCTTACACATCGACGGCCTCCGCCTGGACTGCGCCAATGTTTTAGATTTTGCCTTCATGAAGGAGCTGCGCAGCCGCACCGCCTCCATGAAGGAGGATTTCTGGCTCATGGGCGAGGTGATCCACGGAGAATACGGAAGATGGGTCAATGGAGAAATGCTTCACTCTGTTACCAATTATGAGCTCCATAAGGCTCTTTACTCCGGTCACAACGACCATAACTATTTTGAGATCGCCCACAATGTGAAGCGGCTGGAATCTGTGGGAAGGGCTCTGTATACCTTTACGGATAACCACGACGAGGACAGGATCGCCAGCAAGCTGCGGGAACCAGACCACCTGTTCCCCGTATACCAGCTTTTATTCACCCTTCCCGGGATCCCGTCCGTGTACTACGGAAGCGAATGGGGGATCCAGGGAGCGCGCACCCGGGAATCTGACGAGGCGCTCCGCCCAGCCCTCTCCTTAAAGGATATGGAACAGAAGACCGGCCCCATCACGGACCATATCGCCGCCCTGGCCCGGATCCACCGGGATAATCCGGAGCTCCATGACGGAACGTATAAAGAGCTTCTTCTGACCAACCGCCAGTATGCGTTTGGCCGGCTGGGAGAAAATACAATGATCCTTTCGGCAGTCAACAATGACAGCCAGCCCGCAGCCCTTTCCATACCGGTCCCGTTCCCGGCGTCCCAGGCCATAAACCTTTTGGACGGGGAGGCTCCTTCCATACCGGTGGAAAACGGAAGGCTTTCTGTGACCCTTCCGCCGTCAGGCGGCGCGATCTTTAAACTTCGGGAGGCATAAGAGTATGAAAAATTCAGGAAAAAGCAGTAAAACCACAGCAAAAAAGGCCGGAAGACCGGCCGGTACCGGCTTCATTACAGAACTGGACCGCTACCTGTTCGGTCAGGGTACCCACTATAAGATCTTTGAAAAGCTGGGGGCCCATCCCCGCACCTATGGCGGAAAGCCGGGTATGTACTTTGCCGTCTGGGCGCCCCATGCAAAGTCTGTGGGCGTCGTTGGGGACTTCAATGGATGGGATCCGGAGACGTCTCCCATGAAGCCCCTGGAGGATTCCGGCATCTACGAAGCCTTCATACCAGGCCTTGGAACTGGCGAGCTTTATAAATTTGCCATCACCACAAAGGATGACAAGATCCTTTTTAAAGCGGATCCCTATGCATTCAGCGCCGAGTTCCGGCCGGGAACCGCCTCCATCACCACCGATATCTCCGGCTTTTCCTGGAGCGATGAGAAATGGATGGAGAAGCGGAAGCACACAGAGCCGGAAAAAGCTCCCATGGCCATTTATGAGGTCCATCTGGGCTCCTGGAGAAAGGCCAGCCGGCCGGAAAAGGAAGGCTATTATACATATAAGGAGGCGGCCCACGAGCTGGCCGACTATGTGGTAAAAATGGGCTACACCCATGTGGAGCTCATGGGCATCGCGGAGCATCCCTACGACGGCTCCTGGGGCTACCAGGTGACCGGCTACTACGCTCCCACCTCCCGCTATGGAGGTCCCAGGGATTTCATGTACTTCGTCAATTATCTCCACAAAAAGGGGATCGGCGTGATCTTAGACTGGGTCCCGGCCCATTTCCCAAAAGACGCCCATGGCCTGGCAGATTTTGACGGGGAACCGCTTTATGAGTACGCAGATCCCAGAAAAGGCGAGCATCCCGACTGGGGAACAAAGGTCTTTGATTACGGGAAAAACGAGGTGAAAAACTTCCTGATCGCCAACGCCCTTTACTGGGTGGAGAATTTCCATGTGGACGGACTCCGGGTGGACGCCGTGGCCTCCATGCTGTATCTGGACTACGGGCGCAGCAACGGGAACTGGGTCCCCAACCAGTATGGAGAAAATAAAAATCTGGAGGCCATCGAATTCTTCCGCCATTTGAACAGCGTCCTTACAGGCCATATGACCGGAGCCATCATGATCGCCGAGGAATCCACCGCATGGCCCGGCGTCACAAAGGCACCGGAGGAGGGCGGCCTGGGCTTTACCTTCAAGTGGAATATGGGATGGATGCATGACTTTCTGGAATATATGAAATTGGATCCATATTTCCGAAAATTCAACCACAATAAGATGACCTTCGGGATCACCTACGCCACCAGCGAAAACTACATCCTGACCCTGTCCCATGACGAGGTGGTCCATTTAAAATGCTCCATGATCAATAAAATGCCCGGCTTCCCGGACGATAAATTTGCGAACCTGAAGGCCGGCTATACCTTCATGATGGGCCATCCGGGCAAAAAGCTCTTATTCATGGGCCAGGATTTCGGCCAGTACCATGAGTGGGACGAAAAAACAGCCCTGGACTGGTATCTGGCAGAGGAGCCCCAGCACAGGGACCTGCTAAAATATTACAGCGACCTGCTCCATATCTACCAGAAATATCCGGCCCTTTACCGGCTGGACAGCGATTGGAACGGCTTCCAGTGGATCAACGCCAACGACGGCGACCGGAGCATCTTCAGCTTCATCCGCCGGGATGAAACAGGGAAAAAGAACCTCCTGTTCGTCATCAACTTCACTCCCATGGCCCGGGACGATTACCGGGTGGGAGTTCCCAAATCAGGAACCTATACGCTGATCCTGGACAATGAGCACGGCCTCTATAAGCGCGGGGAGCATGCCTTCTCAAAGCGCTCCGTAAAATCTGAATGCGACGGCCAGCCCTATTCCTTTGCCTACCCGCTTCCGGCTTACGGAACCGCTGTTTTCCGTTTTAATTAATTGACAGGAATTTTTAATACGTTCACCGCATTTTTATGTTATACTGGATGTGGTGAACGTATTTTTACCTGGATAAAACTTTAAAGGAGGGAACTTATGCAGACGATTCTTGTATGCGATGACGATAAACAGATTGTTGAAGCTATTAATATTTATCTTACGGGAGAGGGCTTTGAGGTCATCAAGGCCTATGACGGCTACGAGGCCCTGGAATACCTGGAGGACCACGAGGTGAACTTAATGATCGTGGATGTGATGATGCCAGGATTGGACGGGATCCGCACCACCTTAAAGGTACGCGAGACCAGCAGCATCCCCATTATCATCCTGTCGGCCAAATCCGAGGATACCGATAAGATCCTGGGCTTAAACATTGGGGCGGACGACTATATCACAAAGCCCTTTAATCCCCTGGAGCTGGTGGCTCGGGTCAAATCCCAGCTCCGCCGCTACACCCAGCTTGGAAACCTGAACCAGCAGAACAACTCCCAGGTCTATAAGTGCGGCGGTCTCATGATCAATGATGAAAATAAAGAGGTGACGGTGGACGGCGAGCCCATCAAGCTCACGCCCATTGAGTATAACATCCTGCTGCTCCTTGTAAAGAATGCCGGAAAGGTATTCTCCATCGACCAGATCTACGAAAAGATCTGGAATGAGGATGCCATCGGCGCCGACAATACCGTAGCCGTCCACATCCGCCATATCCGCGAAAAAATTGAGATCAACCCCAAGGAACCCCGCTACTTAAAGGTGGTCTGGGGCGTGGGGTATAAGATCGAGAAACAGTAAGGAGAATCCAGATGAGCCAGAATACACCGAGTTTTTTTCTGAAGCGTTTTTCCGGTTTTCTGCACTTTATCTTTGCCCTGATCGCGCTCACCGGAGTCGGGTTCATGTATCTGAACAGCAACTACGGCCGCGGACTGGACTGGATCGAGGATGAGACCTTCGACCAGTCTCCGGATTTTAATAAGAAGGTGCAGGCCGACATCGCCAGTATTTTCGACTATATCCAGTACCAGGAGCTTTTTGAGACCAATGGAGAGGTGGACTACAATAAAATGGTCCTGGACGTCTCCTCCGGCCCCGGCGGAGACAAGAGCTATACCCTCAACGACATCATCCTATACGGAAAGTCCCTGGGCTATTATATGGATGAGGCCGACAACTATGCCTTAAAGGGCGGGCCCGAAAACCTCAGCGCAGAGGATGAGGAGCAGTATTATGTGCGCTGGCGCTGCTATCAGTCCGAGGAGGAGCTGACGGGACCCGACCAGTCCTTTGCCACCCTGCCGGAGCTGACCTATGAGATCCTGAAGCGGTTCTCTTCCTATTACTCCATATATTCCCGGCTCATGTCGGATTTCACCAACTTTTATTTCCGTGTGGCTTTTTATTCCAAAAATGACGCCATCTATGAAATCCACACCAATGCGCCGGAAATGACCATCGACGACATGATGGCCATGGGAAAATATATCTATTATTCCGGGGATTCCAATGACCTGGCCGTAAGGACGAACTTTAATTCCACCTTTCCCAGTGTTCCGGCCCTCATGGCCAAGGCCAATCCCTACAACAGCTCCAACAACTATGTGGTCATCGGCCTGGACACCACCTACAAGGCCCTGGACGACTATGCCCATGCATATACCCAGTATAACAGCTCCAGGAAGACCTTCGTAAACGGGCTCTACCTGGCCTCCATCGGCCTGGCCGGCTGCCTTCTGACCTTTGTTTTCCTTATGTTTGCCTCGGGCCATCCGGCTCTTGGGGACCGGTCCGTGGTCCTTTATCCCTTTGATAAAATCAAAACGGACCTGATGCTGCTGTTAATGGCCTTTGCCGCTTACATAAGCGCCGCCTTTCTGGCCCCTCTGGCATCAAAGCTCCTTCACCTTCTGGTGACGGAAGGCTACTGGGACCGCGCCAGCCGTCTC
>ENA-ORTH01002571-ORTH01002571.1-human-gut-metagenome-genome-assembly--contig:-NODE-2571-length-14203-cov-2.972152_pt1 | contig 14203 bp, 10 predicted proteins | sample MGYA00241914_ERZ509192 | MGnify/ENA primary metagenome ERZ509192 (study PRJEB26280, sample SAMEA2338826) | human gut metagenome | biome: human gut; feature: human-associated habitat; material: faeces... | reverse complement strand
TCTGCTGCGGCGAGCATCCTGCCATCGCGCCGAGCGCCGCCACGCTCACCGTACCGGCAGCCGCTCCCTTGAGGAAGTCGCGACGAGACCAGCTACGCGTTCCATTTTTTCCCATGTTCCCTCTCCTTCGTCGTCGATAAACCAACCTTCATGCTGCGGAGCATGGTTTGTTGTCCGCTGGCATGCGATCCGCTACACTAAAGAATGCAAGAGGGTTCATCTATCGCTGAAATCGATGATCTTTGTTTCGAATGCAGCGGCCACCGCGATCGGTCGCATCGCTGTTTTTGATGATTTGCGCGATCTATGAGGGAAAACGCGTCCGCGTTACGGAGAGGGCATGGAAAGCGCTCGCAAAACCGAGCTGGTGTACCCGCGCGCAGCGCGGGTCGCGCTTGTCCCCGCGCTGCTCGGGGCAGGCTTGTTGTTCGCGACGTTTTTGAACGTCATCCGCTTTTTCAACGACGATGCCGGCGCCTCGCTTCATCCGTTTGTGGTCGCAACCGGATGGGGCGCCATCGCGTGCGGATCGCTTCTGTTTGCAGCAGAGGCCGTCGCTCGCTCGCGCGGGCTCCGTGGCCCCGATCCGACGTGCGCTGTCTGCATCGCGTGCGGTGCGGCGGGGGCGCTCGGCGGCATGCTGTACGTGACGCCCCTGTACGTCCCGGTCGAGTTTCCGCTCTTCCATCCGCACGCGCTCGGTGCAGCGTTCGGGGCGGGGCTCATGCTTCTTGCGAGCGCCTGGGGATTGCTATTCTCGCGGCTCGAACCCGCAAGCCAGCTGCTCAACAGCGCCGCGAGCGTCGCTCTTGCGGCCATGCTGCACTTCGCAGCCGAACTGCTGTCGCCCTCTCCTGCCGCTCTTGCGCTCGTTACGGGGTCGCTCGGCGCCTCCCTCGGCCTACTGATGATCGCGCGAAGGACGATGCGCCCAGCGGGCGACGGCAAACGCGAAGATATCGAAGGAGCGACTGATGACGAAGAAAACGCACAGGCCGAACGACTTAGACGCGCCCGCAAAGCGCTCGGCATCCTTTGGATGCCGCTCGTCGGCGCGTGCATAACCTGCTTCATCTTCGGGCTGACCTGGGATCCCATCGTCTCCGACGAACCGACGCTGGCAGATGGCTCCGTTCATGCCTGGAAGCTCCTCATCGGGCCCCTCCTTCCCACGATCGCTATAGCCCTTGCGCTGGCGAAAAAACCTGCATCCTCCACGCTGCGGCTCGTCAACCAGGTGATCTACCCCATCGCCGTCGCGCTGCTCCTTGCGCTCCCCGTCGTGGAGGCGAATAACGAAGCCATCACCGTCGCGGTGGAAATCCTCAAACCGGCGAGCTTTTCGGTCATTGTGCTGGCCATCTGGTTCAGCATGGCAAGCGCCGTGCGCAGCGTGCCCGCTTCGGCGGCGCTCGTCATCCCGCCATGCCTCGCGCTGCTCGCCGGCTCGTTTGTGGGCGGGCTGTACGCCATCGAGCACATCGGCACCTCCGGCCGCACACTCTGCCTGGTCATTCTGACAGGATATCTCGTGCTCATCACCATCTCCTATGCGCTGGGCAGCCGCAACCAGAAGGAAAGCCGCGCGGAGCCCCGCGCCGACGCGAGAACTTACATCCATCGCCGCTGCGACGCGCTTTCGAGCGCCTGCGGCCTCTCGCCGCGGGAGCGAGAGGTGCTCTACTATCTGGGCCGCGGATACAATCATGGTTATGTGGCCGAGAAGCTCTACATCTCCGAGAACACCGTGCGCACGCACGTGCGGCACATCTACGCTAAGCTGGACGTGAAATCGCGCGAAGAGCTGCTCGCGCTTATCGACGAGACGGAAGAGGCCGGAAGCTGAGGGGCAAGCAGCAGCGAGCGGCTTTGCACTGCGCCACGAACATGCTGTCGGACCCCCTCGTCGAGCACGCGCAAGCCGGAGCGCAAGGAACCGGCCTACGCGCCGCTGCCGAACCCATACGAAACGCGAGGAATATTGTGGACTTACTCGACTACCTGGCGACAGAGTTCGCCACCTTCGACGACAAGCCGTTCAATCCCGTGGACTCCGCGGCCCTCTCGCAGTTTTGCATGGTGCGCGCCGAGGGCATCGTGCCGCCGCTGCGCGAAACGGTTTCGTCGGCAGCGCCGCGCCTCCGACGAACGTTCTCGGCTTTGCGCAAGCGGCAGTTGATCCAGAAGCTGAGCGATTTGGTGCAGGACCGTTCCCCGTCTTTGCGCGGAGGAGTTCGTTTTGTCGATTTCCTGCGCGCCGAGCGCTACGAGGATATGTTCACCGGACTCATTCCTGGCAGGGTGAAGGAGAACCTGGTGGCGCTGGCGGCCAGCCCGCGGTTCCGCGATATGGCCATGCGCGACTACGCAAGCCTGTTCGACGCTGAACGCCAAACCCAGTTTGCAGCTATGAGCTTCGTCCGCGAGAAAGACTTCGCCTACATCGGTTTCCGCGGTACCGACACTTCGGCGATCGGCTGGCGCGAGAACTTCAACATGGCCTGCCAAGCGCCCGTCCCTGCTCAAGAGCAGGCCGCACGCTACCTGGAGGCAGTTGCGCCGAACCTGCCTTGCCGTCTCTTTGTGGGCGGGCACTCGAAGGGAGGCAACCTTGCCCTGTATGCGGCGATGAAAGCATCGCCCGCTGTTCAGGATCGCATTGAGCTCGTGTACTCCCACGACGCCCCCGGCTTCAAGGCGGGCACCTTTGCACCTGACGATTGGAATCGGCTCAGCGGCCGCATCCACCGCACCGTGCCGCAGGAATCCGTTGTGGGCATGCTCATAGAAACGCCCATCGCGCCGCACGTGGTGAAGAGCAGCGAACACGGCATCATGCAACACAGCCCGTTTACGTGGGAGGTGGCAGGCGACGACTTCGCCTACCTCGACGATGTGGCGGACAGCGCGAAGTTCACTGACGCCCTCATATCCGAGTGGCTGGCCCGCTACACCGACAGCGAGGCAGCCGCTATCGTAGACGCGCTGTTCAAAGCCATCGAGGCTTCGGGCGCCCAGAACGCGACCGATGTGTTTTTCGGCGGTGCAAAGACGGTCGCGCTCGTCACCGAGGCGGCGAAGAACATCGACGGCTCCGCGCGCGATACGCTGCTGGGCGCGCTGAGCGCGCTCGCCGAGGTGGCGGCCCGTCTGACGGCGCAAGGCCTCGCCGGCGCCGCGCAGAACGCGGTATCCAAGCTGGTGCCGAAGACGCCGAGAACGTCCAGGTCGTCCAAGCCGCAGGCGTAGCCCGCACCGCCGTCGGCCTGGGCGAAGCCCGATCGAAGCCCACGAGCGCACGTTGCCTGCTATGCTGCGTGAGGGGATTCCAAACGAGAGGAGTACGAACATGGCACGTTATGCCGTCATCGTCGTCGACATGCTGAACGACTTCGTCACCGGGTCACTCGGCTGCGACAACGCCAAGAAGATCGTCGAGCCGTTGCAGCGCCTATGCGACGCCGCGCGTGAGCGCGACGTCCCGGTCGTCTACGCGAACGACTCGCACCTCAAGGGCATCGACCGCGAGCTGGAGCTGTGGGGCGACCACGCCGTCCGCGGAACCGAGGGCGCCGAGGTCATCCCGGAGCTTACGCCGAAGGAGGGCGACTACATCATCCCGAAGCGCCGCTACTCCGGCTTCTTCCAGACCGACATGCACATCACGCTGCAGGAGCTGGGCGTGGACACGCTCATCGTCACCGGGCTGCACACGCACATGTGCTGCCGCCACACGTGCGCCGACGGCTACTGCTACGGCTACGACATCGTCGTCCCCCGCGAGACGACCTCCTCGTTCACCGACGAGGACTACGAGGCCGGCCTCGCGTACCTGAAAGAGGTGTACGGCGCGAACGTCTGCACCTTGGACGAGATTCCCTGGTAAAGCTCAGATTGCCGTTTGAAGATGACCGCTTCGCACGACGCGGGGCCCATCGCTGCGCTCGTGAGCACGTCGGGCAGCGCGGCGAACTGGTCGAAGTCCGATGAGAAGGCGATGATTGAAATCCTTCAGAATGCCGAACGACTAGCGTTCAGAACACGAACACGCCATCGAAGGTAGCGTGAAGCGAGCCTCCGCGCCGCAGCCTTAAGCCGCAGGCATCTCGAGCGCTTCCACGGTCTTGTCGCTCAGCACGAACTTGAGCGGCTTCCTCGATACGGTTGCGATGAGGCCCTTCCCCTCCAGCTCTTGCAAGTACCGGCGCGCCGTCTGCGTGCTCACCTCGAGGTTCCCGGCGATATCCTTGAGCGAGGCCTCGGAAAACGCGCCGAACAGGTGGAACTGGGCCATGACGAACAGCACGTTCACAGCCATGTCGGTAAGCTCGCATTCCGATGCTAGCCGCCCCATGCACGCGCAAGCGGCGTCGAGCTGCATCCGCTTCAGTTCGATGCTCTCGATGAGCGAGTCTTGTGCCAACCTGATCAGCTCTATGATCTGCATCACGAAGAAGGTGGCTTCAGCATGGTTCATCGGACGTTCGGTCACATCGAACGCTTTGTAATACTTGCTCTTGTTCTCCGCGATCACGCGCGAAAGGGAAAGCACCGTCGTCTCCGACAACGGCTCGCTCAAATAGAGCGCCAACAGATACCGCCCCGTCCTTCCGTTGCCGTCGTAGAACGGATGGATGTACTCGAACAGGAAATGCGAGAGGATAGCCGAATATGTTTGCGGGATGTCGGGCGAGGCAACCAGCTCGATCATACGGTCGATCATCTCGACGATCTTGCTTTCCGGACCCACTCCCGTGTGAAGCGTCTTCTGGCTCGCCGACTTCACGTCCACGAGCCCGGCCCGGAACAGCTTCCCATCCGGCAGATCCCGGTCATCGATGGCGTCGGCCACCACCTTGTCGTAAATCGCCCTGATGTCGGCAGGTGTTTGAGGGTACACGTGGTTCGAATCGGTGAGTTCCAGGTAAAGGCTGGCGAATTCCCTGAACCGCTTTGCCTCCTTCGTCGGCCGCTTCGCCTCCGCGCTTTCGAGCGCCTCCTCGATCTGCCGCCGGGAGCTGTGGACACCTTCCATCTCGTTGGTGAACATGATCTCGTCCATGATGAGGCTGCGCAAGTACGCCCACCGCGCGATACCCGGCAAATCGCGCCAGAGCTGGGACACTTTGCGCTCCGCCCGAAGCATCTTCTCGTTGAGGAGAGACAGCTCGCGCGGCGTTGCCAGGAAGAGCTCCCCCGAGGACAGCTCGATGCCCGTGCGGAATGAGGCGGGGTTGTTGAGCCGCCTCTCAGCCTCGGCCTTCACATGCTCGACGCGCTCGGACGACGAGTCGGAATAGAAAAGTTTTTCCAGCGTTGGGTAGTCGCTCATATACTGATCCTGCCCGTTTGTTATCAAATACAAGCGTCATTGTACTCTCTATTTGATCAAAATCGCGATTTCTATCAAATAGCGACAGGAAATCGGTTTCTATTTGATACCTTTCCGCACCTGTGTCACAAGAACCATTCGAGATGGCCGCAGTCTTTGCAGACGAGGACCGTGGCGCTCCTGTTCGCCCAATCGAGGTCGAGGAACGTGAGGCCCATCGTGTTGAGCTGCGCCGACCGCTCGTCGAACGCGGTGCCGCCGCAGTGCGAGCACGCCACCTGCCTGCCCGCGAACTCGTAGCCGTCATCCCCGATCAGCCCGCGGTTGAAGCTTTCGAGAAAACCCATTCCGCACCTCCTTCGCCGGAGTCTCGCCTACTTCTTGAGTATCCGCTTCAAATACGCGGTGTCCAGCAGGTTCACGGTCTCGAACGTGCCCTTGTAGAACACGGCCCAGTTGTTGAACACGCAGGGCAGGTCCTTCGCCGTTTGCAGCGAATCGACCTGGATCAACGTCAGCGGGACATCGTTCTCCTCGCAGTACCGCTGCACCGCGGCGATATGCCCGGGCACGTAAGGGCACTGGAAATCGTAGTAGATCGTCAGCTCGTCGCGCTCGATCCTCTGCGCCTTGGCGCGCGGCGCGAACGCCGGCACGGTGCCGTCGAACGACAGGGCAAGCAGCTCGTACCCGTCGTCCGTGGCGTCCACTGCCTCGAAGCCGAACTTCTTCGCGAACGATTGGTCGGACAGCCACGACTTCTGCTTCTTCGAGCCCAGCATGCACACGCCCGACTTGCCCTGCTCGCGCGCATCGGCAAGGCAGTGCTCCATGAGCGCACGCCCGTACCCTTTCCCCTTGGACGCGCCCAACACCCAGAGGCAGTACACGTACAGGTAGTTGTCGCCCACGATGGGGACCCACGCCGTCTCAAGCGGGGCGTACTCGATGAACACCGGGTCCTTCACCTGCAGCTTGCGGAACACGTGGCCCTCGCGCAGCCGGTCGGCCAGCCATCGGCGCTTCGCCTCGACGCCCGGATGGGGCTTTTTGACGCGGATGAGGCAGGAGAGGTGCTCGTCGGCGAGGTTCTCCAGCGTGAGGTTGACGAATTCGGGCTCCATGGGCATCCCGTCCTTTTCAATCGAGAAAGCGGCGCGCCCCGAAGGACGCGCCGCTCGAACGTCCCCAATGGGGACGCTTAGTCGGTGAAGTAGCCCACGCCGCCTTCGAACAAGGGCTGGAACAGGTCGCCGGGAACGTTCCGGTACAGGCCCGCGCCGCGGCGCTCGCTGTGGCCCATCTTGCCGAGGACGCGGCCGTCGGGACTCGTGATACCCTCGATGGCCCAGGCGGAGCCGTTGGGGTTCACGTCCAGGTCCATGGACGGCTGGCCATCCGCCCCCACGTACTGCGTGGCTATCTGGCCAGCGTCGCGCAGCTGGGCGAGCAGCTCGTCGCTCGCCACGAAGCGGCCCTCGCCATGGCTCACCGGCACCGTATGCACGTCGCCCACCTCGCAGCGCGAGACCCACGGCGACAGGCTGGACGCCACGCGCGTGCGCACGAGGCGGCTCTGGTGGCGGCCGATGTCGTTGAACGTGAGCGTGGGACAGCTCTCGTCCATCGGGCGGATGTCGCCGAACGGCACGAGGCCCAGCTTCACGAGCGCCTGGAAGCCGTTGCAGATGCCGAGCATCAGGCCGTCGCGGTTCTGCAGCAGGTCGCGCACCGCTTCCGTCACCGCGGGGGCGCGGAAGAACGCCGTGATGAACTTGGCGGAGCCGTCGGGCTCGTCGCCGCCGGAGAAGCCGCCCGGCAGCATGATGATCTGGCTGTTGTTGATGAGCCGCACCAGCTCGGCCGTGCTCTCGGCCACCTTGTCGGGCGTGAGGTTGTTGATGACGAACGTGTCCACCACGGCCCCCGCCTGCTCGAAGGCACGCGCGGAGTCGTACTCGCAGTTGTTGCCCGGGAACACGGGGATCACCACGCGCGGACGCGCGATGGTTCCGTTGTAGGTGAGGGGCGTGGCGCTGCCGAAGGACACCGGTTCCACGCGCTCGCCCTCGGCGCGGTACGGGAACACGGGCTCCAGCTGCGATTCCCAGGCCTCTTGCAGGTCGGCGAGGGGGATCGTCTCGCCGCAGGCGGCGAACTGGTAGGCCTCCGTCGTCTCGCCCAGCACGTCGACGCGCACGGCGTCGCCGGCGGCGGGCACTGCGGCGTCGTCGGCCAGCTCCACGAGGAAGCTGCCGTAGGCGGGAGCGAACAGCTCGTCGGCCGTCACGTCTTCGTCCAGCGCCAGCCCGATGCCGTTGCCCACGCACATCTTGAACAGGGCCTCGGCCGTCCCGCCGTAGCCGGGCGTCGACACGGCGAGCGCCGCGCCCTCGCCGATGAGGCGCTCCACAACCGCGATGGCCTCCAGCAGCCCCGCCGCCTCGGGCACCACGCCGTCGTAAGCCGCGGGAGCGATGCGCGCCACCCGATGGCCGGCTCCCTTGAACTCGGGAGACGTCACGCGGTCGATCGATCCCACGGCCGTCGCGAACGACACCAAAGTCGGCGGCACGTCAAGCTGCTCGAAGCTGCCGGACATGGAGTCCTTGCCGCCGATGGCCCCCACGCCCAGGTCCACCTGCGCCATCAGCGCGCCCAGCACGGCCGCGGCGGGCTTGCCCCAGCGCTCGGGCTCGTCGCGCAGCTTCTCGAAGTACTCCTGGAACGTGAGGTACATGTCCTCGCGCGCGAAACCGGCGGCCACCAGCTTCGCCACGCTCTCCACCACGGCGATGTACGAGCCCACGAACGGGTTCGCCGCCGTGAGGTACGGGTTGAAGCCCCAGGCCATGCCGCTCACCGTGGAGGTCTCGCCGAACACGGGCAGCTTCGCCACCATGGCCATTGCCGGCGTGAGCTGGCGCGCGCCGCCGAACGGCATGAGCGCCGTGGCCGCGCCGATGGTGGAGTCGAAGCGCTCCGACAGGCCCTTGTTCGAGCACACGTTCAGGTCGCGCACGAGCGCGCCCAGGCGCTCGGCCAGCGTCTCGCCCTCCCACGTGCGCTCGTAGCTCCCGCCGGGCGCCACATGCACGTTCTGGTGCTTGGCCGCGCCGTTGCTGTTGAGGAAGTCGCGGCTCACGTCCACGATGACGGCATCGTTCCACACCATGCGCACGCGCGCCTCTTCGGTGACCTTGGCGATGGGCGTGGCCTCGAGGTTCTCCTCGTGCGCGAGCGCGATGAACGCGTCCACGTCCTCGGACGCCAGCGCCACGGCCATGCGCTCCTGGCTCTCGGCGATGGCGAGCTCCGTGCCGTCCAGGCCCTCGTACTTCTTCGGCACCTTGTTCAGGTCGATGAACAGGCCGTCAGCCAGCTCGCCCACGGCCACGGACACGCCGCCCGCGCCGAAGTCGTTGCAGCGCTTGATCATGCGGCACGCGTCGCCGCGGCGGAACAGGCGCTGGATCTTGCGCTCGACCGGCGCGTTGCCCTTCTGCACCTCCGCGCCGCACGTCTCGAGCGACTCCAGCTTGTGCGCCTTCGACGATCCCGTGGCGCCGCCGATGCCGTCGCGGCCCGTGCGCCCGCCCAAAAGCACGATCACATCGCCCGGAGCCGGCGTCTCGCGCCGCACGTGGTCGGCCGGCGTCGCGCCCACCACCGCGCCGATCTCCATGCGCTTGGCCGCGTAGCCGGGATGGTACAGCTCGTTCACCTGGCCGGTTGCCAGACCTATCTGGTTGCCGTACGACGAATAGCCCGCCGCGGCCGTGGTCACCAGCTTGCGCTGCGGCAGCTTGCCGGGCAGCGTCTCGCTCACGGGCACCAGCGGGTCGGCCGCGCCGGTGAGGCGCATGGCCTGGTACACGTAGCTGCGCCCGGAAAGCGGGTCGCGGATGGCGCCGCCCACGCAGGTGGCCGCGCCGCCGAACGGCTCGATCTCGGTGGGGTGGTTGTGCGTCTCGTTCTTGAACAGGTACAGCCAGTCCTGCTCCTCGCCGTCAACGTCCACGTTCACCTTCACGGTGCAGGCGTTGATCTCCTCGGACTCGTCGAGCCCGGTGAGGATGCCCTGCGCCTTCAGCCAGCGCGCGCCGATGGTGCCCATGTCCATGAGGCACACCGGCTTCTCGTCGCGGCCCAGCTCGTGGCGCATGGCCAGGTACTTCTCGAAGGCCGCCCGCACGGCCTCGTCGTCGATCCGCACGTCGTCGAGCACCGTGCCGAACGTGGTGTGGCGGCAGTGGTCGGACCAGTAGGTGTCGATCATCTTGATCTCGGTGATGGTGGGGTTGCGCCCCTCCTCCGCGAAGTACCGCTGGCAGAACGCGAGGTCGGCCAGATCCGTGGCCAGGCCGCGGTCGGCGATGAACACCGCGAGCCCCGCCTCGTCCAGGTCGAGGAAGCCCTCCACCGTCTCCACCATGGGCGGCACGGGCTGCTCCATGCGCAGCGTCTCGCGCGGCTCGAGCGAGGCCTCGCGCGCCTCAATGGGGTTGATCACGTAATGCTTGATGGCGGCCACGTCCTCGTCGGCGAGCGGGCCCTCCAGCAGGTACACCTTCGCGCTGCGCACCTCGGGGCGCTCGCCCTGGCTGATCAGCTGTATGCACTCGCTGGCCGAGTCGGCGCGCTGGTCGAACTGCCCGGGCAGGTACTCCACCGCGAACACGGCTGCGCCTTCCGCCGCCGGCATCTCCAAAGTGGCCACGTCGGACTGCGGCTCGCTGAACACCGTGGGCACGCACTGCTCGAACAGCTCGTCCGAGATGCCCTCCACGTCGTAGCGGTTCACCAGGCGCAGGCCTTCGAGCCGCTCGATCCCTAAGATGTCGCGCAGCTCGTGCGCGAGCTGCTGCGCCTCCACGTCGAAGCCGGGCTTCTTCTCAACATACACGCGAGAAACCATGGTTCCCACCTTACTTCATCGAATCCTGCGATTCCACTGCTCGTCGATTTCGACCTGCCGGCGTACGGCTACTTCGACGCTTTGTCCTGCTTACCGGTTTTAGCAGGCTCAGTTGAAGCGGCTTCGCGTGCAGAGGTCTCGCTCTGATCGGCTGGTTCGTCGGACGAACCCTTCGCCGCCTTTTCCTTCTCAGCCTTGCTCAACCGAAAGCCGCTTCCGAACAGGCCGCGCTTCTTGGGCTCTTCTTCCTTGGCAGGCTCGCCCTCGGAAGCTTCCTTGGCGGCGCGCTGCTGGGCTTTCTGGGCCGCACGCTCCGCCTTTTCCATGGCGCGGATGTCCTTGCTCTTGTGCTCCATCTGGTCCTGATAGATACGACGCAGCTTGCGAATCTTCATGGAATCCAGCAGCAGTGCGGCCACTGCCAACAGGTAGGTGACGGCCAGCAACACGTACACCAGAGGCGTAGGTAGAAGCTGCTGGCCGGCGAACGTGACGACGCCGCAGACGATAGCTCCGATGATGAGGCCCCACCACAGCTTGCGCATCCGCTGGTATTCGCGAGTCGGCGGGTGGTAATACTTCCTGTTCAGCTCAGCGCGCTTCTCACGCTCAAGCTTCTTGGCCGACTTGCTCTGCTGGTTGCCACCGCCTCCGCCGCCGAAGAATCCCTTTTTCTTGGGCTTCTTCGTCGACTGCACGCGCACCGTTGCAGCGGCCTTGGTCTTCGGCTTTGCCGACGCGGCGCTTTTGCGGGTTTTGCCCACATGCTCGTCGGTCTGATAACGGTCGTTCATGGGGTTGCGTTGGGACATGGTATGTTGCTCCTTGTTGAATGCTTTTGAACTTCGCAGGTCTCGCAAAGTCAGCGAGAGGCGCCGAGGTGCCCGGGATTGGCGCGAAAGCTTTGCGAAGCGTGCTTGCGCACGTGGGCAAAGCTTGGAGCGCCGAGATCGGGTGCCTCGGCGCCCCGCAGCGTCGAGGAGTTCCGCTTGTCGCTAGACAAACGGAACAAAAGTCCGGCCCGTGATCTTCTCGTAGGCCTGGATGTACTTCTCGCTCGTGCGATCGATGATGTCCTGGGGCAGGCGGGGCGGGTTGCCCTGACGGTCCCAGTTCGCGTTCAGCCAATCGCGCACAAACTGCTTGTCGAAGCTGGGCTGGTCCTTGCCCTCGGCGTACTCGTCGCCCGGCCAGAAGCGAGACGAGTCGGGGGTCAGCACCTCGTCGGCCAGGATGATCTGGCCGTTCAGACGGCCAAACTCGAACTTCGTGTCGGCGATGACGATGCCCTGCTTCTCGGCATGGTCGCGCGCCGTGGTGTACACCTTGATGGACAGGTCGCGCAGCTGCGAGGCATCGTCCTCGCCGATGATCTCCACGAGGCGCTCGAAGCTGATGTTCTCGTCATGGTCGCCGATCTCGGCCTTCGTGGACGGCGTGAAGATGGGCTCGGGCAGCTTCGAGGAGTTCACCAGGCCCTCGGGCAGCTCGATGCCGCACACCGTGCCCTGCTTCTGGTACTCCTTGAGGCCGCTGCCGGCCAGGTAGCCGCGCACGATGCACTCGGCGGGGAACATGTCGGCCTTTTTCACCAGCATGAAGCGCCCGCGCAGGTAGTCGGCGTACGGCTTGAACTGCTCGGGCAGGTCGGCCACGTCGGCGGATATCAGGTGGTTCTCCACCACGCCGTCCAGAAGCTCGAACCAGAAGCACGACAGCTGCGTGAGCACCGCGCCCTTGTGCGGGATCTCGTCTTCCAAGATGTAATCGAACGCTGAGATGCGGTCCGTCGCCACCAGCAGGAGCCTGTCTCCCAGGTCGTACAGATCGCGCACTTTGCCTTGCGCGTCGGGTGTGATGTCAATTCCGGCCATGCTGGTCCTTTCGTTGCTCTCTCAACAACTCCGCATGGCGCCCGCCCCTGCGCGCGCCATATCCCATTATCGTCTATTTCTGATCTTTGCGCGACTTTCCGCGCGATTTCTGCGCCTTCGGGGGACGTACCGCTTTCTGATCCTCTCCCGTGTATAGCGGGATGTGGATGGTGAAGCAAGCTCCTACGCCCGCGCACCCCTCCACCTGCACCCAGCCATGATGCCGGTCGACGATCTCTTTCACCACCGAGAGTCCGATGCCCAACCCTCCGCTCTCGCGCGTGCGCCCCGCGTCGGCGCGCCAGAATCGCGAGAACACCATCTTGGCTTCGTCGGGCGTAAGGCCGATGCCCGTATCCTCCACCTGGATGGCCGCCATGATGTCGCCGCGACGTACGCGCACCGTGATATGCCCGCCTTCTGGCGTATAGCGAACCGCATTCGAGATGAGGTTGGCGGTAGCCTGGCGGATCATATCGGCATCTCCGAGCACCCGCACGTTGCGCTCCATTTCGTAGGTAAGTGTGAGGTTCGAATCCGCCACGAACGCCTCATGCGTGGCCACGATGCCCTCGATAAGCTCGCCGACGTCCACGACCTCCGTCTTCATGGGAGTTGAACGGTTTTCGAGACGCGAGAGCTTTAAAATGGCATCGACCAGACGGCTGAGACGCTGCACCTCAGAGTTCACCGTTTCCAGCCGCTCCTCGTCGGCCTCGAACACTCCGTCCACCATAGCCTCCACGGTGGACTGTATCGCCATGAGCGGCGTGCGCAGCTCATGGGCCACGTCGGTGGTCAGCCGGCGCTCAAGCTCGCGATCGCGCTCAATGGAATCGGCCATGGCGTCGAACGTCTCGCCAAGTCGCGCGATTTCGTCTTCGCCGTGCAGCTCCGTGCGCGCAGACAGATCGCCTTCCTTGATGGCTTTGGCGGTTCTTGTCATGCGGTTGATAGGGCTGACGAGAGCACGGGCGAACAGGAACCCGATGCACGAAGCAAGCACGATGGCCAGCACCGTGGCGAATACCATAGCCTGGTAGGAATTGTCGCGGAACTCCTCGTCTGCCGAGCGCAACAGGGTTTGAGATCCGAGCACCCACACATTTACGGAGCCGACCGCTCTGTCATCGTGCTCGATGTTCGCATAGGCGAACTGGCTGTTCGAAGAAGGCTGCGGGGCGAGCGATAACCTTCCCGCGTCTGACCTCCAATCGCTGCCCGACTCCCCCACCTGGGTGGAGTCCCAAATGAAGCCGCCTCCGTTTTGGCGGATGGACACGCCGATACCGCTGTTCATTGTTGCCGCATACTCAGCGGCGGCAATCACGCGAGGGTCGTCGAGCGTGCCCGTCTCGTCGTAGATTTCCTCGATGTTCCGCGCGGTCGATTCCGCGAGAGACTTCATGTTCTCCTGCGTGTACGTTTGGAAGTGCTGCTCCCACACGAATGAAAGCACGCCGATGGCCACAAGAGCGGTCATCGCGGCAACGAACGCGAATGCCGCGGTGACGCGCGTCGTATAGGTGAAGTTATCCCACCGCAGTCGCCGATGCGTGCGCTTGCGTTTCCCGGCCTCGTCGCCGGCGGGAAGGACAATGGGGCCGGTTGCACCGCCGTCGGCCTCGACCGTCACGCGCTCAACGCCGCCCGAGCGCTGCCTCGATTCGCACGAGTCCCGCCCGTCAGCAGGATCCTGTCGCCTCGCTTCCTCCACGTCGGATTACTGGGAAACCTTGGTGGGGTCCTCGAAGCGATAGCCCACGCCGTGCACGGTGTGCAGCCATTTCGGGCTGCGCGGGTTGTCGCCAATCTTCGCGCGCAGGTTCTTCACATGGCTGTCGATGGTGCGCTCATAGCCCTCGAAGTCGTAGCCCAGCACCTTCTCCACCAGCTCCATGCGCGAATACACACGTCCGGGGTAGCGAGAGAGCGTGGTGAGCAGCTTGAACTCGCTGGCGGTGAGGTCGATTTCCTCGTTGTTGACCAGCACTTTGTGGCCCGACACGTCGATGGTGAGCTCGCCGAACTCCAGCACTTCGCGCTGCGGCTCCGAATCGGCGTGCACGCGGCGCAGCA
>ENA-ORTH01002557-ORTH01002557.1-human-gut-metagenome-genome-assembly--contig:-NODE-2557-length-14284-cov-3.037670_pt1 | contig 14284 bp, 12 predicted proteins | sample MGYA00241914_ERZ509192 | MGnify/ENA primary metagenome ERZ509192 (study PRJEB26280, sample SAMEA2338826) | human gut metagenome | biome: human gut; feature: human-associated habitat; material: faeces... | reverse complement strand
GGCTTCGCGCTGTCGCAGATAGCCTGTGTCGTCGACCCGGACGTGCTCGTCCTGGGCGGCGGCCTGTCCGAGCGCGCCGACCTGTTCCTGGGCGCCGTGCGCGCCCGCTACCGCGCTTGCGCGCTGCCACCGTGCCGCAACACGCCTATCGTCGTCTCGAAGCTGGGCAACGCCTGCGGTATGTACGGCGCGGCATCCCGCGCGCTCGACCTGCTTGCGCGCGGCGAGTGCTCCGGCACCTGCTATGACGAGCGCACGCCGTGGGCGCGCTTCCGTGCGCCCGCTTGCCTCGCGGATCGCCCGGTTCGCGCGCGAGCGCACGGTGCTGCTCGTGTCGGCCCTGGCCGCTTTGGCAACCGTGGCCTTCGTGCCGCCCGACGAGGCGTACCTCGGCTATTTCGACGTGAAGACGCTCGCCTGCCTGTTCGGTATCCTCGCCGTGGTGGGCGCGCTGCGCGGCATCGGCTTGTTCGAGCACGCGGCGCGTCTCATCGTGGCACGCTTCGCCACCTGCCGGTCCGCCGTGGCGGCGCTTGTGGGGTCCACGCTCGTGCTGTCGATGTTCGCCACGAACGATCTGGCGCTCATCATGATGCTGCCGCTGTCCGCCGCCACGCTGCTCAAGGCCGGGTGGGAGCGCTCGCTCCCGTTCGCGTTCATCATGCAGAACCTCGCGGCCAATCTGGGCGGTATGATCCTGCCCTTCGGCAACCCTCAAAACCTGTACCTCTACGAGCGCTTCTCTATCCCGCTGGGTGACTTCCTGGCTGTGATGGCGCTGCCCTTCGGTGTATCGGTTGCGCTCATCGCGCTCTGTTGCGCGCTATTCCTGAAGCCCGATCCGCCGCAAGCTCCAGAGAAGAAAGCGATCGGAGAACAAGCGAAAGCGAGCCCTTCGGAAGCGAACCGATCGGAAGCGAACCCCGCGGAAGCGAGGCGAGAAGCGAAAGCGAGCAACGCGGAGGCGCACCCCTCGGAAGCAAAGCGCCGACCGGAAGGGAATCCCTCAGAAGGGAACCCCTCGGAAGCGAATCGCGCAGAAGCGAAGATCCGCGCTGTGCCATCGTATCGAACGAATGTTTCACGTGAAACATTCGTTTCCAAACAGGGGAGGGCGAGCGCGCACCCCGTCACCCGGCCGCACCCCGTCGCCCAACCGCACCCAGCCACCCATCCGCAGCCTGTCGGCGGCCGTCTTGCGTCCGCCGACCGCTCCGATCCTGACGCGCGTCTGCGCATCACCGCCCGTGAGCGCCGGCGGGTCGTCGTCTACTTCTCGCTGCTTGCGCTCGTCATTGCTTCGGTGTTTCGACTCGTGCCCTATCCGGTGGCGCTTGCGGCCGTTGTGCTTGTGCTTGCGGTGTTCGACCGTCGCGCGCTACGGACTGTGGACTACGGGCTGCTGCTCACCTTCGCATGCTTTTTTGTGTTTGCCGGCAACATGGCGCGCATACCCGTGATAGAAGGCCTGCTTTCAGGACTCATGGGACAAAGCGCGCTTCTGGCGAGCGTGGGTACGAGCCAGATTATCAGCAACGTGCCCGCCGCTGTGCTGCTCTCGCACTTCGCCGGCAGCTACGAGGCGTTGCTCGTGGGCGTGAACATTGGCGGCGCGGGCACGCTCGTTGCCTCGCTTGCCAGTCTCATCACGTTCAACCAGTACCGCACCGTGCTCGCGTCGTTTCCGCACCGTCCCGAACTTGCCCGCAATACTTCGGGCGCCTTTCTTGCGCGATTCACGGCATACAACGTCGCGTTCCTTGCAGTGCTGCTGCTCGTCTGTTGGCCGCTTGTCTAACCGGCGCACATCGACTATGCCGGCGTCATCGGTTGGTCGCTCGCTTGTCCGATGCGCTCTAGCGCTTTAGTGCGCTAAACCGTACGCACGCAAGAATCGACCGTTCGCGGGTACGGGAGGCGCTTCGAGCACCCGTTCGGGGAAGTTACCTCTTCTATACTGAAGGGGTGCGTTTTATAGTAAAGTAGCTGCGTCATTCTTGTTCCGATTTGTGGACGCGGTGGAAAGGGGAGGATCATGGCTATCAAGAAATGGGGTGCGCTTGTCGCTGCCGGCATGCTTGCCGCAACGCTCGCCCTCTTCGGATGTTCGTCGGGCGGTTCGAACGAGCAGGATTCGTCGAGCGCTTCATCCGATACCGGCTACGCGCTCATCGAGGATGGCAAGCTGACCGTTGCCGCTTCGCTCGATTTCCCGCCGTTTGAGAATCTTAACGGCGACCAGCCCGAAGGCTTTGAGGTCGACCTCATGAAGGCCCTCGCCGAGGAGATGGACCTGGAGTGCAACTACCTGCCCTCCACCAAGTTCGACACCATCGTTCCGCTCATTCAGACCGGCGGCAAGGCCGACGTGGGCGTCTCGGGCATCACCATCACCGACGACCGCCTCGAGGATGTCGACTTCACCGATCCGGTGTGCGACGTGAACCAGAGCCTTACGGTGCTGACCGGCTCGGGCTACACGAGCGCCGCAGACCTTGCCGGCAAGAAGGTGGGCGCCCAGACCGGTACGACCGGCTACGAGTGGGCTGCCGAGAACATCAAGGACGTCGAGGTTGTAGGCTTCGACGAGATGACGGCCGTGTTCGCCGCGCTGCAGTCCGGCCGTATCGATGCTGTTGCCGTCGATCTGCCGGTTGCAAACTACTATGTGAAAAACGCCTACACCGATTGCGAAGTAATCCAAGAGATCCCCACGGGCGAACAGTACGCCATCGCAGTCAGCAAGGACAATCCTGAGCTCACGAAGGCGCTCAACAAAGCGCTGCAGGCGGTGCGCGATAACGGGAAGTATGACGAAATCGCCAATCAGTGGATCCGATAAGCCGGTCTGCACGCGATGCTCGCCACTTGTAACCACATGAAGAGCGCGACGAAGCGCTCGCTCGGCGCCGCGGCGATCATCCTCGCCGCGGCGCTCGTCCTGTCGTTCGCCCTTTCCGCGCAAGCGCAGGCGCTTACGATTGAGCGCTGGACGGCCAAATCGAACCAGGATGGAGAAAACGCCGTCCTAGGGGCCACGCCCACCCGTGTTACCTGGCAGGGTCAGTCCGATGAGGGCGAGTCGCTGTCGCAAGTGACCATCGAGCTGCCAGGCGGCTCGACGGTCGAGGCGTCAAACGTGAAGACGACCGTGCTCAACGGGCTCGATCGGCTCGACGTCGGTTCCGAAGTTTCAGTGGAAGACGGGACGCGGGTCGTTGTGTCGTTCCCCGAGCCGACGCCGGCCGGTGCGCTTATCATGGTGGAGTGCAACCGAACGCTCCTGCCCGCCGATGGAGGCTCGTACGGGCCTGCGGGCAGCTATGTCACAGCCGAGGGACAGACCCTCGCCATGCCGTCATCCGACCAGGTCATCGACATTGTCAGCTCCACTCCTGCCGAGCAGTTGTCGAGTATGCTGAGCGAGCAGGATTGGGTGAAGGCGTGGAACTCGAACAAGTTCCTCCACTTGTTCTTCGATCCCACCATTATCGTCACATCGGTGCCCGCGGTATTTAGCGGCTGGCTCCTGGCCCTTGGCCTCGTTGTGGTCAGCTTCCCGCTGGCCATTCCGCTCGGGTTGCTCTGGTCGTTTCTGCGGATGGCGAAAAGCCGTATCCCGCGTGCTATTGGGGCCACCTACATCAATGTGGTTCGCGGCACGCCGTTGTTCCTCCAGATATACATCGCGTTCTTCGGGCTGCCGCTCATGGGCATCAGCATGGATCTGTTCATGCTGGGCGTCATCGTGCTCGTGCTCAATTCGAGCGCGTACTTGGCCGAGATCTTCCGCGCCGGCATTCAGTCCATCAATACAGGACAGTTCGAAGCTGCGCGCTCGTTGGGCATGAATGGTGCGCAGACCATGTTCTATGTCATCATCCCGCAGACCGTGCGGCGCGTCATTCCCACGATGACGAGCGAATTCATCCTCATGTACAAGGACACTTCGCTTCTGGCCGCCGTCGGCGTCATGGAGATCATGATGTATGCGAAGACCATCACGGCCGCAACAGGCAATGTGACGCCTTACATCGTGGCTGCTGGCTTCTATCTGATCGTGACCATTCCCATGACGAAGCTCATCAACTCGATGGAGGCGCGCCTCGCTCGCGGTAAGCGCAAGCGCAAGAAGAGCGGCCCCGGCGATCGCAGCATCACATCCGAGGCGTCGGTCGTGCCCGATTCCGATGTGGCCGTGGCGCGCAGCATGCGCATGTCCGAGACGTTCGCCGGGCCCATCGACGACGATCTGGTTCCCGGCAGCGGCCGGATCAGCCACTAGGGAGGTGCGGTCATGAGCGAACCGAACAACGAGAACGCCCTCGCGTCCGAAGCAAGCGGAGGAGCCCGGGCCGCCGAAGGCTCGTCCGCAGCTCCTACGACACAGGTCAACGGGGGAGCAGCCAACGACAAACCGGTTGTGCGCATCGAGGGCCTCCGCAAATCGTTCGGCGACAACGTGGTGCTACGGGGCATCGACCTCGATATCCGCCGCGGCGAAGTGGTCGTTATCCTCGGGCCATCGGGGTCGGGCAAGTCCACGCTCCTGCGCTGCGTGAACCTGCTCGAGACACCCACCGACGGTAAGATATTCTTCGAGGATACCGAGATCACCGCCAAGAAGACCGATATCAACAACGTGCGTGCCAAAGTGGGCATGGTGTTTCAGAGTTTCAATCTGTTTCCCCACCTCACCGCCAAGGCCAACGTCATGCTGGCCCAACAGAAGGTGCTCAAGCGGAGCAAGGCCGAAGCCGAGCGCGTCGCCATTGAGCAGCTTGAGCACGTGGGCCTGGGGGATCGCATCGATTACAAGCCTGCCGAACTGTCAGGCGGCCAGCAGCAGCGCGTCGCCATCGCCCGTGCGCTTGCCATGGACCCGCACGTTATGCTGTTCGATGAAGCTACAAGTGCCCTCGACCCCGAGCTTGTGCGCGACGTGCTTGGTGTCATGAAGAACCTGGCCAAGGGCGGCATGACCATGATCGTCGTCACGCACGAGATGGGCTTCGCGCGGGACGTCGCAGATCGCGTCATATTCATGGATGGCGGCTTCATCGTGGAACAGGGTTCTCCTGAAGAGGTGTTCGATCATCCGAAATCCGACCGAACGAAGGACTTCCTCGGCCATATCTCGTAAGGACGGGGGTTTCGGCTCGCCTGGTACGAGAGACGCGGCGGACACGGGTTTTTCGCGGCCGGTACCGGCGCAGTCTAAATTGATATAAAATCAGTAACATAAATCCACGAATGGTGGTACAATACCCCTCAAAAGGTTCTTTCGACTGAGAAAGTAAGGGGGTGTGCAATGGATTTCCTCTCCGATCCTGTGTTGCTCGCGCGCGTGCAGTTCGCGTGCACGGCGGCGTACCACTTCTTCTTCGTGCCGCTGACCATAGGTTTAGGACTGATCCTGGCCATCAACGAAACTCGGTACTATCGGTCGCGTAACGAGCATGATGCTGCGGCCACCACGTTCTGGGTGAAGATCTTCACCGCGACGTTCGTGATCGGCGTTGCCACGGGCATCACGATGGAGTTCTCCTTCGGAACGAACTGGGCAGACTACTCCCGCTTCGTCGGCGATATCTTCGGTGCGCCGCTGGCCGCTGAAGCGTTGCTCGCCTTCTTCCTCGAATCGGTATTCCTGGGCATCCTCCTGTTCGGCCGCAAGCGTGTTTCGGCGAAGTTCTATCTTGTCTCGGCCTGGCTCGTTTGGCTCGGCTCCTGCCTGAGCGCGCTGTGGATTCTCATTGCAAACTCCTGGATGCAGACGCCGGCCGGCGCCGAACTCGCTGCCGACGGATCGAAGGCCGTCATCACCGACTTCTTCGCCGCGGCGTTCAACCCGTCGCTTCTTGCCCGCTATTCGCACGTCGTGGTGGCGCTGCTCATCATGGGCGCGTTCGTGGCCATGGCGGTGGCCGCATGGTACCTGCTGAAGGGCCGCCATCAGGACTTCGCCATGAAAACGCTCAAGATCGGCGCCGTGGTGGGCATCGTCACGACCGTCGTCATGCTGGGCACCGCCCATTCGTCGGCCGTCGTCGTGTCGGAAGAGCAGCCCACCAAGCTCGCCATGATGGAGGGCATGTACGAAGGCGAAGCGCCCGATTTGTACCTCTTCGGCTGGGTCGATGAAGAGAACCAGCAGGTTGTCACTCCGTTCTCGATCCCCGGAGGCACGAGCTTCTTGGCTACGGGCACGTGGGACACCGAATTCCAGGGTCTCAACGACCTTGCGAAAAGCGAGCAGTACGGAGCTCTCGATGTTGAGGGTGCTCCGGTGAATTTCGTGTTCCAGACCTACCATCTGATGGTGGCCATGTTTGGGCTCATCGCGATCACGGTGTTCTTGGCGCTTCTGTTCCAACGTAAAGGTAAGATTAAATCCATGAAGTGGCTGCAGCGGCTCATCGTCGTATCGCCGGTGTTTCCGCTGCTCGCCATTCAGTGCGGTTGGTTCACCGCCGAGCTCGGCCGCCAGCCGTGGGTGGTCTATCCATCTGCGACCGGCCCCGAAGGCGTGAGCCTGCTGACCAACGAGGGCGTATCGCAATCGGTATCCAACGTTGAGCTGCTTATCACCATGACCTTGTTCCTACTCGTGTACCTGCTCCTCATTGTCGCCTGGGCGCGGGTCATGGGACGCTTCATCAAGGAGGGCCCCGTAGCGAGCACGGCGCCTGCGGAAGTTCCTGCAGGCAGCGACGAGACGGCGTCTGCGATCGGCGTTTCCGACGATCTGGCGAAGGAAGGTGAGTAGCAATGGAACTTACATTCTTCCAGGGCTTGTGGTTCATGCTCATATTCGTTCTCATCGCGGGCTACTTTGTTCTTGACGGCTTCGACTTGGGATCGGGCGTGCTATATCCTTTTGTCGCCAAGGGCGATACCGAAAAGGCCGTCGTGCGCCGCAGCATCGGGCCGGTGTGGGACGGCAACGAGGTATGGCTGCTCACGGCCGGCGGTGCGCTGTTCGCGGCGTTTCCGGCCGCCTACGCCACGACGTTCTCCGGATTCTACCTTGCTATCATGCTCGTTCTGTTCGGGCTGATCGTGCGTGCGGTGTCGCTCGAATACCGCGGACACGATCCCAAGTGGGGCAGGTTGTGGGACGGGTGCTTTTTTGTCGGATCCCTGGTGCCGGCGCTGTTGTTCGGCGTGGCTGTTGGCAACGTTTTCGCCGGCATTCCGATGGATGCCAACGGCGATTATTCGGGCTTTCCGCTGCTTGGGCTGATCTCACCGTTCACGCTGCTGTGCGGCCTGCTGGGCTTGGCGATGTTCATGGCGCAAGGCGCAGCATGGCTTTCGCTCAAGGCTCCGAAGCCTTCCGATTTGCAGGCGCGTGCAGCCAAGCTGCGGCTTCCTTTGCAGATTGCGGCTGTTGTGTTGTTCGCGCTGGTGTCGGTGTACGCGCTGGCCGTCATCCAGCCTGCCATGGACCCGGCGCTCGGCGCGCTGCGTTGGGTGTTCGCGGTGCTCGTGCTTGCCGGCATCGGCGTCTCGCTTTTCTTCTCACTGAAGAAGCAGTGCGATCTCGGTGCGTTCATCGCACAGTCGGCTTCTGCGTTTATGCTGGTCGGGCTGTTGGCTACGTCGATGTTTCCGAATTTCGTGGTGGCCTCGGCCGAGAGCGTCGGAGCGTCTCTCACGGCGATGAACGCGTCGTCGTCCGAACTCACACTCATGTGGATGACCATCATCACGTGCGTCGGCCTGCCGCTCGTGCTCCTGTACCACGTGATTATCTACCGCACGTTCCGTGGTCGGGTCAGCGATGAGGATCTTGCGCACTACTGATGTGCGAATGAAACCTCACGATCGGCTTTGAGCCGAAGCCATGCAGAAGGCCGCCGTGGTGCGGCCTTCTGCATGGACGCTGCGCATCGGCCGGCGCATCGACTTCCATCTTTTATGGGCGCGGTTAAGGTATACTGGCCCTATCTAATCATCGTAGGCGCGCAGCGCCGTCGACGACAACAGGTGAGGACGAACCATGGACGATCAGAACAAGCCCAACCAGCCTGCGCCGGAGCAGCCGGCGCCCGAGCCGCCTGCCGAGCCTGCTGCTCCCGCCGAACCGGCCGAGCCCGCCGCGGCAGCCGAGCCCGCCTCGGACGAGTCGCTGCCTGCGGTCGAAGCCGCTGCAGACGAGTCGCTGCCTGCAGAGTCGACCGCGCAGGCTGCCGGCGCCGACGCGCCGTCCGCACAGACCGCCCAGTCCTTCCAGCCGGGCGATGCCGCTCCTCAGTCGCCTACCGCGCCGGTACCGCCGCCGGTACCGCAGCCCTTCACGGCCGGCGCGCCGCAGCAGCCGACCGGATTCGCAGGTCAGCCCCACGCAATCGTACGGAACGCCGCCCGCTTCGGATCAGTCCGCGCAAGCGTACGGCCAGCCCGCGCAACCCTATAGCCAGCCCACCCAGGCATACGGCCAGCCTCCTGCATCCGGCTATCCTCAGCAGCCGGGTCAGCCGCCCGCACCCGGCTATGGCCAGCCTCAACCCTACTACCAGCCAGCTCAGTCCGGCAGCGGCAAGGCGACAGGTGCGCTTGTCTGCGGTATTCTGGCGATCATCTTCTGCGGTCTGCCCATCGTGGGCATCGTGCTCGGCATCGTTGCCATCGTGCTTGCGTCAAAGGCTGTGAAGTTGAGCGGCAAAGATGGCAAGACTACCGCGAGCAAGGTATGCGGCATCATCGGCATCGTGTTCTCGATCATCTGGTTCATCGTCGGTATGGTGGCCGGTTGCACCGCTTTCTATGAGGCGATCGATTCGTCCGTATCGTCCTCTTCCTCCGGTCTGATCGCCGATTCGTCGAGCGGATCGGCCGGCGGTTCCTCGGATGCCGCCGAGGAAGAAGCGGCTCTTGAATCCGCCGCGAGCGCACGGCTCGATACGTACAAGAACGTCGACGCCGCTGTTGTGGAGCGACTTGCCGCCGATATCGATCAGTCCTTTCTGGACGATAACGGCTTCAGCTTGTCGGACCTGGGCGTCGAAGCCTCCATGCTGGCCGAATGGATGGTCTCTGATTTTGATTACGAGCTGGACGGCGCGTACCCCTTCGACGATGCCGGCACCGTCTACGCCGATGTGACGCAGCGCGACGGCAATGAACTGGCCTCGCAGTTCTCGGACAACGTCCAGGCCGCCGTCGACGCTGGCGAGATAGACACGACGGACGAAGCGGCTGCGATGGCAAGCATCGGCGAGATACTCAAAAGCACCATGGAATCAACGACCGACTTGACCACATACTATGTGAGCATCGAGTTTGTCAAGCAGAACGGCGAATGGGTCATCGATGAAGACGCATGGGCGGAGCAAGAGGAATACCTGTTCAATCTGTACTGATCTTCCGCGTTCGCCTAGATGCGGAGCGGAGGCGGTCAGGACCCGCCTCCGCTCCGCGTGGTGTGACTGCGAGGCGCTGTGCCTAACCCAGGCGCTGCCCCAGCTCCTTGGCGGCCTCCGCTTTGTCGAAATTGCCGGCAGTGCGCTTTCCAAGCGCGCCCATGACGCGGCCCATGTCCTTCTTCGTGGTCGCTCCGGTCTCCTTCAGAACGTCGTCGATGAGGGCTGACAGCGCAGCTCCCGATACTTGCTCGGGCAGATAACTTTCCAAGATGGCCACCTGCCTGGCCAGCGTGTCGGTTCGTTCCTGGTCGTTTCCGGCCTTGATGGAGCCTTCGAGCGTCTCCCCGGTTTGCTTGATGAGGCGCTTGAGCATGGCGTCTACGTCTGCATCCTGGATGTCTCGTCGTTCGTTCACTTCGATGTTCTTTATCTCGCCATGCACCTGTCGCAGGATCGACAAGCGCACCTTGTCCTTCGCCTTCATGGCGGCCTTGATCTCGTCCTTCAATTCCTCGTAGCGCATAGATCCTCGCTTTCCTGTCCGATTGCGCGCGTATGCGTTTCGGCTTCGAGTATACCTTACGCCGGACGGGCATGTGCGCCGTCTGCTGTCGCATGCGCAGCGGGTACCGCCGTATGCCTCCGATCGTCGTTGCGGATGCGTCCGGTGGCTGACCGCCGCGTGCGCAGGGGTATGAACGGTGCAAGCCAAAAGGGCGGCTCGTAAAATCCTTGCGACAATGCGCGAGCGGATTCAATCATGTCCGGTGGCTCTGGTAGTATGTCTAGATTATCTGAAAACAGGCGATCGAAGGACGATTATGAGAGACCTGCCCACCAACCAGCTCGATCCGAAGATCAAAAATGTGTGGCGCATCAACGACGCAATCTGGCTCACCGTCGTGTTCCTGGGTTGCTTCATCCCGTTTGCCATCGCGGCGGTTGCGGAGCCTGCGGGCTGGATATTCATCGTATTGGCTGCGGTTGCGATCGCCTACGTCGTCGCCCTGGTCGTATGGCTCGTTGTGTTGCCGCCCATCCGATATGTGCGGTGGCGCTACGAGATGTCTCCCGAATATTTGGACATCGCGCGCGGCATCATATGGCGCAAGCGCTTTATCATCCCCTTCATTCGCGTTCAGAACACCGATACGCGGCAAGGACCTGTCTTGCGGGCGTTCGGCCTGTCGAGCGTCACTGTGGCTACAGCCGCAGGCGAACATGAGATACCCGGTCTTGGCATGGAAGAAGCTGAACAGCTGCGCGATCGTGCAGCCGAGCTTGCGCGTTTGGCCCAGGAGGACGTGTGATGACGGATTCGCATCAGCAGCACCAGCCCGGCGAGTTCGGTCAACCCGGCATGCCGCCCCAACCCCAACCCGTCACGCCTCAGCCCCAGCCTGGCATGCCGCTTCAACCGGTGCCCGGCGCGCAATCCCAACCCGGCATGCCGGTCGGCGCGCAACCGTGCTATCAGCCCGGCGTCCAGCCCTTGCCCGGCATGCCGTTGCCGCCTCAACCTGGCGCGCAATCTCAACCTGGATTTCCTCCGATCGGCGTTGCGGCTGCGTCTGCCGGCCAGCAAGGAGCGCCTTTCGGCCAGCCGGAGCGTCAGCATGTGCACCATAGTTACATCTGGCTCGGCAGCCTGAGCACGGCGTTCATGGTGCTTGTCATCATGTTCTTCTCCGGCTTCTCGGCTATCGTGGGCGCGCTGGCCGATGGGGAATCGATAACGCGCGGTGACCTCCCTATGCTCATATTCATCATCGGCGGCGTCGTGCTCGTGTTCGTTCTGGTGGTTGGGTTGACGGCGGCCTACCAGGTGGTCGCGTACAAGCATCTATATTACGAGCTGGGCCCCGAGGAGTTCAACCTCTTCCGCGGCATCTTCAACAAGAAGCGCGTCCACGTTCCCTATCAGCGCATCCAGTCGGTGGACCAGCGCGTGACGCTGCTGCAGCGCATCTTCGGCGTGTGCACGGTCAGCATCGACACGGCAGGCGGTGCGTCGAACAAAGCTGTCACCGTCCCGTACGTGCAGAAGACGAAGGCTGAGGAGCTGCGGCGCGAGCTGTTCGCCCGCAAGCAGTATCAGGCGGCCGTACAGAGCGGCATCGCGGTTCAAGGCGGCTCTGTGCCAACCGCAACCGCTGCGGCGCACGCAGGCGCCGGCGCGGCCGACGGAAACGTCTTGGACGCTCCCGCCGAGATCTGGCAGGATGTGCGCGGCGTGTTCGGAGGGGCCGCCGTCGATACCGGTCGCGTCACCTTCGAATACGGCATGTCCAACAAGGAGCTCGTCTTTACGGGGCTCTCGAACAATACGGCGTTCATCGTCGTGGTCCTCGGCATTTTCGGTGCGGTTGCGCAGTTCGCCGGCGAGATCGCACCGTTGCTGTTCGGAGCATTCGAACCGATGGTGGGAAATGTGACCACGTTTGGCGCGCGTCTATTCGGCGGCAACATCGTGGCGGCCGGCATCGCCGCGTTCGTGGTGGCGGCTGTGGTGCTCTGGTTGCTTTCAGCTGTGGGCACCTGTATTTCCTACGGTGGGTTTCGCGCCTGTCGACGTTCGAACCGCATCGAAGTAGAGCACGGTCTTCTGCAGCATCGTTTCCAAGGCGTCGATGTCGACCGCGTGCAGTCCGTTGTGGTGAAACAGGGCTTCGTTCGCCGTCTGCTCGGATACTGCGAACTTTCGCTCGGCAAGATAGACGCTGCCGAGGAAGGGCAGGAGCAGCAAAACGGCCTCAATCAGCAGGGACTGGTCATCCATCCGTTCGTGAAGCTCAGCCGCGTGCCCGAGATACTCGCGGGCATCATTCCCGAGTTCTCCGACGTACCGGCCGAGAACACGCCAGTCGCGCGGGTGGCGTTGCGCCGCGCCCTCATCCGCCGCTGTATTTTGCAGGGATCGGGCTTTTGGCTTGCCGTCGTCGTCATCGTCGCTCAAATTTCGATCAATGCGCTCATGGGATCGTCCTCCTCCTCCGAGGACGTGTTCGTCGTGTGGCTTGCGAACATGGGGGCCATCATCGGCTACGCACTGTGCCTTGTGCTGTTCGCGCTGGACGCGGTGGGAGCCGTACTGTGGTATCGCGGTTCGGGTTTTGCGTACAATCGCCGTTTCATGCAGGTGAGCAACGGCGGCTTCTCGCGCGAGACCATCAGCTTCCCGCGCAAGAAGATACAGTTCGGCTACACGAAGACGAATCCGTTCCAGCGCCGTGCCGGTACGGCTACAATCAACGTGAGGACGGCGGCGGGCATCGGAGGCACGACCATCAGACTCATCGATGCTCGAGAAGAGGATGCGGCCGCCTGGCTCGAATGGATCAAGCCGCGGGGAACTATGATAGAGTGACGAGTATGAACGAATCTGCGACAACCGAAAAGCGGGGCGCTTCGAGCGCCGACCGGGGCAGTCTTGCTCCCGAACGATCGGCTGAGTCTAGCGGATTGGCGCACCCGCCTTCGGTTTGGGTACCGTCGCAGCTCAAGCCCGAAGATGATGCACATGAGAACGGACATCGAACTCCCGGCGTTTCAGCGCGTGCCGCAACGAAGCACAGCGTGCGCGAGTACACGGCGGGCGAGGAGGTGGCCAACTCCGTCTCGCATGGTCTCGGAGTGCTGCTTGCCATCGCGGCCATTCCCGTGCTCGTCGCGCGGGCTCTGGACGACGGTGGCGGAGTGTACCTGTTCGCTGCGCTCGTATACACCTTCACGATGCTGCTCGAGTACACGATGTCGACGCTGTATCATGCTCTCACCGCCGAGCGAGCGAAGAAGATATTCAAGATTCTCGACCATAGCTGCATCTACCTATTCATCGCAGGCTCCTACACGCCCTTCTGCCTCATCTCGCTTGCCGATGCCGGGGGGACGGCTTTGTGTGCGTTCGTGTGGATTGTGGCTCTCGTCGGGGTTGCGTGCGAAGCGTTCTGGGTGTTTCGCCCGCGCTGGGTGTCGGCCGTGCTGTACCTGCTCATGGGCTGGTGCGTCATCTGGTTTTTGCCGGCTCTCGTTCAAGCCATTCCCGCTCCCGGCCTATGGCTGCTCGTGGGCGGAGGGGTCTGCTATTCAATCGGGTGCATCTTCTACGTTCTGAAGAAGGTGCCCTACATGCATTCGATATTCCATCTCTGGGTCCTTGCCGGAAGCATTCTGCAATTCCTGGCAATCATGTTGTACGTCATGTAGGCGGCCGCGTGCAAGAGCGCGCGGGCATGACAGCCCCATGATTCCCCGGAGGCCCGATGTCGCCGGGCGCAGGCGTCGATAAGGGAGGTAGACGGCGCCGTCCACCGCTTATGAAGGAGTTGAACGCAGTACCTATGGAAGTTTGGGTCAGTATTGTCGTCACGTTCGTGCTGGTTCTCATCAATGGGTATTTCTCGATGTCGGAAATGGCCCTCGTCAACGTCAGGCATGTGCTGCTGCAAAAGGATGCGGACGAGGGAGATCAGAGCGCTCGGCGCGCGCTCGATCTGGCGAGCGATTCAGGACAGCTTCTCGCCACTATCCAGGTGGCCATCACGCTCGTGGGATTCTTTGCGTCGGCTGCTGCGGCAACGAATCTTTCGGAACCGTTCGCCTCATGGCTGTCGGGCTTCGGCATTGGATGGCTGTCCTTCGCCGCGCCTGCGCTCGCGCCTGTTCTTATCACCCTGGCCGTGTCGTATCTGAGCATCGTGGTGGGCGAGCTCGTGCCCAAGCGCATTGCGCTGGCTGATGCAGAGCGCGTGAGCAAGGCTGTCGCCGGGCCGCTCGCCATATTCCAGAAAGTCGCGTCGCCGCTCGTAGCGCTCACATCGGCTTCTGCGAATGGATTGTCGCGCCTGCTGGGCATTAAGAGCGCCGACGAGCGCCAGAGCGTGTCCGAGGAAGAGATCAAGTACATGGTCACG
>ENA-ORTH01002547-ORTH01002547.1-human-gut-metagenome-genome-assembly--contig:-NODE-2547-length-14350-cov-4.771249_pt1 | contig 14350 bp, 11 predicted proteins | sample MGYA00241914_ERZ509192 | MGnify/ENA primary metagenome ERZ509192 (study PRJEB26280, sample SAMEA2338826) | human gut metagenome | biome: human gut; feature: human-associated habitat; material: faeces... | reverse complement strand
CGGCGTCCCCAGCAGGGGGCGGGAGAGCCTCAGCGCGGGAAAGCGGCCCTCCCACCAGGCGGCGGTCTCCCTTATTTTATCATATTCCGCGCCCGTGTGCAAAAAAGGCCGCCCTGCGCCGGAGTGCACCCCGGCAGGGGCGCACGTCTTTTTTCAGCGGCCACCTCACGCCTGTGCCTCCCCAAAGCCGCATTTCCGTATTCAGAGATGTGCCGTTCCAACAATGCCGCCCATGGAAAAACCTCTCCACGGGCGGCATTGTAAGCGCAGATCATCTCAGATTATCTGCATATTTCAATGTTGTCTTGCACTTTCAGAACGGGTTCTCGCCGGGATACTTCTGCCCGGAGGGCTTGTTGTACTCCACATCTTCCACGCCCAAATACCGGAACACTTCAAACAGCGCCTTGCCATAATGGCCAAAGGCCACCGCCGCATGATGCGGATAGTTCTTTCCAATCAGCACATGGCGGTAAAAGCGGCCCATTTCCGATATTGCAAACACGCCGATAGAACCAAAAGACTGCGAAGGCATATCCAGCACTTCACCCTGGGCCACATACGCCCTCAGCTTTGTATCTGCCGCGGACTGCAGGCGGTATACGGTGACATTTCCGGCTTTGATATCGCCCTCAATGGTACCGCGGGTAATGTCGGGTTCAGGAAGCTCCGGCTCGAGATCCCGTTTCATAATCAACTGATAGCCCATATGCGGGTTTTTCAGCAGGCTGGAGCATGTGTTCCCGCAGTGGAAGCCCATAAACAGATCGGTGAGGGCATAGCCCGTTTTGCCCGCCAGCTCATTTTCATAGCGCTGGGCAGGCACCGAGTTGTTGATGTCCAGCAATGTGACGGGCGCCCCCGACACACACAGGCCAATGTACTCGCTGAGCGCGCCGTAAATATCCACTTCGCAGGATACAGGAATGCCCCTGCCCGTCATGCGGCTGTTTACATAGCAGGGCACAAAACCGAATTCCGTCTGAAAGGCCGGCCAGCACTTGTTGGCAAACGCCGCATATTTCGCGCAGCCCAAATGCTCTTGCACCCAATCTTCCAAAGTGAGTTCATACTGGGCCAAACGGGGCAAAATGCCGGAATAAGGATTTTTTTCACCCAGTTCACGCGACATTTCCGCCATTTTTGCCGGAATGCGCACATCGTCCTTATGCTTGTGATAAGCTACCAGCAGATCCAGCTCCGAATGTTCTTCCACTGCCACGCCCAAGTCGTACAAAGCCTTGATGGGGGCGTTGCAGGCCACAAAATCGTTCGGCCGGGGGCCAAACGCAAATACCTTTAACCCTTTCAGCCCCACCAGCGCCCGGGCAACGGGCACGAACTCGCGGATCTGGCGGGCAACCTCCTGCGCAGTGCCAATGGGGTAATCGGGAATATACACCCGGCGGCCGCGGATGCCCAAATTATAACTGGCATTCAGCATGCCGCAGTACGCGTCGCCGCGGCCATCATGTAAATCGCCATCTCCTTCGGCGGCGGCCGTGTACATAACGGGGCCATCAAACATGTCCGCTATCATCGTCTCGGGCGTCTCGGGGCCAAAGTTCCCCAAAAAGACACACAGCGCGTTCACTCCCGCGGCCTCTACATCCTCTACCGCGCGGCGGGCATCCAGTTCGGTCTCCACACAAACCGGGCACACATACAGCTCATCTCCGTATGCAGCGGCCACAGCATCTCTGCGGCGCTCTGACAATGTGATGGGAAAACAGCTGCGGCTCACCGCAATGATGCCCATTTTTATCTCAGGGATATTGTTCATTTTCAATCATCCTCCGTTCAATACGATCTTACGATTCAACATCGATATTCTCGCCAGACAAGCCGATATGTGCACCCTGCCGGGCCTCTGCGCTGTCCGAATGGGCCAGCAGCCATTTGTTGCAGGCCCACAGCAAAGCATCATCACCTCCCTCCAATATCAAATTTGGTTTTGGCCCGTTTGTTCCGCGCGGCAAAGCCACCATCACGCGGAAGCATTGCTGCTGCGGCGTATGGCAGGGGGCATAATGCAGCGTGGTGGCGTAAATTTCCACCAAAGCCCCCGCCGGGCAAAGGAAAGCCTTCACACAGCCTGTGTCCAAAGTTTCCCCTTCCATTTCCGTTTGTTTTGCCAGCAGCAAAATGAAATCGCGGTCCCCTAAATTGAACTCGCTGTCGCGGTGATATTCCAGACAATTCAGTTTTGTGTTGCTGCCATAGCAGCATCCAAACTGCACAGGCATTCCGCCATACAGGCTGTCCGCCAGCGCTTTCGCCTCCGGAAGGGCTTCCAGCTGCGGCACACTCATGTCATAAGCTGTCCCCTCGGCCGGCAGCCGCACATGCGCCAGCATGGCTTTTTGCAAAGCCGTGCACTGTGCGTCATACCCCTGCACCACCCGGCCATAGGCGCAAAACTCTTTATCAAAAACACTGTAGATCATCTGTCTAAAACCTCACAATAAAATTTGCCCCGTTCACTGTATGTCAAGCGTTACGGCCACAGGCGCCGTGCCGCACAACTGCACGCTTCGCTCATCCGGCTGCGAAAAGCCGATATGCAGCGTGTGTCGCCCCGGCAGCGTATACAAATCCCCCTTGTCATCGTAGCGGCAGAAAGCCGCTTTCGACAAGGGCAGAACCACTTGCTTTTCCTGCCCCGGCGCAAGGGCCACAGGCGCAAACCCGCACAGGTTCCATCTTTCTTTTTGCCCCGGGCTCTCCACATACACCTGCACCACCTGGCCCGCCTCAAAGCCGCCCGTGTTCTTCACACGCACACAGCAGCTTTCGCGCCCGGCCTCCAGCACGCTCAATTCAAAGGTGGAATAGGTCAGGCCAAAGCCGAAGGGATACAGCGGGTCGCCTTTGAAGTAGCGGTAGGTGCGGTTTTCCATATTGTAATCGCAGAAATCGGGCAGGTCGCCTGTTTTTCTATAGAAGGTGACAGGCAGCTTCCCGCTGGGGCTGGCCGCGCCGAACAGGATATCCGCCACAGCCTTTCCGCCGCTTGACCCGGGATAAAACGCCTGAAGAATGGCAGACACATGCCCATCGGCCCACTCTACATCCAAATTGCTGCCGGACATCAGCACCAGAATCACCGGCTTCCCCTGCGCGGCATCCACCACTTGCTCCAGCAGGTGCTGCTGGCGCCCGGGGAGTTCCAGCCCGCTTTTATCGCCGCTCACCGCCAGGCTGTATTCATCGTTTTCTTCGCCTTCAATGTCCGCATCAAGGCCAAGGCACAAAACAATCACATCGCTGTGCTTGGCTACCGTTCTCGCCTCGGCCAAGCGATCATCCGTCATGCCCAGCACATTGCACTGGTCTTTGTACAAATGGCAGCCCTCGGCGTACAGAACACGGAATCCCTCCCGTTCGCCGCACTGGCGCACCGCCTGCAGCACAGTGATATGCTCGCTGGACGTCCCCTCATAGTTGCCCTCCAGGGCACGGCGGCTGTCCGCATTGGGGCCTATGACGCCGATCGTCTTTATCTTTTCCGCCTTCAGGGGAAGAGCCCCATCGTTTTTCAGCATGATGATGCTGCGGCGGGCCGCCTCTCTGTTCAGCGCCTGATGCTCGTAAGAATCTATTGCTTCGTAAGGGATATTGCAGTATTCAGGGTTTTCAGGTGCGCCCAGCAGCCCCAGCCGCATGCGGGCGACAAACAGGTTCGTCACAGCCCGGTCAATGTCCTTTTCATCCAGCAGCCCTTCTTCCACCGCCTGCAGGCAATAATCAAACATCGTGCCGCAGTTGATGTCACAACCGTTTTTCACCGCCAGCGCAGCCGATTCCACGGGGGAATTTGTCACATGATGATGCACATGGAAATCTTTGATTGCCCAGCAGTCAGACACGGTGTGCCCGTCAAAGTGCCATTTTTCGCGCAGGATTTCTGTCAACAAGAGATGAGAGCCGCAGCACGGTTCGCCCAAAGTGCGGTTATAGGCGCCCATGACGGCTTCCACCTCGCCCTCTTTCACGGCGCTTTCGAACGCGGGCAGATAGGTGTTCCACAAATCGTAATCGCTGCACACGGCATTGAAGCGGTGACGTTCGTCCTCCGGCCCTGAATGCACCGCAAAATGCTTGGCGCAGGCCGCCGCCTTCAGCCCATTGCGGTCCGGCCCCTGAATGCCGCGGATGAAGGCCACGCCCATACGGCTGGTGAGATACGGGTCTTCGCCAAACGTCTCATGGCCTCTTCCCCAGCGGGGGTCGCGGAATATATTGATGTTCGGTGCCCAGAAGGTCAGCCCTTTGAAAATATCATGGTCTGCCTCCTCCTGGAAGGCGTTGTACTTGGCGCGCCCCTCTGTGGAGATGGCGTCTGCCACCTGCTGCACCAAATCCGTGTCAAAGGTAGCGGCCATTGCAATGGCCTGCGGAAACATCGTGGCCACCCCCGCCCGGGCCACACCGTGCAGCGCCTCGTTCCACCAGTTGTAAGACGGAATGCCCAGCCGTTCGATAGCGGCAGCGCTATGCACCATCTGACTGACCTTTTCAGGCAGCGTCATCTTTGCAACCAGGGCGGCGGCCTCTTTCTTACAGTCAAACATGCTTTTCCTCCTCGTTTTCACGCTCATTGAAAAAACGGTCCAAATACAGCAGCGCCGCCACATAAATCGGCAGGGCCTCCGTCAAATGGCGCAGGCACACCGCCTCGTCCACGGAATGCGCACCGCCGAATTTGCCCGGTTCGCCCCAGTGCCCGGGGCCAAACGGCAGCGCATTCGGAAATTTGCGGGCATGCGTGCCGCCGCCCATAATGATGGGCGGGGCCATATGGCCGGTCATTTTGCGGTACAGTTCCAGCAGCCCTGCAACAGGCTGGCTGTCTGCCGGCATATATCTGGGGCCGCTTTCCCGCAGGTTTTCCACCGCAAACCTCGCCGCCGCACATGTGGAAAAGAGGGTTTCTCTTTGCCATTTCTGGTCGGTTTCAATCGCATAGCGCGAGTTGACATTGAGGATCAATTTCCCGTTTTCAAGCCGCGCCATGCCGCACACGCAGGTTGTCTTTCCAGACAGCTCATCTTCATTTTCAATATGAAGGCTTTCGCCATAGCATGTGCCGGCCACCGCGTTGGCGAACTGCACGGCGCGCACGGCGTCGCCTTCCAGCAGGTTCTGCTTCAGAAGATAATCGGTCAAAAGCGCAATGGCGTTCACACCGCCCTCCGGGGCCATCACATGACAGGCCTTCCCCTCTGTGCATATGAAAAGGCTGCCGTCTGCGCCGTTCTCCACACACACGCCCGGCTGCGCCGGAAGCTGCTGCGCAGCACACTTTGCCCTTACCCTGGCAAACGCTTTATCCGGCACGGAATTGCTGGCCACGCCGCCCTGCAATTCCAGCAAGTTCCCGCTCTCCACCTGTGTGACCAGGTCGGCGGTGAACATTCCCTTTTCTCCAATAATCATCGGCCAGGCACCATCGCACACCAATGTGAACCTGGGGGGGGCCTTCATTTGCAGATAGTGTTCCACATCTTCCATTCCGGCCTCTTCATTAAAGCCGAAAATAAGCCGCACGTCGCTGTGCATTGGAAGCCCCAGCTCGCGAATGCAGCGCATGGCATACAACGACATTACGCAGGCGCCCTTGTTGTCGCCGGCGCCGCGCCCTATCATGTATCCATCCTGCAGCTGGGCGCCATAAGGGTCAAACGACCAGCCCTCGCCCTCCGGCACAACGTCCAGATGGCCCAGAATGCCCAGCTCCGGGCCGCCTGTGCCCTTCATGCGAACGCTGACGCAATAATAATCGTGGTTCTCGGTTTCAAAGCCCCACTTTTGCCCGATCTCCATCGCCTTATGGGCACATTTGGCGCAGCCCTCCCCCATGGCGTACTTCCCGCCCGGCTCGCTTACGCTTTTTATCTTCACCAGCTGCGCCAAGTCGTCGATCAGCTCGCTTTCGTGGGCTTTCACCCATTGTTCCACGCGATGCAGCAATTCTTTTTCCATATTCAGCCCTCGCCTTCTTTCAGGTTTGCACACCAGCGCAACGCCTGCAGCAGAAGTTTCTGGTATTGCGGCGTCTGCCACACATCCAAAATATGCCCCGGCGTCAGCACGCACAGGCGCCCCTTGCCTATTTGGCGCGTATACCCGCCCAGCTGGCAGCCGCCCTGCTGTGAATTTGTATATAAGATGGGTGTGAGGTCATCGCACACGGTTCTTATCTCATAGTGCTCATCCCGGATGGAAAACGGCTCTATCCCTTCTGTAATGGGGTGCTTGCCCTGCGGCACCACCTGCACCTCACAGCGCGGAGGATGCTGGACAAAATAGTTTCCCACAAACCGGATGTACTCTTCGCAATCATCTTTTTCATAAAAGGCATTTCCTGAATGCACGGATAAAAAACCGCCGCCCCGGCGCACATATTCCTGCAGCTGCTGCGGGCCCACTTCCGTGACGCCTTCATGGAACCATGGCGCCGTGTTGGCCGCTGTGATCTGATTGCACTTGCAGTTCATAATCACGTCATAAAGCTGCAGCCGCTTTTCCGTCAGGATATCCTTTGCATCCATCACAAAGTCGAATTGAATATGCTGTGCCGGCAAAGCACGCACCCCCTGCACCACAACTTCCGCCGGATGCCATAAATCGTCACAAAGTACCAGTACGCGCATCGTCATTCAACGCCTTCCTTCAATGTATTGCCCACCGCCCGGAACAGCGGGACAGGCACCTGCCCGGGCGGGAACGAACTGCCCGCCCCCACAATGTACCCTGTGTGGCCGCCCTGTTTTACACATTCTCTGGTGTGGGCTCTCACAGCACACTCATCCCCCGTGCGCAGCACAGCGCCGGGGCCGCAGCCAAAACCGCCCATCACAGCTTTCGCTCTGGTAAAAAATTCCTTTGCATCCGCCAGGGGAAGCTGTGTCTCTTCCGCCGTATCGTAGTCCATCACATCGGCGGGGTAGTCCTTCCAGAAAGACACATCATCCGGGCGTTTGCCCCAGCCGCAAAGGTGAAGCATCGACCATTTTCCTGTCTTCTCCACCGCGCTCAGCACCGCCATATCGGACGGCAAAACTATTTGGCGGAACACCTGTTCCCCCGGGCCGTCCTGTTCCGCGCCGGAAAGGGTGACCATTAGCCCCGCCGCAGGCGACTTTTCCAGATAACTTGCCGCCGCCTCAGCCTGAAATGAAGTGATCCGATCCAGCGCAGCCAGCAGTTTCGGGCGCGCGCCCTCATCTTCCATATGGGCGCGTATCAACTCGTGGCCCCAAATCATGCGCATGACGCTGTAAGGCGAAAACATGTGGTATACAAGCGGCACTTCGCCGCCCGTGGCGCTGTACAAAGCGCAAATCATTTCAATTTGCTCAAGGACAAAAGCACTTTTCATGTCAGGCAGCCTCAGCCCCGCCCAGTCATCCGGGCCGTTGACTGTATAGCCCTGAGAAATATCGCGGTATCCGTCAATCATCATCTTGATAAAATCGACATCCGTCTGCTCATAAAAGGCTTTGTGGCTCTGCACTGCCTCATGGCCCTTTTTAGCGCTCTGCGGCAAATGGCACCAAAAGGAAAAGGGCGGCCTGTCGCAGGGCTGGCCGTTGATCGCGCGCTGTATCCGATCCCGTTTTGTCATAGCGTATTCCTCACCAAATCGATTTCTGCCTGCGGATGATCTCGTCTTCATAGGGATAATCGTCACTGTTCGGTATCTCGCCATGGCGTTCAATGAACTCCAGCGCCATCGCCAGGCCCTGCTCCAGGCCGATTCTGGGGCAGAACTCAGGAATATCCCGCGCGATTTTTTCGCCGCTGTAAAATCCGTTATACTTGAAGTTCTCGGTAATCATTTCGCCCACCGTGAAGTCTTTGGTCTGCATATGCAAAAGCGTGTCCAGCGTAACCTCCACCATCTCCACCTGCCGGCCCAGCACATGCATCATTGCCGTGTGGTATGTGCCCCAGTCATACGGCTTCGGCCCCACCATGTTGTAGCTTTGCCCAATGCAGCAATCGTGCCGCAAGGCCCCTGCAAAGGCCCCTGCCGCATCGTCCGCGTGCAAAAAGTTCCGCAGCAAATAGGGGTTGCCTGTGACGATGGGCTTTCCCTTGCGGATGCGGTCTATCCAGACATTGTCTGAGCCGATCTGGCGGTTCAGTACTTTCTGGCGCCCATAGGTGACAGTGGGCCGAATAATCGTCACCGGATAGCCGGTTTTATAATAGGCCTCCATAAACACATTTTCCGCGGCGCGCTTGCTGATGCCGTAGCTCCAGTTCATGGGCCCGCATTTAAAATCTTCGCGAATAGGCTGTTCCGAGCCAAGCAGGCCGCCATAAGCCGCCCCGCTGGAACAGAACACCATGCGCTTCACCTCCGGAAACGCCTGGATATCCACCGCTGCCGCCTGCGGGTCCATACAGATCATATCGATTGCGTAATCGTAATTCCCCTTACGCATAATATCGATAAAAGCCGCTTCATCCCGGCGGTCTCCCGTGACCATTTCCACCTCTTTGGGCACATCCAGCGCCGAGGTGCCCCTTGTAAAGATGCTCACCCTATATCCGTCTTCCAGCAGGCGGCGCACAACAGCCGTGCTGATGTTGCCGGATCCGCCCACCACCATTACTCGCTGTTCCATATATTCTCCTTCGGCAGCAAGTGCCATTTCAGTTCTGCAAGAGGCTCCCCGGCAGCCAGTACTGTCCGGGGAGCCGTTTCGGTTTTCTTCTCTTGTCAGGCGACTTCCCATTCCCAAACGGGGTAATAGGTAGTAAAGTTGGCTGCATTCACATTGGACAAACGGCTGTTATACGCAAACAGCGTGTCGGGGCAGCACAGATACACATAAGGCATTTCTTCCACCAGCAGCTCCTGCAGCTCATAGTACACCGGCAGGCGCTCCTCGGTCTCATAGAAAGAGGCGCCCTTGTTGAAATACTGCAGATACGTGTCATCCTGGAAGCGGCCAAAGCACCAGGCACCGTGGATATCAAACAGGTTGATGATGGGGTTGTTGGGTTCTACAGACGCGGCAGAGCCAACCATACCCAGCGGAGTGGTACCGTCCAGAATAGCCTCAAACTGGGCAGCCGAGTCGTACTGGCGAATTTCCACCGTCATGCCTACGGCAGCCAGATCCTGCTGAATCAGAGCCGCAGCCTGTTCGCGGAACGCATTGTTCGCAGGCACGCTCAGCAGAAGAGTCGTGCTCTCGTCCCAGCCGGCCTGCTCCAACAGAGCCTTGGCAGCGTCGGGGTCATAGGTGTCTGTTTCCAGATCCGGGTTGAAGTAAGGGTGCTTCACGCCCCACGGGCCCACGGAAACCGTGCCGTAGCCGCCCAGCAGCTCGTCCACAATGCGCTGCTTGTTGATAGCATGATCAATAGCTTGGCGAACTTCCTTCGTCAGCAGCTCGTTCGAGTTATCAATGGAAACATAATGGTGCGTATAGGAAGGCACAGCCTCAGCCACCAGATTTTCCTCTTCCTGAGCCATCTGGAAATCGCTGAGCGTCAGCGCGCCCAGCTGGCCGCCGGCCAGCATATCGATCTCGCCGCTCATCAGGCCCGTCAGCAGGTTGGCCTGCGGCACAACGCGAATTACAAAGCGCTCAAACTTCGGTGCGCCCAGGTGATAATCGCTGTTTGTGGTGAACTCGATGCGCTCGCCGTCGATCATAGATTCATATTTCAGCGGGCCGCTGCCCACGGGGTTGCGCCAGAACTCGTCATCCGCAATTGTGGTGGGGTCTTTATCTTCCAGCAGATGCTTGGGCAGAATGAAGCTGGAGGCCGTGCTGAAGAAGGTTTCTGCGCTGGCGGGTGCTTTCAGAACGAACTCCACCGTGTAATCGTCCAGCGCCGTAACGGCAATGCTGTCCGTCGTCTCGCAGGTGCCGTCTTCCTTGGTGCCGGCAACATAGCGGGAGTTGGGGCGCATCTCGCACTGCGCCTCGGCATTGGAAAAATACTTATAAGTAAACTCCACGTCCGCCGCGGTAACAGGCGTGCCGTCGTGCCACTTTGCATCCTGATTCAGATTGATGGTCATCGTGGTATAATCTTCAGAAAGTTCCCAGCTTTCGGCCAGGCGCGGGTAAATGATGCCATCGCTGCCCACAACAGCCAGGCTGTCATAGATCAGGCTCTGTACAACGGTGTTGCGCTCGCCGCCGCTGCCGTTGTAGGGGAACAGGCTTGTCCAGGAATCCGTCATTGCCATTGTGACGGTTTTAGAACCTGTGCCGGCTTCGTTGCCGCTGGCAGAGCCGGAAGCCGTGCTTGCCGTGTTCGGGTCTGCGGGGGGTGTGCAGCCAGAGAGCACCGTGACGATCATCAGCGCAACCATGGCCAACACAATGAATTTTCGAAGGGAATTTTTCTTCATTATGAGTCTCCTCCTTTTTATTTGAATGGGTTTCCCCATTTCAGACGATAAAACATTCTCATTTTTCTGCCTGCTTCTGCAACAGGTGACACGCGGCAGCATGCCCCGGCTCCACCTGACACAGCGCGGGGTCCTTCGTGCGGCACAGGTCTGTGGCATAAGGGCAACGGGTGTGGAACTTGCAGCCGGCAGGCGGGTTGATCGGGCTGGGCACATCGCCCTGCAGCACCTGACGCTTTCGCCCTGCGCCCACATCCGGTATGGGAATGGCCGACAGCAACGCCTTCGTATAGGGATGCGCAGGATTTTCAAACAGCGTATCCGTAGGCGCTATCTCCACAATTTGCCCAAGATACATCACGGCCACCCGCGTGCAGATATGGCGTATCACACTTAAATCGTGCGAAATGAAAAGGTAGGTGAGATGGTAATTCTTTTGCAGTTCTGCCATCAGGTTCAGCACCTGGCTTCGCACGGAAACATCCAGCGCCGAAACAGGCTCATCGCAAACGACAAATTCGGGCCCCAACACCAGCGCGCGCGCAATCACCATGCGCTGGCGCTGGCCGCCGGAGAATTCGTGCGGATACCGATGCATCAGGTGACGGGCAATGCCCACCTCCTCCATAATCTTCAAAACCTTTTCCTCGCGCTGCCGGCGTGTGCCAATCTGAAACGCCTCCAACCCGGAAACAATGTTTTCAAATACAGTCATGCGCGGGTTCAAGGAAGCGTACGGGTCCTGAAACACAATTTGCATTTTGCGGCGCATCTGCCGCAGCTTTTCCCCTTTCATGGCCACAATGTCTTCGCCGCGGTAAAGGATCTCGCCTCCTGTCGGCGTGATAAGGTGCAGCAACATGCGCCCGAGCGTAGATTTTCCACAGCCGCTTTCACCCACAAGGCCCATGGTTTCGCCTTCCAGAATATCCAGCGAAACGCCGTTCACCGCTTGCACATAGCTGATGGGGTTTCCTAAAATGCCTTTTTCATGCGTGAAAAACTTTTTCAGGCCTGTAGCTTTCACGAGTATGGGCTCAGCCGCCATGTTCACACTCTCCTTTCAAGCATAAAAAGCACCGCACCAAATGCCCATCTTTGTCCAAAAGCTCAGGCTCCTCCCGCCCGCATCGCCCGCTGGCATACGGGCATCGGTCTGCAAATTTGCAACCCTGGGGAAGCTCAAACAGGTTCGGCACCATTCCTTTTGTCACATGCAGCTTTTCCACCTTCTGATCCACACGCGGAATGGAAGCCAGCAGGCCCTGTGTATACGGGTGCAGGGGGTTTTTGAAAATTTCTGCCGCCGTCCCCTTTTCCACTACACGCCCTGTATACATAACCATGATCTCATCCACCATCTCAGCCACCACACCCATGTCGTGTGTGATCAAAACCACGGCTGTGTTGGAGTTTTCGCGCAGTTCCAGCATCAGCTCCAGTATCTGTGCCTGAATGGTCACGTCCAGCGCTGTGGTGGGCTCGTCTGCAATCAAAACAGAAGGGCTGCACGACAGTGCCATGGCTATCATCACGCGCTGGCGCATGCCGCCGCTCATCTCGTGCGGGTAATTTTTCATGCGCGCTTCCGGGTTCGGGATGCCCACCTTTTTCAGCATGGCGACGGCCTCCTGCTTCGCCTGCTTTTTTGTGAGCTTGCGGTGTACGCGGATGGTTTCCATCAGTTGGTCGCCCACGCGCATTACAGGGTTCAGGCTGGTCATGGAATCCTGAAAGATCATTGCAATCTTGTCTCCGCGAATCTTGCACATCTCCCGGTTCGATTTTCCAACCAACTCCTCGCCCATCAGCTTCACGGACGAGCCGGGCAATATCTCAGTGGTTTGAGGGGGCAAAAGCCCCATGATAGACAGGGAGGTCACGCTTTTTCCACAGCCGGATTCACCTACAATGCCCAAAACTTTCCCGGCCTCCAGCGAGAAGGAAACGCCGTCTACCGCCGGCAGCTTTCCATCCTTTGTGTGGAAATAGGTGCGCAGGTTTTCCACCTTTAAAACTTCAGACATATCTTATCCTCCTTGCGCATTGTTCGCGCCGTTACCCTTAGATCTTCATCTTCGGATCCAATGCGTCACGCAAACCATCGCCAAAAAAGTTTATGCTCAACACCGTCAGCAGCAGCGCAATGCCCGCCGGCATCCACATCCATGGGCGCTGCGCAAGGATCGAGATAGACTGCGCCGCATAAAGTATGTTGCCCCAAGACGCCTGCGGCGGCTGAACGCCCATACCAAGGAAGCTCAGCGTCGATTCCTGGATAATCGCATTTGCCAAACGGAATGTAAAGGCGACTAGGACCGGCGCAAATGCATTGGGAAGAATGTATTTTATAATTGTGGGGGCATGTTTTGTGCCCACCGCGCGGGCTGCCTCTACATATTCCTTTTCACGGATGGAAAGGACGTTGGCATACAAAAGCTTGGCAAAGGTAGGCCACCCGGTAAAGCCTATGACGAACGTGACGGCATTCACGGAAGGGCCTACAATGGCCACCAGAACAAGGATAAGGATCATGGCCGGGAACGACATAAAGATATCGGCCAGACGCATGATGACGATCTCGGATATACCGCGGAAATAGCCCGCTATCAGCCCCAGAGGCACGCCGATCAAAAGGGACAATGCAGTTGATACAAGCCCCACATACAGCGAAGTTTTTCCGCCCGCCAGCAAACGTGCCAGGTTGTCGCGGCCCACGTCGTCCGTTCCGAAAATGTGCTCCACACTGGGCGCGGCGCCAAAGCCGCCGCTGGTGGAGGTGTTCGGGTCCAGCCCCATCACGGCCGGCAAAACAAACATCAAAACAATTTCCAGGCACAGGACAATCAAGCCGATCATCGCCATTTTATGGCGCAGAAAGCGCTGCGCCACGTCTTTTAAATACGAGCTTTTTATCGCAGAAGCCTGTGCTTCTGTGTTTACAGTTGTTGCATCCATCATCTGCCCTCCTTATTGCACACGGATACGCGGGTCCAGGAAAGCATATATTACATCCAGCGCCACGTTTGTCACCAGCACAGCCAGCCCAATCATTGCGGAGATGCCCATGATAACGGGGTAGTCCCGGGCCGTGATGGAATAGACCATCAGGCTGCCTATTCCCGGCCAGCCGAAAATCTGTTCCGTCACAACGGCGCCGCCCACAAGGAATGGGATCTGCATGCCCACCAGCGTGACAATGGGCATCAGCGCATTGCGCAAAGTATGCTTCAGAACCACCGCCGGCTCGTGCAGGCCTTTGCTGCGGGCGGTGCGCACATAGTCTTCGCCCAGCACCTCCAGCACACTGCTGCGCACCTGGCGGATATAGCTTCCGATTTGCGCCAGGGCAAGCGTCACCACCGGCAGAATCATGTGGACGATGAGGATGCCGAATGTCCGCACACCGTCTGTTCCGTACATGCCGCCCGTGGGCAGCCATTTCAGCTTTACCGAGAAAACGTACAGCGCCACCAGCGCCGCAAAGAAAGCCGGGGTCGCCGCCCCAAGAAACGACACGCCGGAGGCGATATAATCCCATAGTGAATATGGTTTGTAGGCCGCCAGTATGCCGCTTGGTATCGCAATAAGCAGCGCCAGCACCACCGAGCTCACCGTGATCATCAGGGTGGGGCCAATGCGCTCTGAAATCATCTCCGCCACAGGCCGGCCCGTTCGGTACGATTCGCCCATGTCGCCCTTGAGAAGATCTTTTGTCCAGTTGAAATACTGAACGATAATCGGGTCGTTCAGCCCCCATTCCTCTCTCAAGCGCTCCATATCCGCTTCGGTGGCATCCGGGTTGTTCAAAGCCATGCGCACCGGGTCGCCCGGTGCGTTTGCCGACATGGCATACACCAGTATCGTAATGCCAATAAAAACGGGGATGGCAATGAGCAGCCTTTTTACAATATATTTCAGCATAAAAAAGTCCCCCCTGTTAGCCTTGTTTGTAACGGCGGG
>ENA-ORTH01002543-ORTH01002543.1-human-gut-metagenome-genome-assembly--contig:-NODE-2543-length-14369-cov-8.248777_pt1 | contig 14369 bp, 13 predicted proteins | sample MGYA00241914_ERZ509192 | MGnify/ENA primary metagenome ERZ509192 (study PRJEB26280, sample SAMEA2338826) | human gut metagenome | biome: human gut; feature: human-associated habitat; material: faeces... | reverse complement strand
ACGCCACCTTGAGAGGATGGCTCTCAAATCGGATTGCCTGGCTCTGTAATTTGGAATAAGTGGTTCTCTAGATTGGAATAAGTGGCTCTATTTTGTCGGATTAGGTGGCTCTGCCACTTTGGAATATTCAGCCGTGGAATCTCCAATTTTGCACGTTTTAGGAACCGTTTGATTTACGCTCTGAATGATACTGTCATGTATAAGGTCACAGGTTTTCTACAGTCTCTAAAACGTCCAGGCAAACCTAGAGGAAACTACAAAAAGAAATAGAAAGATTCATACTCTTTGGCATATTAAAAGTGAAGGATTTATGACCTGTGATAAAGGTCTATTCCTTCACTTTTCTCTTAATTCACCCACACGATAAATTAAAGATCCAATTTTCAAAACCACACGATAAATTAAATTACCGTTATTTCTAATTGTTTGAAGTGACATTTTATGTATTATACTTATCTCTAGAATACAGAATTACATTTAAATAAAAGAATATTGAAAAATTTCAAATAATTTTAGCTATACAAAGATAAACGAATAAAACGATATAATTTATTCAAATAATTTACTGATGAAAAAGTTAAGCATATCCCATTTTTTAAAAACTGAAGCCAGCGTTTATCTGTCATATTTTGTAATGCTGCATTAAAACGAACATTTGCTTGCAGATATCTTTTACTTGGACCTTCTTTATCACATTGTTTTACATATTGATTGGCTTGATCGACATCTGCAATTATGCCACATCTGTATTGTTTAGTAATATATTTCATGTAAAGATACTGCGCATACAAATTCGATCTTGAAATACTATTCTTACTCATTCTATATTTGAGCACAGGTTGATTTACATTAGATAATTTATATCCATTTAAAGCTGCTCGTAATGTAAAATCATAATCTTCACAAAGAGGAATGTTACGATATCCATTTAAATGATCATATACTTTTTTCTTTACCATCCATGTTGGATGTGCAAGGCATTGTCCAAACTGAAGTGCTTTTTTAATTTTATTTGGATTCGCTGGAACTTTCGATATTGAGTAAATCGTGTTTCCTTTTTCATCAATCATCACCATAAGTCCACCAACCATATCTAGATCATTTGAAATCATATAGTCATATTCCATTTCTAGTCTATTTGGCAACGCTATATCATCAGCATCCATACGGGCAATGATATCACCTTTACAAAGTGATAAAGCTTTATTCAAAGAAGCAACTAACCCTTTGTTTTCAGCATTCACATAAAAATGAACACGACAATCTTCTTTTTCATATTGTAATAAACATTGTAAATGTTCCTTATTTTTTGGATTATCTAAAACAATAATAAATTCAAAATCTCTAAAAGTTTGGTTGAGAATAGATTCAATCGCTAATCTAAGTATATCAACATCTTCTTTATAAGTTGACATGATTACACTTATCATATTTAACACCCTCTCATTAAAATATAATCTACAGTTTATTGATCAGAAAAAAGTGTTTGATCTTAGTACGGATAAATCAAATACTCTTTTTACTTCACATTACCATTCAATCTCTTTCAAATATCTTCCTAGAGCATCCTGCCATGCAGGCAAACGATTAAATCCATTCTTATCTAATTCTGTTTGGTTCATTCTAGAATTCTTCGGGCGTTTTGCCTTAGCTGGAAATTGATTACTATCAACTGGGGTTACTTTAACATCCATTCCAGCTTGTTTGAAAATTTCACATGCAAAATCATACCAACTAATGAAATCGCCTGAATTTGTGGCATGATATTTTCCATATTTATCTGTTTGGATCATATCTACAACAAGTTTAGCTAAATCATATGTGTATGTTGGATTTCCAACTTGGTCATTAACTACACTTACAGCTCCTCTTTCTTTTCCTAGACGAAGCATCGTCTTAATGAAATTATTTCCATTCTTTCCAAAAACCCATGCGATACGAATAATAAAATGTTTTTTTAGTTTCTCTACAAATTCTTCCCCTTGAGCTTTTGTTAATCCATATACATTTAACGGATGTCTTTCATCATATTCATTCCATGGTGTTGTTCCTTCACCATCAAAAACATAATCTGTTGAAAAATACATCATTGGAATATCTAATTCTTCACAAACATCCGCAATATATTTAGTACCTGTAGCATTTACTTTTTTCACAGTTTCAAATAATTCTGGTTCTTCTGCTTTATCTACAGCTGTCCATGCTGCACAGTGCACTACAGCATCATAATTACCGGATTTGATAACTGTATTGACCTGCTCTTGATTTGTGATATCCATTTCATCAATATCTACACCAATAGCCTCAATCCCTCTTGATATTGCTTCATTCACTACATCATATCCTAATTGACCTTTATATCCTGTAACTAAAATTTTCATAAACCCTCCTTTAGCATAAAACTATAATCTCCACTCTCATAATTACTTAAAATTTTTATCCAATTATTGTACGCCTCTTCTTTACTAAACTTCGAAAAGCTATCTAAAGCATTTTTCGACATTTCTAGTAAGCTTGCATCATCATTCCACAATTTCGTTGTCTGATAAACAAATTCTTCATCTTCTGTTAAAATTAACCCTGTTTTATTATTTTCAATAACTTCAAAAACGCCTTCCCCCCAATTTGTTGAAATTGTTGGTACTCCACAGGCTTTTGCTTCAATAATAACTAAGCCAAAACCTTCATAATCTGATGTAATCCACAACAATGAATAATCTTTATATATAGACATATCTTTACAGAAACCTTTTAGTTCAATATTTGAAGTAAGATTATGCTCCGATATATATTTATTTAGGAGTTCTTCCATAACGCCTGTACCATAGATATCTAATTTAAAATCAGGAATTACTTTTTTTAATCGGTTGGCAATCGACAACATTCGCAATAGATTCTTCTCAGGAGCTAATCTACCTATAAAAATGATTTTCTTTTTCCTTTGTTTGATTAAATCTAAGTTAATTTTAGAAATCTCTATCCCATCAAAAAAATTATATATATAATATGAATTAAATAAATTTCTACCTTTTAACGCATCACTTTTAGTTCTAAATAGCACTAAAGAAGGAGTTTGCATTAATTTAGCTTGCATACCTCCCAAAAATGATCTATTTTCTCCAAAAAAATAATCAAAACTACTATGAACTTCTAAAATAAATTTTACTTCTTTGGATAAGAACATTGCCGTAGCAGGCGATACAACAATGTTAATTGAATTGTCTTGAAAAATAGCTTTTGTTTTAAGTCTACAATAAGGAATACTCAAAAAGTAAACCAAGAAATAAATGGCTTCTGTAATAATCCCAACCAAGTTAAATTTCTTAAAATTATATTTTAAATCCATAATTGAAGGAAAATGCCTATTGTTTAATATACTAGATATTTTCACATTAGGATATTCATCAATAAATTGTTTTTCACAATTATAAATACTAAAAATATTAAACTCATATTCAGAATTCAACAAACCTATCAATCTCTTATACGTAACTAATAACCCTCCAGAAGTATCTGCAGGAAAATAATCAAAAATAATATTTATTTTCTTATTCATTTGATCTCCTAACGCATTTATACTTATAAAATAGCACAACACAACATAAGCACGTAATAATTCCTGAGCTAAATAGATATATTAAAGATGCTCCCAACAAGTTCAATTTACTCACTAAAATACTTCCAAACAAGAAAGTTGTTACCCCAGATATAATATAAATAATCATATTTTTATTTTGTTCTCTGAAAATAACCATAATAAAGTTTAAGAAAGCTCCTAAGGTATTTAAACCTCCCCCAATGAGTAACAACAAAAATACATCCATATATTTCATCAACTCTATACCATAGATGACTTCTAACAATCTTAACCCTAACAAATAACCGAATAAAGTAATTATTAAAGTAAGTATACATATTATAATAACTTGCTTAAAAATAATCGCCTTTAATTTTTCAAATTTCCGGTCATACCAACATTCAGCCATTTGAGAAATATATGGCTTATAGATCACAGTGCTAAGAAGATTAATTGTAAATACTGGTAGCGATAATATGCCAAATACGCCTTGTAGTGTATCACTTAAAGTACCATCAATTGCATATTTTGGAGCATTTGCTAGGTACATATTAATAAAACCCGCAATAAATATAGGAAAACAAATTGAGAATAATTTTTTTAAATTGTCTTTATTGAATTTCTTTAACCTGCAAGGAAAATATTTTATAAAAGGTTTATTTTGTATGAAAACCAAAATAACAGAAACAACAGTTGCAGCTATAGTTGCTATTACTAAATTCTTTGAAACTAAAAGAATAACAATTAGAATAATTAATGATATTGTAAATCTAATTGTTTGAAGAATGACACCTAAATCTAATCTACCTTCTCTTTGATATTCATCATGAAATAATGCTTCAATTATATCTACACCACGATATATCCCATATACAAACACCAGACAAGCTTTTTCCAAATTATAATTCTGCCCAAAAGACAAGAATGACAAAACTACAATCATTAATATAGATGAGGATATATTAAAATATGTATAGTCAGAAAATGAATAATCTTTTTTTGTATCTGCAACATGCAAATTTCTAATACCAAAAAAGCCAATTGCTTGGCATTGATAAGCCACTGCCGTTGCTATTGAAAACCATCCGTTTACAGAAACATCACTAGTTAGTGTGATAAAAAACATTATAACAGCTGTCATAGCTGAATTTAATATACTAGATACAAGATTCCAAAACGTCCCTCGTCTAACTATTATTCTCTCATCGTCTATGCTGTATAATTTCTCTGCTAATGATCTAAACATTTCAAACCTCTTTCAATTATGAGATAAAGAAGATATTGTATTTATCTAAATAAAAAATGAGTAAATAAAATACCTAATTGTTGATTGATTTAACAACCTTATTAACCACTTTATCATCTTTATTTAAATCAAATTTTCTTGCAAACATATACTTTCCATTCATAAAGTGATTATAATCCTGTAAAGTTAAAGTTTTAGGACTTGCATTTAATCCATCAAAAATGATGTACCGATGATTACTACAATCTACATCTTTTTTAAACTCTGAATTCATAACTAATATTTGAAAAAAATGCTCATCTGGACAAGCAGTATACTTAAAATCAGGTAAATAATCCCTACTTTTATCTAGAACATATAATGCACAACGATATGTAATAGAAAACCATGAAGAGCCTTTATATAAAACCATACCTTCCAAGTTTTTTCTATGAACAAACGGCATTTGTATTACTCTTATCAAGATATCTATCACTCGGAAAAGAAAATTCCGATTTTTAGGATTTTCTCTAAAAAAAGAATATTGTTTCACTCTCCATTTATAATTTCCTATATCATTTACTTCTATAAATTCTTTTTTATTTTTTTGTTGGATGAAAGAATCTAATTCATGCTGAGACATTAATAATAAATCTTGTCCACTGATAAAATGAACATAATCATAAGTTTTACCTGTGGATTTAACCGCATCTAATAGATTAAGAGTTGCTTTAACTTGACTTAATCCTGACCAATTTACAGTAATTCTATTTTCAATCACATATACATTCTCATATGTAGAATAGTATTCTTTTAGCTGTTCAAACAATGTTTGTTGTTTCTTATCCACGTGTATAAATACATCTCCAAATAAAAGTGTTTTTATCAACACTTTTATTTGGCTGAAATTTGTATGTACACTTAAAATAAAAGCATGTTTTAACATTTATTTTTTCGCTCTTCCTTTTTCTACATACATTTTATCAAAGTAGTTCTGATATTCACCACTGATAATGTTTTCCCACCATTCTTTGTTATCTAAATACCATTGAATAGTCATTGGAATACCTGTGTCAAATGTATATTTTGGTTCCCAACCTAATTCTGTTTCCAATTTGGTTGGATCGATTGCATAACGCATATCGTGCCCTTTTCTATCCGTAACAAATGTAATCAAACTTTCTGGTTTGTTCAACGCTTTTAAAACTGTTTTAACGACCTGTAAATTTGTTCTTTCATTATGACCACCAACATTGTATACTTCACCCTCACGTCCTTTACGAATTATCAAATCAATTGCAGTGCAGTGATCATATACATGTAGCCAGTCACGAACATTTTCTCCTGTACCATATACCGGAATTGTTTCATCATTTAAAGCACGAGAAATAATTAATGGAATTAATTTCTCTGGAAAATGATATGGTCCATAGTTATTTGAACAACGAGAAATTGTTACTGGAAGACCATATGTTCTATGATAAGCTAATACGAATAAATCCGCACTAGCTTTTGCACTGGAATATGGACTTGAAGTATGAAGTGGTGTTTCTTCAGTGAAGAATAAATCTGGACGATCTAAAGGAAGATCTCCGTATACTTCATCGGTAGAAACTTGATGATAACGTTTAATACCATATTTTACACAAGCATCCAATAATGTTGTCGTTCCCATAACATTTGTCTTAACAAAGATTTCAGGATCTTCAATACTTCTATCTACATGAGATTCTGCTGCAAAGTTAACAACAACATCAAATTTTTCCTTCTCGAATAAATCGAAGATAAATTCTCTATCCGCAATATCCCCTTTAACAAATTTGTAATTTGGTTTATCTTCAACTGGTTTACAAGTTTCCAAATTACCTGCATATGTCAATTTATCCAAATTTACGATCATATCTTCTGGATATTTGTTCACCATGTAATGAACGAAATTTCCACCAATAAATCCTGCTCCACCTGTTACTAAAAATTTCATCTTATTTTTCCTCCTCGTAAACAAATTGATTATCTGACTCTTCTAATGTAGGTCCGATTTTATCTTTTTCACTTAAAACTGGTTCGATACCATTTAATAGTTGACCCCAGTCAACATTGACTGTTGGATCATCATATCGCATGCCACCTTCAGATTCTTTATTATATACGTTATCCACTTTATATCTGAATTCTACATCATCTGTCAATGTTAAGAAACCATGAGCAAATCCCTGTGGAATAAAGAATTGTCTATGATTTTCTGCACTTAATTCAACTGAAACCCATTGACCAAAAGTAGGGCTTCCTTTACGAATATCTACCGCAACATCGATAACTTTTCCTTTTGTACAAGACACTAATTTAGATTGTGCATAAGGTGGATTTTGCCAATGCAATCCTCTTAAAGTTCCCTTTTGTGCACTAAAAGACATATTGTCTTGAACAAAATCTACAGTTATTCCCATTTTTTCATATTTAGGTTTTGAATATGTTTCTGTAAAATAACCTCTATGATCCCCAAATACATCTGTATCAATAATTAATACTCCAGGAATTTTTGTTTCTGTTACTTTCATTTAAGAGCCTCCTATTTAATATATTTTCTATCCATAATTTTCTTTAAATAAGCACCATATTGGTTTTTCTTGTAAATTTCATATGTTTCCTCAAGTTGTTTTATATCAATCCAACCATTATCATATGCAATTTCTTCTAAACAAGCAATCTTTCTGTGTTGGTGCTCTTCAATTGTCTTTACAAAATTTGTCGCATCAACTAAAGATTCATGTGTTCCTGTATCTAACCAAGTAAAACCATCTCCAAGTAAAGTTACAGATAATTCATCATTCTCTAAATAAATTCTATTAAGATCTGTAATTTCTAATTCTCCACGAGCACTTGGTTTCAAATTCTTAGCATATTCCACAACTTTATTATCATAGAAATATAATCCAGTTACTGCATAGTTTGATTTTGGATTAGCTGGTTTTTCTTCCAAAGAAATGGCTTTTCCATTTTCATCGAACTCTACTACACCAAAACGTTCTGGATCCTCAACATAATATCCAAATACAGTCGCACCATTTTCTTTTTCCGCTGCAGCACGAAGACGTTTTGTTAAACCATGTCCATGGAAAATATTATCACCTAAAATCATTGCACAGCTATCATTTCCAATAAATTCTTCACCTAAGATGAATGCCTGTGCCAATCCATCTGGACTTGGCTGAACCTTATAAGACAATTCAATACCAAACTGGTGTCCGTCTCCTAACAACTCTTTAAATCTAGGAGTATCATCTGGTGTAGAGATAATTAAAATCTCACGAATTCCTGCCTGCATCAAAATTGACATCGGATAATAAATCATTGGCTTATCATAAATTGGTAATAATTGTTTACTTGTTACTTTTGTCAGTGGATATAAACGGGTTCCACTACCTCCTGCTAAAATAATACCTTTCATAAGAAAAGTCCTCCTTGTATATCATAATATTAAACCCTTACGTAACGTAAGGGTCAAGTATTATAACGTATCATTTATTAATTCAATCCGTTTCTTAATCTTTTTTCTTTCTTTCATTATATTCTCTTAAACTTATTTTTTGTATCAGTTCTTTTTGTTTATCTTTTAACTTAGATATTTGTATTGACTGAACGAATAATAAGATATATAGAAAAAATATAAATACAGAAAAAATAAAATTACTGGTAGACATGAATCCTAACTTTTCTGAAATTATAGTTGGCAAAATCGGAAAAATAGAAATAACAAGCAAAACTATTGCCCATAATATCCAGATAATTGAATCATCTATATTCAATCCATTTTTTCTGATTTTTAAGACTATAAATATAAAAGTAAAAATACTTGTAATTATAAAAACCATATTTAATTCCAAAAAAATCATTCCTTTCTTTTATCTTATTTCTTTCTAAATGGTTGAATCAAGAAAATAGAAATAAACATTCTACTCATATATTTAATTGTATTTGTTAAATTCAAATAAGATTCTCCTGACTCTCTATCTTTCATTTGAACTTGTACTTCCTTAATTTTTTTTCCTTTCTTTAGCATGTACACCAATGTATCAGGTTCTGGTGGATTATTCATATCTAAAGCGTACTCTTTTATACATGATTTATTATAAGCTCTAAAACCACTGGTTGGATCTTTTATGCTCTTCCCCGTTACTATCTTTATAGATGCTGAAATAAGTCTACTTCCTAACATTCTAGCACTTATCGGCTTTTTCTCTTCTACAAACCTTGATCCGATTACTATATCATTTCCTTTTGCAATCTCATCAACTAATAAATGTATATACTTTGCTAGATGTTGCCCATCTCCGTCAAATTGAATTGCACAATCATAATCGTTTTCCAAAGAGTATCTAAAACCTGTTTGAACAGCTCCAAATAATCCTAAATTACATATACTATCAATATAATTGTAATGATTTCTTTTCAAAATATCTAAAGTATGGTCTTTAGAGCCATCGTTTATAACCACATAATCAACATCCACTGCATTGGTTTGAATATCATTCACAACTTTTTCAATATTTGATTCTTCATTATATGCTGGTACGATTACAAGCACTTTTAAATTCATATCAAATTTCCTTTCTTCTTAATATCAAGAATTATTCTTAACGTAAATATAATAGTTGTCAACCTTTTTTTCAAATGTATAACCAAATTCTGTTGAATATTCGTTAAAAAAATCCCCTGTAAAAACTAAACAATTAATTGGATATTCGTTTAACAATTGCTTAAAAGCATCAATTGTTTGCGTGTTTTGAACTTCACAAAACGAATTATATATACCTGTATCATCTGAAGTGTAGCTTGAAAATGCATTCCCTTCAGTAACACCAAACCTTCCAATAGCAGATATTGAATTAACATTTGGTGCATATGTCCTTATCATGACCGATAAAGAATGTCTATGGTTTTCAACCGATGCCCATTCTGGTGTCAAAACATTTAAATCCATATTATAAATTTCTGCAATAGACTGTAATTGCTTTGATAAGTCAATTGTAGAATTTGGCATCAAATATGAATTATTAAGCATTATTTTATATATATTCATAGGATTTCCATAAACTGGTATAACGCTCAATATGCTTAAGCTGCACAACAAACAAAGAGAAAATACTATTATAAATTTTAAATTATTTTTTAATAAATAGTTAAATATGAATATGAATAAAATAAAGGAAAAAATAATAAATGTATATATAAAACATGTTTGTGCTCTAGCATAAACAAAATCATAGATAGATAGCTTTTCAAAAAAATCGTTTATTTCTGGTACAAACATCAAAATAAAACAAGTTATAATTGTAATTATAGTTCGGTTAATAAATTTATTTTTAAATATTATAACAGAAATAGCAGTAACTAGTATTGAGCCTACAAATAAAATCGATTTTAAATCTTGACTCATAAACGATTTAATTACTGCACTTCTTTGGGGACTATCAGGTAAAATCCAGCCTGATAATATAACCAAAATTAAAATTATAACAGTAAAAATGCGAATGTTTTTTTGATTTGCTGTCACAGAAAAAGCAACCAAATAAGAGATACCTCCTATTACAATTATAGGAAGTGCAATAGATGAGCAAGCAATGAGAACAAATGAGCAAATTGTAACATAGACAAAGTCTTTCAGCTGAATTTTTTCTCTATTAATAAAAGGGACAATCAACCACAACAGCCCCATAACTCTAGGAATAGAACTTCCATACCACATAGCAGAACTAAATTGCCATGAATCCTGAACCATTAGTAACCCAGTTCTAGCTAAAGTAGTATATTCAAATGCAAATATCAATAAAACCATAGAACAAAATTGAATCATGCTTTTTGATATTCTATAAGCCATTCTCTTATTTAATTCAGCTGCAAACCAATCAACCGTACATACAGCTAGAAAATAGTTAAATATATTCATAAAGAATCGACAAAAAACTACAGGGTCTATACCCAATAAATATCTATATACAGAAGCATGAGTCTCATAAGAACTTAATAGATATGAATCAAAACCATTAGATATATTTAATAAACCTGTCGAATAATTAGTAATATATGGATTTTCTAAATAAGGTAAAGTAGCAACTTTTGTCAAATAGTAACCATCATCTAAATGATTATTAATCCAAATTAAATCAAACTGTAATAAATATATGCAATACAAAAGAAATACACAAAAAATTGAGAAATAATTATTTTTAACTATGGATATAAAATCTTTTTTTGTAATACATAATTTATTTTTAATAAAAGCTACAATTATATAAACTGATAATATAATAACTATAGTAACAACTGAATATAAAGCAAAAATCCATGGCAGTTTAAACAGTTGAATTAAGATCAAAAAAACTGATATCGTGGAACAATAAAATATAAATCCTAATATAAAATTTTTAGAAAATTCACTAACACTTTTTGTCAAAGTAAAACCCAACGAATACAAAAACGAAACAGATACACAAAAAAACAATAAACTTATTATATAATTTGTCATATATAAATTTCCTCTCTCTTATAAAACAATATATATTTTATAGCATAATGGGTTATATTAAAAATAAATTATTTAAATTATTTTTCTTTTAAGGCTCGTCCTTTGCACATAAAGGATGAATAAATATTAAAAATGAAATCTTGGTGGTATAATTTAGACGCTTGTAGAAAGGCAAGCTCTTGAGGAGCTTCATGAGGTGAATAACCATCAAGAGAACTTGGCGGTTCTGGTTGTTCATCTCGTGAAACTCTGAACCGCCAAAACAACGGATCAACTTTTAGTCGAATCTACAGTTTCTGAATGGTATGATGCCAAACATCGTACGATGTCAAAGGAAGTAATAATATTTATAAACTCTTTATCTATAGAAAATTTTAGGCTATGCAATTCTTCAGAATTCACTAAAAATGGGTATAGAAAAGATGGAATTCAGATTTATTTTTGTAAGACATGTCATCATCAATTTAATCCATTAACAAATACAATCTTTGATTCAAAGAAAATACCTATTTCGGAATGGATCGAATACCTTCTGCATTTGTTTGAATTTCATTCACTCCATTCCACAGCTTATGACAACAGGAATTCAGAGACAACCGCTAAATACTGGCTTATTAAAGTATTTGAAGTATTAAAAGGATCCAAGATGATATAGTGTTGGATGGTACTGTATATTTAGACGAAACGTATATTTCAAAAGCCAAACAGAACAAGATCAAAAAAGACGGAAAAGAACTGCGAGGAATATCCAGGAACAAAATAGGAGTAGGGGTTGCCTGCAATGATAAGGCATCCATCTACATAGTGACAGGAACATCAAAACCATACAGGACCTCGACAATGAGAACCTACGGAAAACATATAGCCGAAGGTTCGACAATCGTTCATGATGAAGAAAAATCTCATAATATACTTGTTGAAGAACTGGGATTAAAAAATGAAGTATATTTATCTAATAAAATAAAACAGCTGAACGATAAAGAGAGTCCATTATATCCGGTCAATCATCTCCATATGTTACTTAAAAAATTTATGAGAGCACATGGAGGTTACGACAGAGAAAATCTGCAAGACTGGATGAATTTATTTTGGTTCATTATGAATGAGCCTAAAGACCGATATGATAAAGTTCTAAAGTTCATCAAAATGGCGATAATGTCACCAAAAAGGGTGAAATATCGAGATGCTTTATCAAAAAGACACGATAAATAAAGGATTGTTACCCTTTATGTGCAAAGGACGAGCCTCTTTTAAAGAATATATAAAGAATATATTCTTTATACTTATATATTTTCACAAATTCAAACACATAAAGTTTGAAATAAAAAATGTCTGTGTTAGAAACAAATATAATATAATTCAAATTTCACCTTCCTTTTTACTGCAGGCGAAAACATACTACATAGCACGATGAGGCGAACTACAGATTACATACTTGTTTATAACAAAATCAATATATTAACTTGAGCTAGTTTTATTATTTAAGATACACAATAATCTGACTTTGAATTCTTAGAATAATATTTATCTATTAGTAAATCCCTAGTAATAATTATTAAGCCAAGATTTATTTCTTTTATTGAAAGATGTTTTCTATAGAAATTGTTTATCATCGTATCTGTAGAAAAAACATTCATCATCCCAGTAATTTGCATTGCTAAATCTATCAAGTCGCATTATCTTATAAAAGACTTTAACCTTCCATAGTGCTCTAATTCATCTTAGTTTCTGGATCGTCGATAATGATTATCAATTTTTATTAAGATTATTGCATACAAAAATTCCTGCATCTTTTGTAATTCTTATATATCCTTTTTCTTGAATAATAGAGTCAACAAACTCTCGAAATTTATTTAAATTTGGACCTATTATTTCGTTTTGGTTTCCATGACAACTCATAATGTAATCAATAATAGGTTTTGATTTATCTACCACTAAGCAATCATCATACCTTTTCATCTTAATGTTCTTAAAATATGGTTTTAATATATCTAAGCCATTTTCTAAACCAAAAACATCATAAAGTTTTGTTTGTGACAAAATAATTCTAGAATCAAATTCCTGTACAATATCATTGATTTCTTTCATATGATTTGATCCATAAGTACTACAATAGAACACTCCCAATGGATTCAGTACTCTGCTTATTTCCTCAAGGGCTTTATTTATATCGTATACATAAAACAAAACATGATTGGCTATAACTGCATCAAAATAATTATCTTTAAATGGTATTTTTTCACAATCAAAAACCATACAGTTAAAATCATTACCTAATGTTTTTCTAAGTTCGTCAACCATTCCTTGGGAGGAATCAGAAAGAAAAATTTCTCTATTTCTTAAATTGATTTTATTATTCTTCCATAGTTTCCCATTCCCACAACCAACTTCTAATAACTTATTAATATGCGAAAAATCAATTTGCTCAAACAACCAAGGAAACCAGCCCTGTTTGTTTTGAGAATATTTATCATGTAACGAAATTCTTACATTTAAGTTTTTTGCATTTTTATAATGTTCAATGATATTAGAATCATCATTAGACATTTTTATTAGTGAGATTATTTTAGTCCAATCAATATTTTTATCGTTAATAGTAGAAATTATTGACTCCATGGAATCTTTAACAGCTGTCATGTGCTTGATTCGCGAGTCAATTAAATCTATCTGCATCTTAAAAGATTCTTTTAAATTTTGATCTTCTAGTACAATTGGAAATATCTCTTCAATCGAAAATCCTAAATGTTTTAAAGAAAGTATCTTTTGAAGTTTTAATAAATCTGAGTCCGTATATTGTCGGTACCCATTAGATAAAATAGAAGATGGCTTTAATAGCCCTATCTTATCATAATATCTTAATGTTCTTTCTGTGACATTTGCCAGTTTTGCAAACTCACCCGTTTTATAATAATTCCTCATAATCAATATTATATAGAAAAAAATCATGGAAAATCATGATTTTTTTCTTTTAAGCTTAAATTCTTACATTATCACCAGCTTTAAAAGCTTGATATCCTTTTCCATCCGTCAGATACGTATGG
>ENA-ORTH01002539-ORTH01002539.1-human-gut-metagenome-genome-assembly--contig:-NODE-2539-length-14399-cov-3.578081_pt1 | contig 14399 bp, 14 predicted proteins | sample MGYA00241914_ERZ509192 | MGnify/ENA primary metagenome ERZ509192 (study PRJEB26280, sample SAMEA2338826) | human gut metagenome | biome: human gut; feature: human-associated habitat; material: faeces... | reverse complement strand
TACCCGCCGGGCTGCGCGGGCGGGGTGGGCTGCGGCGGGGTTTGATAGGTCTGGTAGGCCTGATAGGCCGGCGGCTGCGCCGGGGCCGCGGGGGACTGGTAATACCCGCCCGTCGGGGTGCTGACCGTGCCGAGGATGATCTGCAGCTCGTTCTCCACCGTTTTGGGCAGCCGGTACTGGTTATACGCGCCGATGGCGGTGAAGATCCAGGGGATCCAGCAGGTGAACCAGCCGACGACGAAGCCGATGATTTTATCCGTCCACTGCTCGTCGCTGAAGCTGACGTTGAGGAGGTTGGCGCCGGGCATGAAGTTTATCTTGATGCCCTCGCAGCGGCCGATGACGGTGTTCAGGCCGCCGGTATTCCGGCTGACCTCCAGGCAGGCCCCAGCGCCCACGGGGTAGGAACGCACGGCATAGCCTTTGAGCTGGAAGGAGCGGCCGAGACGGCCGACCACATTCTGCAAATCAAAGTTCTGGGGCAGGGAAAAGGCGATAGGACTGGCCATAAGGTTTCTCTCCATTTCTCCGGCGGATGATGAGGGTTCCGCGGCCTGAGGCTGCCGGGCCGCCCAGGCGGGAATGAACCGACAGAAGGGGGTCGGGTCGGCAGATGACGATGGGCAACTGGGCGTAAAGCCCTGGCGTGAAGCCCTGGCGTAAAGCCCTGGCGTGAAGCCCGGGCGCTAAACCAGGGCTAGGCGGTAAGCCGGGCAAACAGGCGGGCGACGGCGGACGCGCCGAAATCCACCCGGATGGCCGGGTCGGGCTGCCAGAACAGGCGGTAGAGGTAAACGGCCAGGAAGGCCGCCCCCAGCAGGATCACCAGGATCTGCCGGGCCCGCTTCCCGCCTGGCAGACGCCAGGCGTCCTGGTGGGCGAGGTACAGCACGGCGGGCGGGACGGCGAACCAGAGCGGGTGATAATAAAACGCGCCGGCGAAGTCCAGCCGCACCGCATGGGTGAGGGCGCGGGTCATCCCGCAGCCGGGGCAGGGCACGCCGGTCAGCCACCGGATCGGGCACCGGCCGATGACAAAGGTGTAGAGGAGCAGGGCCGCCGCCAGCAGCAGATGCATGCGGACAAGGCGGCGCACACGCGCCCGCCGGCTCTCGGCCAAAGGGGCGCAGACGGGTGGAGATGCCATGCCGCGCACCTCCTTCCATGGCCCGGCCGGCGTCAGCTTAACAGTTGTTTTTCCCGGCTTTTCAGCAGCTCCGCGATCTCCAGAAGCTCATGGACCGCGGCTTGAAAATCCGGCTCGGAAAAGGCGGCGCACAGGGCCTGCACCCGACGGGACGCGGCGCTCACGCGGGAGGCGATGGCCGCCTCCAGCTCCAGCACCACCGGCATATCGCTGCGCCCGAAGGGGGCGGCGAATTCCCAGCAGGTACGCAGGGCGACGTAGGCTTTATTCAGCCCCTCCCACTGCCGGGGCGGCAGCAGGGACTGGAGCTCGTGGACGCTGCCGCCCAGCTCCAGCATGCTCAGGGCGATGGCCCCGCCGTTCACCTGGGTATCCCGGCGGCGGCGGCGCTTGTTGCGGGTGAGCAGGATGGCCGCCACGGCGGCGGCGTACAGCGCCAGGGCCCCGCCCACCATGGCGGTGAACAACGGGCCGGGCGTCCGCCAGTAGAAGGCCGCCGTGAGCACCATGGTCAGCAGGTAATACCCGCCGGTGGCCAGGCACCAGCCCCGGGCGTAGGAAGCGCCGTACCGGCGTTTCAGGTAGGGGTAGAGCAGGACCGTCGTGTCCGCGAAAACGAGCACGACCAGCAGATTGAGCAGGGCCCATGGGAAGTTCCCTATATGGAACCCGGGAGCGGCGGCGAAGGCGATGAAGACCGACGCGCAGTCCACGGCCGCCAACGCCAGGCTTTTGACCAGAAGGAGGGCCGCTCCTCCTCCCGGCACGGATTTCCGTTTCACACTACCACACCGCCCATCCCAAACATCTTACCGATTATTATAGGGGACGGAAAAGGCGGCTGTCAAGGCGGTTTCAGCGTCTTATGGAGTTTCCACGGGCGGGGCGGCGGGGTTTTGGCCAAGATACCGGGCAAAGGCCGCAAAACTGCGTCAGAAGCCGGGGGTTATTCGGCCCCGCCGATGGTTTCCCCCCGGGCGCGCTGGTAATCGGTGGGGGTGACGCCTTTGATTTTTTTGAACATGCGGGAAAAATACAGGGGGTCGTTGAAGCCCACCGACCCGGCCACCTCGGCCACCGTGTACCGGCGGCTGCGCAGCAGGGCGCAGGCCTCGCTGATGCGGTATTTCTGCAGAAAATCGTGGGGGGACAGGCCGAACCCGGCCTGAAAGGTGCGGTACAGCTGGCTGCGGCTCACCCCCGCGTAGGCGGCCACGTCGCTGACCCCGATGTCGGATGCGTAATTGCGCTGGATGAACCGAACCGCCTGCTCCAGGTAGTCCTTGGTGCCGACCGCCGGGGCCTGCCGCTCATTCCGGCGGATCAGCTCGGCCAAAAACAGGTAGAGGTACCCCACCATATCCGCGTCCGCCGCCGGCGTATTGCCGCCGGAGCGGTAGATATGGAGCAGCATCTCCTTCAGCCCCTCGGGACGCGGGGGGCGCAGCACGGGGGTCTCCCGGGAAAAGCCGGCCAGGCTCAGCAAACGGCCCGCTTCGGTGCCGTTGAAGCCCACCCAGCAGTATTCCCACGGCTCCTCCCTGTCGGCCGCGTAGCCCGCCACCTGGGAGGGGCAGATGAGGAACAGCGCCCCCTCCGCCAGGGCGTGGGTCCGCCCCGCGCAGGTGAAGGTCCCCCGCCCCGCCGAGACATAGTGCACCAGGTAGTGATCCCGGCTGGCCGGGCCCCAGGTGTGCTGGCCGTCGCACTTCTGATAGCCGGTGTTGTACACCGCCAGGCCCAGGTTCTCCTTAAGGGTGTTTTTGAAGGAATGCTTAAAGCTGTCCACAGCGCCGCCTCCCCGGATTGTTTTCTTCCTATAGTATACCGGGTGATGCAACATTTGTCCATGGATTTGCTAAAATACAGGATGGATGTTCCCGCCGGACAGCTTATAATGATACTATACCCTCTAATTATGAAATCGGCGAAACGCAGAAATGAAGATTCTCTTAAAACGAAAGGAACGATCGCTATGACCGCAGCCGCAGCGCTTATCCAGCGTATCCGGGAGGGGGCCTACGACGCCCTGTTCGCCCGCCTGTACGGCGAGAGCCGGGTGGAGGCCCAGCGCGACCGGTACTGTGAAGCGGCCGCCGCTTTCACCGACACCTTCGGCGAGGCGGAGGAGCTGGTTCTCTTCTCCGCGCCGGGGCGCACCGAAATCGGCGGCAACCACACCGATCACAACCACGGCCGGGTGCTGGCGGCCAGCGTCAACCTGGACGTCATCGCCGTGGCGGCCCCCCGCGCCGACGGACGCGTCCGGGTCAAGTCCAAGGGGTACGACATGGACGAGGTGTCCCTGGACGACCTGGACGTCCGGGAGGGGGAAAAGAACCGTTCCGCCTCCCTGGTGCGGGGCACGGCGGCCCGCTTCGCCCAGCTGGGCTATCGGGTGGGCGGCTTCGACGCCTACACCACCTCCGACGTGCTCAAGGGCTCCGGCCTGTCGTCGTCGGCGGCCTTCGAGGTGCTGCTGGGCGCTATCCTGAACCAGCTGTACAACGGCGGGGCCGTGTCCGCCGTGGAGGTGGCGAAAATCGCCCAGTACGCCGAAAACGTCTATTTCGGCAAGCCCAGCGGCCTGATGGACCAGATGGCCTCCTCGGTGGGGGGCATCATCACCATCGATTTTGCCGACACCGACAAGCCGGTTATCGAGACGGTGGACTTCGATTTCGCCGCCGCCGATCATGCGCTGTGCATCGTGGACACCGGGGGCAACCACGCGGATCTGACCCACGAATACGCCGCCGTGCCGGCGGAGATGCGGGCGGTGGCCGCCTCCCTCGGGGTGACCTACCTGCGCGAAACCTCCATGGAGGCGCTGATTCCCGCCATCCCGGCCCTGCGTAAGGCCCACGGGGATCGGGCGGTGCTGCGGGCCATCCACTTCCTGGGGGATAACGAGCGGGTTTCCCGCCAGGTGGCGGCCCTGAACGCCGGGGATTTCGACGAGTTCAAGCGGCTGGTGGTGGAGTCGGGTCACTCCTCCTTCGAGTATCTGCAAAACGTGTACGCGGCCTGTGACGTAGAGTTCCAGGGGCTGAGCCTGGCGCTGGCGCTGGCCCAGCGGGCGCTGGACGGCTGCGGCGCGTGGCGGGTGCACGGCGGCGGCTTCGGCGGCACCACCCAGAATTTCGTGCCCACCGGCAGGCTCGAGGCGTTCCGCGCCCTGATGGAGGGCGTGTTCGGCCCCGGGAGCTGCCATGTGCTGAGCATCCGCCCCCTGGGCGGGATTTGCTTAGATACCTTGTTATAAGAAAGGACTATATAGAATGGCTGAGCTGCGCAAGCATCCGCTGACCAACGACTGGATCATGATCGCCTCCCACCGGCAGGGACGGCCCCAGATGCCCAAGGATTACTGCCCCTTCTGCCCGGGCTCGGGCAAGGTGCCGGAGAACTACGACGTCTACAAATACGACAACGATTTTCCCGCCCTGTCCCCCAACCCGCCGGCGCCCGACGACGTGGCCACCGATTTCTTCGAGACGGCCCCCTGCTACGGCAAGTGCGAGGTGATCCTCTACTCCCCCCAGCACACCGTCACCCTGCCCGAGCTGCCCACCTCTCACATCGTCAAGCTGGTGAACCTGTGGGTGGAGCGGTACGAGGCGCTGGCCGCCGACCCGCAGATTCAGTACGTGTTCATCTTCGAGAACCGTGGGGACGTGGTGGGCGTGACCATGCCCCATCCCCACGGCCAGATTTACGGCTACCCCTTCCTGCCCAAGAAGCTGGAGCTGGAGGTGGAAAACGCCCGGGCGTACCAGCAGGAGAAGGGCCGCTGCCTGTTCTGCGACATGCTGGACGCCGAGGTGGCCGACGGACGGCGGGTGATTTTCCGCACCGAACATTTCACGGTGTTCCTCCCCTTCTTCAGCGAATACCCTTACGGCGTGTACATCATGAGCAACACCCACCGGTCGAATATCGCCCAGTTCACCCCGGAGGAGCGGGAGGATCTGGCCGAGGTGCTGCGGCGCACCACCGGGATGCTGGACAGCCTGTTCGGCTTCAAGTTCCCCTACATGATGTGCATGTACAACGAGCCGGTGAACGGCGAGGACGTGTCCGCGCTGTTCCATTTCCACATCGCGTTCTATCCCCCCATGCGCAGCGCGGACAAAATCAAGTACAACGCCTCCAGCGAAACCGGCGCGTGGGCCCACTGCAACCCCACCTGCCCGGAGGAGACCAGCAAAGAGCTGCGCGCCGCCTACGAGCGGTTCATGAACCAGTGAAAAAAGAGCCCCCGCCGGTTTGGCGGGCTATACAAGCAAAAGCGCGGGAGCCATGACGGCTTCCGCGCTTTTGGTTTATTTCGCTTTTTCCACCTTGTTGAAAATGTCCTGGGCCTTCTGGTTGGTGGTCTCCAGCAGGAAACGGCCGTTGCGTTTGAAATCCTTGACGGTGGAGGCGTAGTCCTTTTGGGCCTTCTCCAGGGCCTCCTCCGACTCGTACATATAAATCTTCACCGTCTCGTCCCCGATTTTGAACATGGTGCCGGCGGTGGCGCCGACGGCGGCGAACAGAGGCTCGGTGGCGTCCGCCACGGAATGCCCCGCGTCCTCGAAGGCCTTGGTGAAGTGATCCAGGGTCCGGCTGTCCGTCCCCTTCTTGCTGCAGCCCGCCATGGCCAGCAGCAGCAGCCCGGCGAGCAGGCCGATGGCCAAGCGTTTGATGATCTTCATACGCGTGTTCCTCCTAAAACAATGGTTTATTGGTAGCCTGCCCCAAAGCCGCGCCGGCATGCATCCAAAAAATTTTTCTTAAACCTATTGACAAATGAACAGATGTGCATATAATAATAAATGAACGATGGTTCATATGTTTACACAAGGAGGCAACGCGAATGGTCGACAGCAACGGCGTGGAGCGCTGCGAATTCATGCACGCCCACGAGGACATCATCGACAAGGTCAACCAGGAGATGCCGGAGGAGGAAATCCTCTACGACCTGGCGGAGCTGTTCAAGATTTTCGGGGACAGCACCCGCATCAAGATTCTGTACGTGCTGCTGGAGGCGGAAATGTGCGTGTGCGACATCGCCCAGCTGCTGAACATGAACCAGTCGGCCATCTCCCACCAGCTGCGGGTGCTCAAGCAGAGCCAGCTGGTCAAGTTCCGCCGGGAGGGCAAAACCGTGTTCTACTCCCTGGCGGACGGGCACGTGCGCACCATCCTCAGCCAGGGCATGGAGCACCTGGCGGAGTAAACGCTGAGAAAGGGGATACTCTATGAAAAAACGGTACAATCTGCGCGATCTGGACTGCGCGAACTGCGCGGCCAAGATGGAAAACGCCATCCGGCGCATCGACGGCGTGCGCGACGCGTCGGTCAGCTTTCTGACCCAAAAGCTCACCCTGGAGGCCGACGAGGGCCGCTTCGACGCCATCCTGCGCGAAGCCGTGGCCGTCTGCCGCAAAATCGAACCCGACTGCGTCATCGAGGTGTAACCCCCATTTTGAAATAAGCGAGGAAACCGCCATGAGCCGCATGACCAAAAAACAGCAGAAAACCCTTGTCCGCATTCTCGCCGGGGCCGTCCTGTTCGCGGCGGCCGTCGCCCTGTCGAAGACCCTGCCGGCCCTGGCGGGCTGGTGGGCGCTGCCGGTGTATCTCGTCCCCTATCTTGTCGTCGGCGGGGACGTGCTGCTGCGGGCCGGGCGGAACATCGCCCACGGCCAGATTTTCGACGAGAACTTCCTGATGGCCATCGCCACCGTCGGCTCCCTGTGCATTGGGGATTTCCCCGAGGCCATCGCCGTCATGCTCTTCTACCAGGTGGGCGAGTGGTTCCAGTCCTACGCGGTGGGGCGTTCCCGCCAGTCCATCGCCGCGCTGATGGATATCCGCCCCGACTACGCCAACGTGGAAGGGCCGGACGGCCTGACCCGCGTGGATCCCGAGGAGGTGGCGATGGGCGACGTCATCGTGGTCAAGCCCGGCGAGCGGGTGCCCCTGGACGGCGAGGTGCTGGAGGGCCGCTCCCTGCTGGACACCTCCGCCCTGACGGGGGAATCCGTGCCCCGGCAGGCGGCGGCGGGCGACACGGTCATCAGCGGCTGCATCAACCAGACCGGCCTGCTGCGCGTCCGGGTGAGCCGGCCCTATGGGGAATCCACGGTGGCCAAGATCCTCGAGCTGACGGAGAACGCCGGGAGCAAGAAGGCCAAGGCCGAGAATTTCATCACCAAATTCGCCCGCTATTACACCCCTGTGGTGGTCATCGGCGCGGCGCTGCTGGCCGTGCTGCCGCCCCTCATCCTGGGCGGCGGCTTCGCGGAGTGGCTCCACCGGGCGCTCATCTTCCTGGTCATCTCCTGCCCCTGCGCGCTGGTGATTTCCATCCCGCTGAGCTTTTTCGGCGGCATCGGCGGGGCCTCCCGTCAAGGCATCCTCATCAAGGGCGGCAACTACCTGGAGGCCCTGGCCAAGACCGGCACCGTGGTGTTCGACAAGACCGGCACCCTGACCCGGGGCAGCTTCCGCGTGACCGAATGCCACCCCGTGGGGATGGAGGAGGCGCGGCTGCTCGAGCTGGCCGCCCTGGCGGAGAGCTATTCCGACCATCCCATTTCCCTGTCCCTGAAACGGGCGGTTGACAAGCCCGTTGACCCCGCCCGGGTGACCGGGGCGGAGGAAATCGCGGGCCGGGGCGTGCGGGCCGTGGTGGACGGCCGCGCCGTCGCCGCCGGCAACGCCCGGCTGATGGCGGAGCTTGGCGCGGCGTACGAGACGGGCGACATCCCCGGCACCGCCGTGCACGTGGCGGTGGCCGACGCGGCGGCGTCGGACTGGGTTTACGCCGGGTATCTGGTCATTTCGGACGAAATCAAGCCCGACGCGCCCGAGGCCATCGCGCAGCTCAAGGCCCTGGGGGTGCGCAAAACCGTGATGCTCACCGGCGACGCGCCGGCGGCGGCCGGCCGGGTGGCGGCGGCCCTCGGCCTGGATGAAACCCACGCCGGGCTGCTGCCCGACGGCAAGGTGGCCAAGGTGGAGGAGCTGCTGGCCCATCCGGCGGAAACCGGGGTGCTGGCCTTCGTCGGAGACGGCATCAACGACGCGCCCGTTCTCTCCCGCGCCGACGTGGGCATCGCCATGGGCGGCCTCGGATCGGACGCGGCCATCGAGGCGGCGGATGTGGTGCTTATGGACGACCAGCCCTCCAAAATCGCCGCCGCCATTCGCCTGTCCCGCCGCACCCTGCGCATCGTGCGGCAGAACATCGTCTTCGCCCTGGGTGTCAAGCTGCTGTTCCTCGCGCTGGGGGCCTTCGGGCTGGCCAACATGTGGGAGGCGGTCTTCGCCGACGTGGGCGTGTCGGTCATCGCCATCCTCAATGCCACCCGGGCGCTAAGGGGATAAGCAACCCCCCGTCCGGAGGCCCTCATGGGGCTTCCGGGCGGGGGTTTGTGCGTCTGCCCGGGGTGGCAATAAAGGACTTGTTCCCAGAGGGAACCCCTATGTCTCTGCCTCACCCTCCGGGGCGCTGCCCCGGGCCCCGCTAGGGGATGTTGCGTGCCCAACCTCCCCTAAGACCCCAAGGGCAGTCAAGGGGGGCCGACGCAGAAGCAAAGATAAGTAAGCGCCGGTCCCCCTTAATAATCCCCCTCCCCGCGCGGCCAACAGCCTGACCACGGAGAAACCCGTAAGAGGCATCGTTCTCGCGGGGGCGGAACCCCGCGTATCAGTCGGGAGCATCACAGGAACGCGGTGGTTTACACAGGAATCTCGCCTCCACCAGTAGGCAAGCGACTGCGTAACCACTTGTCTATCCAATGGCCGCCCGTATGGGCTCGGCGGCCTAAGCCGACGAGACCGGCAGGGGCAGAGCGTCCCCCCTTGTTTCTTGGTTCTCCTCATGCAGCGCAGCCCCAGGAGAGTTGGTCGCCCAACTTCCGCAACGTGTGGTCACGCAGACGCGAGGCGGGGCTGGTAGCAGGCTAGAACGCTGCTGCCGCGGCAACTAGCGGGCGTACCGGCGGCGACGCAGGCGCTACAAAGTTTCTATTTTTCTTGTAAAGGGTCGAAGCCCGCAGCGACACAGGGGTTGCCGCGAGGCAGAGAGTGGGCCTCCCTCCGCCGGATGGTTCCCCCGAGGCTTTTTCTTTCTCCCCCGTCTTTCTTTTTCACGCACGAAAAAGAAAGATGGGGTGCGGGGTGCCTCACAGGCGCAACCAGCCCGCGGGGCGGCCCCCCGCATACCAATGCAATACCCGATAGGGCCTAGCGCCCGCTGCAAGAAGCAGACACAACAACACTCATTAACATTAGCAATCGTTAGAAAGTCAGGTGACAGTTTATGCAGCTTTTGGGGCTTTTCAAGACGCCGAACAACGAGCTGGAGAAGGGCGGGCGGTCGCCTGCCCGGCAGGACGCGGACACCACGGTGCAGACCAAGCTCTGCCCCGCCTGCGGCCGCCGCCTGCCGGTGGGCGACCTGTGGAACAACCACAGCGTCTGCCCCTGCGGCCACCATTTCCGCATGAACGCCCGCCAGCGGGTGAGCTTCATCACCGACCCCGACAGCTTCGAGGAAATGAACGGGGAGATGAAAAGCCGGGACCTGCTGGGCTTTCCCGGCTATCCCAAAAAGCTGGAGAACGCCTGGCTGGCCTGCCGCGAGAAGGAGGCGGTGGTCACCGGCACCGCCCGCATCGGGGGCCGCCGCTGCGCCCTGTTCGTCATGGAGCCGTATTTTATGATGGGCTCCATGGGCACGGTGGTGGGGGAGAAGCTGACCCGCCTGTTCGAGCACGCGGCCGAGGCCGGCCTGCCGGTGGTGGGCTACACCGTGTCGGGCGGGGCGCGCATGCAGGAGGGGATCCTCTCCCTGATGCAGATGGCCAAGGTCAGCGGCGCGGTGGGGCGGCACAGCGCCGCGGGCCTGTTCTACCTCACGGTGCTCACCGACCCGACCACCGGCGGCGTGACCGCCAGCTTCGCCATGGAGGGGGACATCATCATGGCCGAACCCGGGGCCATGGTGGGCTTCGCGGGGCAAAGGGTCATCGAGCAGACCACCAACAAGAAGCTGCCCGAGGGCTTCCAGCGGGCGGAATTCCTGCTGGAGCACGGGTTTGTGGACTGCATCGTTCCCCGCAAGGAGCAGCGGCGGGTCATCGCCGGGCTGCTCGCGCTGCACGAAAGGGGGCCGCGGGCATGAGCGCTTACGACAAGGTACTGGCCGCCCGGGCCAAGGGGCGGCCCACGGGCCTCGCCTACATCGAGCATATCTTCACCGACTTCCTGGAGCTGCACGGTGACCGCCGGTATGGGGACGACGGGGCGGTGGTGGCCGGGGTGGCCCGCCTGCACGGCGAGCCGGTGACGGTCATCGCCATCGAGAAGGGGGACACCACCAAGGAGCGGATCCGCCGCAACTTCGGCGCGCCCAGCCCCGAGGGCTACCGCAAGGCGCTGCGCCTGATGAAGCAGGCGGAGAAGTTCGGCCGGCCGGTGGTCTGCTTCGTGGACACGGCGGGGGCCTTCTGCGGCGTAGGGGCCGAGGAACGGGGCCAGGGCCAGGCCATCGCGGAAAACCTGATGGAGATGATGACCCTGCGGGTGCCCATTTTGTCGGTGTTCGTCGGGGAGGGGGGCAGCGGCGGCGCGCTGGCGCTGGCCGTGGCCGACGAGGTCTGGATGCTGGAAAACGCGGTGTATTCGGTGATTTCCCCCGAGGGGTGCGCGAGCATCCTGTGGAAGGACCCGAAAAAGGTCAAGGAAGCCGCCGAATGCCTGAAAATGACGGCGGCGGATCTGCTGCGCCTGGGCGTGGTGGAACGGGTGGTGCCGGAAAAGGGGCGGGATTTCGACGAGCTTTCTGCCTCTCTCGGGCAGGCGCTGGCCGACAAGCTGGCCGAGAAGCGGGCGCTGCCCGTGGAGGACCTGCTGCGCGCCCGGTACGATCGCTTCCGCAAAATCGGAGGCTGACGCCCAACGGCGGCGGCTTTGACATTAGAAAGGTTGGGCATGAATATGCAGCTGTACAAACGCTTCTGCCAGGAGGAATTTAACGAGCACGGCACCCTCACGCGGTTTTCCATCCACCATCCGGATAATTTCAATTTCGCCTACGACGTGATGGACGTGCTGGCGGCCGAGGAGCCGGATAGCGAGGCCCTGGTCTGGTGCAACGTGGCCGGGGAAGAGCGCCGCTTCACCTACGGGGAGCTGGGAGAGCTGAGCAACCGGACGGCCAACGCCCTGCGGCAGGCCGGGGTGAACAAGGGCGACCGGGTGATGCTGATGCTCAAACGGCACCACGAATATTGGACCACCATCCTGGCCCTGCACAAGCTGGGGGCCGTGGCCGTGCCCGCCACCCACATGCTCACCGTCAAAGACATCGTTTATCGGGTGCAGGCGGCCTCCATCAAAGCGGTGGTCTGCACCCCGGAGGGGGAGCTGGCCGACTACGTCGCCGAGGCGCGGAAGGTCTGCCCGACCCTGACGATCCCCTGCATCGTCCGGCAGCCAAAGGAGGGCTTCCTCTTCCTGGACGAGGCGGTACAGGCCGCCTCCCCCGTCCTCGAGCGGACGGACACCCTGGCCACCGACCCCATGATCATGTATTTCACCTCCGGCACCACCGGCTATCCCAAGGCGGTCATCCACGACTTCACCTATGCCCTGGCCCACATCGTCACGGCCGTCCACTGGCAGAACGTCAAGGAGGGCGGGCTGCACCTGACGGTGGCGGACACCGGCTGGGGCAAGGCCTCCTGGGGCAAGCTCTACGGCCAGTGGCTGGCCGGTGTGCGGGTGATGGTCTACGACTTCGACAAATTCGTGGCCGCCGACCTGATGGGAATCATCCAGAAATACCGGGTGACCTCCTTCTGCGCGCCGCCCACCATCTACCGCTTCCTCGTCAAGGAGGGGATGGACGGATACGACCTGTCCAGCCTGGAATACGCCACCAACGCGGGGGAGGCCCTCAACTATGAGGTGTACCGCCGGTTTCTCGAGAACACCGGCATCCACCTGATGGAGGGCTTCGGCCAGACCGAGACCACCCTGCTCATCGCCAACCTGGCGGGCAGCGAGACCCGCCCCGGCTCCATGGGCAAGCCCTCCCCCCTGTACGACGTGGCCCTCGTCGACCGGCAGGGGAACGAGGTGGCCCCCGGCGAGGTGGGCGAAATCGTGGTGCGCCCCTGCAAAACCGGGCGGCAGTACGGGATTTTCAGCGCGTATAATAACGACGACGCGCTGTACGCCAAGGCCTGGCAGGGCGGGGTCTACCACACGGGGGACACCGCTTACATCGACGAGGACGGGTATTACTGGTACGTCGGACGGCTGGACGACATCATCAAGTCCAGCGGCTACCGCATCGGGCCGTTCGAAATCGAGAGCGTGCTCATGGAGCACCCGGCGGTGCTGGAATGCGCCATCACCGGCGTGCCCGACCCGGAGCGCGGCCAGGTGGTCAAGGCCACCATCGTGCTGACCAGTCAGTATCCGCCCTCCGACGCGCTGGCCAAGGAGCTGCAGCAGTACGTCAAGAAGGCCACCGCGCCCTATAAGTATCCCCGGGTGGTGGAGTTCGTCACCGAGCTGCCCAAGACCATCAGCGGCAAAATCCGCCGGGTGGAAATCCGCGCCAAGGATGCCGGCGTGGAGGAGAAAACCCCGGTAACGGTGTAAAAAACCGGCTATGCGCGGCACAGGCGCATAGCCGGTTTTTACAAGGGAGGGTTCAGGATGAGAACGCGCTATTCATAACGTTTAAATCCCAGGCAGAATTGCGCCCTCCAAAGCTGAAACGCGCTTGACAGTTCAGCGTTGCCATGTAACTAGAAGAGACAGGAATCCAAGTGTCGAATTTGTCATATGTGCAAGTCCAATCTCTGGGCTCCGCTCCAAAATATTCTTCGCCTGAAAATGACCGATAACCATTGTGAGCCGTGTTTCCGGTTTGGCCGAATTGGATATAGGCACCATAATACTTGATGCCGCTTTCCAGATAGGAGCCGCTTCCGGGTCCGATTAATCCTCCTAAAATTTGCGACATACTGTAATAGGAAACATTGTCCAGAGTGGTGACGGAATAGTAAATCTGCGTGTAACCCCTAGCAATGCCGCTTTTATCCGGAAGCTCTGCATAATGCCCTTCTCGGCCAGCTCGCAGAGTTTCGTAGAGTTCATTCACCGTGATCTCATCAGTCAGTGGCGCGAGGGCAACGCTGGTGGATTCAAAATATTGCGTCTGTGCCCCAGAACGTGTCTTAACGCTGTTCACCATGGTGGTTTTATGCACCTGTACTGCGTTGTCAACTATGGAGATTTCGCCACCTTCAGCCAGTTCGAAAATGTCGATATCCTTATCTGCGGCTGCGGCCGTGTCGATTTCTGCGAAAGCCGGACAAGAGGCTGATAGGAACATACCAACTGTCAATAATGCGGCGAAAAGCTTTTTCATTTTATACTTCCTTTCTCTATTCAGATGGTTTTATGGCCTCTGCTTTTCCTACCCATTGGAATCGCCTTCTTTCCTACTACTTGGGGGTGCCCACAGGCCAAAAAATAGACCGATACCGGCGATTGGCAAACCAAACTGCAGTTGATATACCATTTGGACAAAGCGGTTGGCATATGGAATATAGCCGTTCATGGTGCCGCATATGATGAGGATATAAGCGAGAATCAGCAAAATGGATACCAGGAGTAAGACCGCACGGATAGCTTGGCTGTGTACCGCCTGTTTCATGATAGAATATCTATATAACAGATAAAAAATGAAATAAACGGCAGCGGTCAGCATTAACGGGAAGAAGATATCATGTAAAATGGCAAACGGGAGTGTATAATAGGTCTGCAGGAAATTTGTACGGTTTATGGCCGTCCATATCCAGTAGGCACAGCCAATTCCTTCAAAAATGATAGACACAAGGGCGGTAATGGCAGCGGCTGGATGTCTGTTCATGATTTCACCACATCTTTCTTTAAGTAGCAAAAAATGGTATATGTATAGTATAGCGCTATAGGATTACCTAATCAATTAGCAAAAGAGAAGAATCCAAATAAAAATTTATGTAAATCAATTTCCTATATTAAAATAGGGAAACTCGTATGGATTGAAAAGGGTGTCATTACATTAGTGGATATTCTTTAGAAAAAGAAGCGTTAAAAAACGCGCACGGTCAAAGGGGCGCGCCATGAGCGGAGAATCCGAGCCGGGTTCCGCCGCTTTGCAAGAAATGGCTCAGTGGAACAAGTTCCACTGAGC
>ENA-ORTH01002532-ORTH01002532.1-human-gut-metagenome-genome-assembly--contig:-NODE-2532-length-14429-cov-2.718102_pt1 | contig 14429 bp, 16 predicted proteins | sample MGYA00241914_ERZ509192 | MGnify/ENA primary metagenome ERZ509192 (study PRJEB26280, sample SAMEA2338826) | human gut metagenome | biome: human gut; feature: human-associated habitat; material: faeces... | reverse complement strand
TCCTATGGCAGGACGCTTGTCATCAACAAGGGATATCTGTCGATCTTAGACAACTCGGATCGGCCCAAAGTTAAGGAATACCTAAAAAAAGAGCTCAAAAGGGCCAAAGAGCTTCAAGCCCTCTTAAAAAGCCGCGAAGATACGCTCGCTGTTGTCCTCGATGCTCTTGCGACGCACCAGGAACGCTTTTTCCGCTATGGGCCGGGACATAAAGTGCCCTTAAAACTGGCGGATCTTGCGGATGATACAGGTTTTGCCATTTCCACAATCAGCCGCGCCCTCTCCCATAAGGTCATCGCCTGCCGTTGGGGCGCTTACCCAGCAGATGCCTTCCTTGTCGGGACGGCTGCCAAAGCCTCTGAGGAAAAAGGAACGGAAACAACGGATGAAGCCTTGGAACTTGCCCTGCAGTCCCTCATTGATGACGAAGATAAGCACCATCCCTTGAGCGACCAAGCCCTTTGCGACAAGCTCAACGCAATGGGCATTCCCGTAGCCCGCCGGACGGTCAATAAATACCGTACCAAACTTGGTATTCCCGGCAAAAGCGCCCGCAAAGTCTGGTAAAAAGGAATCGAACCAAAGAAAATGGACCCATTGGCTGCAACCTGCGTAGGGTCCATTTTTTACTGATGTGGAACCACTTTTGAACAGACGGCTGAACACACACTCAGCAAAGTAAAGGATATCCATTCTGTGAGAAAAAAATGGCACAGGAAATCAAAAATGAGCCCCCCGCATCTCTTCCAAGGAATTGGTTGATTTTTCTCTTTGAACAACCTTACTGCAAGATTCGCTTTTTGGTCAGCCGTAACATGGCAAAAGCGCGGACTGCTTCAAAATACTCGTGCCAACTTCACGAAAGAGGATTTTTAGATATTCCGAGTATTGGCTGTAAAAAAATAGGTTATCAACCCACAATTGTGGGATATCCTGACTCGATAATGTAAAAAAGACACGATGAAAAAATGATTGTTTTCATTCTTTCATCGTGCCTTTTTCGACTTTTCCTTATTCTTTGGGATTATCTTCCTAGTACAGGGGCAGGGTCACGACAATCTTCGTGCCGAAATGTTCGCGGCTTGTGAGGGCGATCGTGCCATGATGCTGCTCAATGATATGCTTGACAATGGAAAGACCTAAGCCCGTACCGCCTATGCGCTTGCTGCGGCTTTCTTCAACGCGGTAGAAACGTTCAAAGACGCGGTCCTGTTTATCCTTGGGGATCCCGATGCCCGTATCTTCAACGGTAAAAAGAAGGTTCCTGCCGGTTTCTGCTTTTTCCATCGTTACGTAGACATGTCCACCAGGGCGATTGTACTTTACAGCATTATCGACAAGGTTCAGAACCACTTCGCGCAGCATATCGCTGTGCCCCATGACCTTATCCTCCGTGAGTGCAAGATGGAGCTGGATTTTCTTATCCGCAATCACGGGTTCCATAAAGCCTGCGACACTTTCCGTAATGGATTTGAGGCTTACGGCTACGGGCAGGTCCTGTGTTTCCGGTCCTTCAATCTTTGTGAGGAAGAGGATGCTGTTGATGAGTTCCAAAAGGCGCTTGGATTCCTTCACGATAAGGGCACCAAAACGCGTCACGTCTTCCTTTTTCCCCACCATACCTGCCGCCATCATTTCCGCAAACCCCTGGATGCTTGTAAGCGGCGTCTTCAGTTCATGGGTGACGTTCGCTGTAAACTCGCGTCGCAGCTTTTCCTGCTCCCGACTGATCCGCTTGATGGTCTTTTTATCTTCTTCCAAGGTATAAATATATTCCTGGATGGTACGGCTTTGTTCCGTGATCTTATCGACAAGGGGACTCAGCTCGGGATACGTGGCTGGAAGTTTCGGAATGTCCACTTCCTTATCCGTTGTCACAAGGGGTTTGGTCCCCATGACACGCATGTAATCGGCCGTCTCTGTAAGTGGCCGAAGAAGGCGCTTGGTCAGGTTCGTTGCAACGAAAAAGCAGCAGCCGCCTATGAGGACGAGAAAAATCAGGATATAGGGAATGAGACTGAAATAGGCCGCGTAAACCGTATCCTGACGAATGGCTACCCGCAGGACCGATCCGTCGGGCAGGCGCCGCGCCGCATAATACGTAATATGGTCCAAGGTAGCAGACTGACGCGTAGCAACGCCGTCTACTTCCTTAAGGGCTCGCACAACTTCCGGACGATTACCATGATTTTCCATTTGGGCAGCGCTGTAATCCGTTTCATAAAGAACGCGCCCATCGTGACCAATCCACGTAAAGCGAAGGCGATGATTGGAAGCCTCAGCAGTTTCCTCAATAAACTCAATGATATCATCCGTACGGGTTGCCTTAGCGGCAATAACCGTGACGGTGTCTTGAAGGACAGTCATGGTCTGCGCCCTAAGGGTTCGCCAAAAGCCAACAGTCAGGAAAAGGAGCGTCAATAGGGCTGCACCGATTCCAATGCCAATAAGACTCAAAAAGATTTTCTTTTTCATGATTCTGGCTCATCAAGCCGGTACCCCACGCCGCGGATTGTCTTGATAATCTGTCCTCCCTCACCGAGCTTCTGACGCAGGCTCTTGATATGCATGTCTATGGTACGGCTTTCACCGGCGTAGGTAAAGCCCCATACAGATTCCATGATCTGTTCCCGTTGGAGCACGATGCCCACGTTCATCATAAGATAGTGGAGCAGTTCAAATTCCTTGGCCGTCAGCATTACCTCTTCCCCATAAGCTGAGACGGCATGCTTTAGGGGGTCCAAGGTGACAGGCCCGCACACCAGCATCTCAGAAGGTTTCTCCACTCGGTGGGAACGGCGTAAAACGGCCCTGATCCTTGAAATCAATTCCAAGATGCCAAAAGGTTTGGTGACATAATCATCAGCCCCAATGGTGAGTCCTTTGACAACATCATATTCACTGGTTCGTGCCGTCAGCATGATGACCGGAAGGTCTGCCGTCCTCTCCTTATGCCGGATCTTTTTAAGGATTTCGATTCCACTTTCGCCCGGCAGCATGATATCAAGCAACACCAAATCAGGGATCTTTTTTTCGAGGACTTTATAAAAAGATTCCCCGTCAGCAAATGTCTGTGTCTCAAACTGCTGGCTTTCCAGGGCATAGGCCACAAGTTCACGGATGTTCTCATCATCTTCCACACAGTAGATACAAGGCATCATCACCCCTCCTTTTTTCTTTATTATAATACGAAGTTGAAGTGACGTCCCCTTTTTTGTGTAAAAATTGTGTAAGAATAGAGTACAATTTTTACACAAGGCGAAAAAATAAAAAGCTGCAGGAAAATGAAAATCCATTTTCTTGCAGCTTTTGCAGTTTCTTAACCGGAATTATTTCAGGCTGTCAGCAAGGATAGCATCGCTTGCGCAGACAGCAACAACGTCAACGATATCGCTGACAGAGCAACCGCGGGACAGGTCGAGGATTGGTTTAGCCAGACCCTGAACCAGAGGCCCAAGGCAGGTAGCGCCGCTGAAGCGTTCAACCAACTTGTAGCCAATGTTAGCGGCAGCAAGGTTCGGGAAAATGAGGACGTTGGCATGGCCAGCTACGCTGGAACCAGGAGCTTTTCTTTCGCCAACTTCAGGAACAAGGGCAGCGTCAGCCTGGAGTTCACCGTCGAAAGCAAAGTCGACATTTCTTTGTTTCAGGATTTCAACAGCCTGCTGAACCTTATCAACGGATTCACCAGTGCCGGATCCCTTCGTGGAATAGGTCAGGAGGGCAACGCGGACATCTTTGATGCCCAGGGTATAACGGGCACGGATGGCGCAGCTCGTAGCAATATCAGCAAGCTGTTCAGCTGTCGGGTCAAGGATAACACCGCAGTCACCGAAGACCAGTTTACCGCCTTCACCAAGGTTGGTGTTGCTGAGGACGATAAAGCCGGAGCAAACAGTCTTGTTGCCAGGACGGACACCGATAACCTGGAGACCTGCCTTGATAACATCAGCAGAAGTACGGGTAGAACCAGAAACGCACCCGTCAGCATCGCCCATGGCAACCAAGCCAGCCCCAAAGAAGGTTGTGTCCTTGGTCATGATTTCGCGGGCTTTATCAACGGTCATGCCCTTCTTTTCACGGCGTTTTGCAAAATAAGCGCACAGCTCATCCATGCGTTCATAGGTTGCAGGATTGATGATTTCAATGCCTTCAAAGGAGACACCCAGTCTCTTGGCATCACGGTTCAGCTGTTCAGGATCCCCAACAAGGATGATCTTGGCAAATCCTTCACGAGCAACAATGGCAGCTGCTTTAAGGGCTCTGTCAGAGTTGTTTTCCGGAAGAACGATTCTCTTTTGAATCGGTTTGACGCGAGATTTCAGATGATCAATAAAAGGCATTCCTAACCACTCCTATTTGTTTTTTGAATGAAGAGCTGGGCGCTCCACTTCTAATTTGACATTATATCACGTTTTGTAGATTTGTGCTTGTCCTTGGGACAATTTTTTCTTGAGGGCTCATAAAATTTTCACTTGTGAGCTCCGCATCGTCTCCAGAGCCGCCTCATGGGAATGAGGCGTAACCCCAGCGCAGCAGTGACTGTCGACAAGGACGGGCACTTCGGGCAGGGCCGCCTTGATGATCAGGGCATTGGAAACAACGCAGATATCCGTGCAAAGGCCCACAAGTTCGACGCTCTCGATGGTATCCCGCACTTTTTCAAGCTTTCCAGCAAGAGCAAGGGAGCCAAAAGCTTCCTTTTCCACTTTTTCCGCGCCAAGCCGTTCCGCCAGATTCTCCAGTTCCGGCACAAGGCGATGACCAGCCGTTCCTTTGATGCAATGCGGCACAGGAAGGATCCTGCCTTCCTGCGTTTTGAGGTAATCAGCCCCATGGGTATCGAGAGTGAAAATGACCGTTCCATCAAAATGGGCGGCTTTTTCTGCCACGCGGGGCACAATGGCCTGGGCTTCCTTGGTACCAAGACTTCCTGAAACAAAATCTTCCTGCATATCGACAACAATCAAGACCTTTTTCTTCATGACCCGTCTCCTCCATGCTTTTGCGCCATTATACCATGGGAACTACAGGTCCTTATGCTGTCTGTCTTGTCACTGTGACGTTTTATTATCCTTTCTTTGGTTCTTCAAACGTCGCTGCCGCCTCCTTAAGGAATTTGCGAATCGTCAAATGCTGGGGACAGACATGCTCGCAGGCACCGCAGAGAATGCAGTCACTGGCCTTTCCTGCATTTGCCGTCACAACATTTTCATAGTAAAAATTGGCATTATGATTGTTGAAGACACGCATGGAATTGAGAAGGGAAAAAATATCTGGAATAGGAATCTTCTTCGGGCAGTGATTTTCTTCGATGCAGTAGCGGCACGCCGTACAAGGGACAGCGTCAAGCTGGCTAAAGACTTCGACAACGCCGTCTAGGGTTCTTTTTTCTTTATCCGTAAGAGGTTTGAAATCCTTCATGAAAGACGTATTGTCCGCCACCTGGGAAAGCGTGCTCATGCCCGATAAAACCATAAAAATTCCCTCATGACCTGCCACGAAACGAATGGCATAGCTTGCGTTTGACGCCTTGGGATAAACGCCCTGCTGGAGGGTATCGAAAAGATGCTGCGCCTTTGGCGGCAGCTTTACAAGACTCCCGCCCTTAACGGGTTCCATGACAATCACGGGTTTATGAAAGCGGAGACATGTCTCATAAACCCGTCTTGCGTCAACGGCAGTGCTTTCCATATCAATATAGTTCATCTGGATCTGGACAAATTCAACATCCGGGTGATCTCCCAAAATCCGTTCCAAAACCTCTGCCTTATCATGGAAAGAAAGGCCCACATGGCGGATCTTGCCTTCTTTTTTAAGGGCAAAGGCTGTCTCATAAGCATGACAGCGCTGGAACTTATCATAGTTGCCAAGATTCTGGGCATGCATCAGGTAAAAGTCAAAATAACTGACGCCGCACCATTGAAGCTGTTTTTCAAAAAAAGGCCGGATATCTGATTCTTGATCAAAATAAGGGGCCGTGAGCTTATTGGCAAGAAGGTAGGCTTCCCGCGGGTAGCGGCTCGTCAAGGCCTCGCGGAGCGCTAGTTCCGATTCACCATTAAGATAAGGATGAGCCGTATCAAAGTAATTGAAGCCTTCCGACAGAAAAAGATCCACCATCTTTGAAAAAGCTGCAAGATCAACTTTCTCCCCAATCATGGGAAGACGCATGGCTCCAAAACCAAGTTTTTTCTTCACTTCTGGAAATCCCGTCTGCATTGTCATCCCTCTCTTTCTAAAAGCGCCGTTTTCATAAAATAATGCGTCCTCGTTCTTTCTCATTATTTTACAATGGAGAAAATAGAAAAGAAAGAATAAAAAACATCGAAGGAATGCGAAAAAGGGTCTCTTCCGAAAGGTACCCCTTAAGGAAAAGACCCCCATGCCCCGCCTTAGGCGGAATAAAGAACGATATAACACCACGAGGTCACCAAGGGTGAACCCAAAAGGCTTTATGTTCTTTCAGGCCTTGATTCTAAACGGCAAAGGTGAGCCTCATCTGGTGCCACACGACATTTCCGTGTGTTGAGCCCGAAACCCCCTCATCGACAAAGCCAAAACGGGCATAGTAATGAATCAAGCGTTTCTTGCAGGTAAGGACAAGACCTTTGCGGCCTTCCTTACGGGCCTGTTCAATAAAAGCCATAAGGACCTTAGCAGCAAGACCCTGACATTGATAATCTGGATCCGTATCAAGCCCAAAAATCATCTGCCAGGCCCCATTTTCATCATGCATACCTGCCTTTTCATACATTTCATCCGTAAGATCCCTTTCATCCGTCACAAATCCATTGACAAACGAAACCAGACGTGTCCCGTCAAATAAGAGCAGAAAATGATTCGGGTAGACCGCAACCCGGTCCCTTACAGAAGCTTCCGTCGCCGCCTCCAGTTTGGGAAAGCAGCGTGCTTCAAGGGCTGCAATGGCCGCAACATCTTCTTTTGTCGCCTTCTTCAGTTCCATATCCAAGTCCTTTCTTACGGGCGTTAGGCCCGTCCTTCTTCTTGTTTCTTCTTCAATATATCGATGATGGTCTTTTCCGTCTCCACCATTCCAGGGGAAGCGATGAGGCCCATATTGCGCAGGGTATCTTCTGCTGTTTTACCATTGATTCCATGGTTACTTAAGATATAGCGACCCCGCATGGCAAGTTCTGCCGATGCGAACGAAAGTTCTACTGCTGTAATGCCCTTCATGATACACCCTTGGTTGCCCCCATCGCAAATCATGCCGGTAATGGAACTTGCCATGTTGCTGATTGCTTTTTGGATTTCGTCATGGCCGCCGCCCATGAGATAGACAAGTCCGCAGGCCGCCCCCGTTCCCGCTGCAATGGCACAGCCGCAGAAGGCCGAGAGTTTCCCCGAATATTCCTTGATGTACATACAAACAAGATAACTAAGGCAAATCGAACGAAGGAGCGCCTCTTCCGTTAAATTCCACACTTGCTGATAGGCATATAGAGGCATAGTTGCCATGATTCCATGGGCCCCTGATCCAGTAATGCTCATAGCAGGAAGATTGAGTCCAATCACACGGGCTTCAATAGCTGCATTGCAAAACAAGTTGGCGGTTCGAATGGCATCCTCCGAAACTAGTTTATTATCATTCATGACTTTTAAAGTCCGTGCAAAAGTTGTCTGTTGATTCCGGAGAGCTTCCTCAGCCAAAGCCCGATTCATGATCACCGCCTCTTTCACAAAGGCGATTTCTTCATAGGGTACGGTCTTTATGTAGTCCAGTATGTCCTCTATGCTGCAGCGATGGATGAAGGGAATTTCATTTTCTTCTGCCTGAGCAAGATTATCCGCTGAATAAATGGTCTTTCCATCTTCTTTTATTTCTACCACATGAGTATGGGCATCGCGAATCACGACTTCCGCCTCATGTTTTTTCCCCATGACTACTGCGCGAATCTCAATACGACTTGTAATGCGATCCATAATGACATCGATGATCCCATTTTTGACAAGCCCTTCAGCTTTCTTGACATCTTCTTCCGTTACACCGTCAAGACAGAGGAGTTCCTTTTGCGGATCTGCCGCAACCAAACCAAGGGCCGCGGCAAAATCGTTTCCTACATGGGTCGTATTAGGGATACCACAAGTAAAAGCATTCTTATATAGCCCGCTCGTCAGGTGAAGGACTACCCTTGTCACTTCTTCAGGCAGATGGTTCCGCGCCAACGCTACAGCAAAGGCAATTGCTGCCGGTTCAGTTACACCTAAAGCAGGTTTCATATCTTCTTTGATCAGTCTCGTCAATGCATGCATAAGGCTTCGATCCTTTCTGAAAGTACAGCCATGATAATACCACAAGGTCATCACAGAAGAAACCCGCAAAAGAGAAATCTCACACTTTTGCGGGTAGGGGGTAAACTATTTGAGACAATCCTTGAGAGATAGGGTCTTGGTTCCATCCTCTAAAATCATGCAAGGAATGCCAAGACGCTGTGTTCCACAAATATCCTTATAAAGTGCATCTGTTTCACGAAGTGTCAAGTATTCCTTAAGTCCGGCATGACTTCCTAAAATGTCAACAAAATCAACTTCATACCCCTTTTCTGCAAGAACATGAAGCGCATAGAGGGTATCAGGACACTGATGACTTCCAATGATTTTGATCTGCATAAAAACATCTCCTTTCAAGGCTCAGCTTATCTATTCAGAACAGTTGCAGCTATGATCATGCTTTTTATCCATCCAATCTTTTCCTTCAACCATGCGGGTAATCATCATAGAAGCAACGGTATCACCACTGGCATTGAGGCAGGTTGCCATAGGATCAACGAGGTACCCAATCGTTGCAATGAGGGGAAAAGCTTCCTGAGGGAACCCGAACAGCGTTACAATAAGAAGTTCCCCAACAAGACCGCCGCCTGGTGCTCCTGATAGAACAAAGGCACTCAAAATGGAAACGATGATGGCTTTGATATAGACATCAACCCCAATAAAAGGAATGTTGAAGATACCAAAAAGGAAGGCAATCTTGACGATGGAGGAAAGAACCGAACCGTCCATGTGCATCGTTGCACCCATAGGCAGTACAATGCCGTAAATATCTTCTGGGACGCCGATTTCTTCACAGGCAATCATGCTTGTTGGAAGTGTTGCATTGGAACTTTGCGTACCAAAAGCCGTAATGGCAGGGTTCAATATATTGCTCCAAAATGCGCGGACACCTCGTTTGCCGCCCGCATAATAAGCATATCCACTGAAAAAGATGACAAAATAGAACACACACATGGGGTAGTAGATGAGCATCGTCCGCCCATAATGGCCAATAAGCTGGGGTCCATACTCTCCGACGAGATTGGCAAAGTAAGCGCCAAGACCAATTGGAGCAAGTTTCATGACCATATCAATGAGTGTCATGATAACACAATTGATGTTAGCAATGACTTTTCCCAGAGGAGAATCTTGCCCGCCATTCATGGAAACCGCGACACCTGTGAAAATGGCGGCAATAATGCAGGGGAGCATATTGGAACGGCTGAAAATTTTTGGAAAATCATCGACAGTGAGTGTTTTGACAAGCATTTCTCCAGCGGAAATCGGTTTTGCAAGTTCAACACCCTGCATGGAAACCTGAACTCCACTAGCTGGCGGGAAAATATTGACCACAATGAGAACAACAGCAGCTGCAAAAAGACCCGTTGTTACAAATGTGAGGATAAGGCTGCCCAAGATTTTCCCTAATCGTTTGAGATTCAGCATACTGCCGACGGCATTGGCAATAGAGAAAAAGACCATAGGGGCTACGATTGTAAACATCAGGTTAATAAAGATATCCCCCAAAGGTTTAAGGACTGCGGCCTGTTTTCCCCAGATGACACCAATGAGAGCTCCGAGAAAAATTCCTCCTAAAAGAATCAGAGGAAAGCGATAGGACTTCCAAATCTCATTCTTGTTCATTTTGTTCTCCCTTTCTCTTTCAGCGTTTCCGTCATCCTTCCCCTCGATTCAAAGACAACGAAAATAGGTCAGCATATAATTGGATTGAGTATATATAGATGAACAAATATTGGATACTTATTTACGGATTTTTTCCACAGCTCTTTTCAGCTGCCCCAACGCTTTTTCCAAGGTCTTCCGAGGACAAGCCACATTAAGACGCATATAACCACTTAAAGAGCGGCCAAAAGAATGACCAGGATTGAGTCCTAGTTTTGCCTGATGGATGAAGAAATCCACCAGTTCATCATTCGTCATATGAAGATCGCGGCAATCAAGCCACATAAGGTACGTTGCATCCGGAAGATTTGGTTTGATTTCAGGAATATATTCTTTACAATAAGAACGAACAAAATCAAAATTATCCGAAATGTAGGCAAGAAGCTGTTCCAACCACTCTTCCCCTTCACGATAGGCAGCTTCCATAGCCACAGAACTAAAAGCATTGTTACGGTGAATATCCATGCTGGACCAATAGGTGTCAAAGCGGGCTTTCATATCCTCATCAGGAAAAATTGTTGTTGACGCCTGAAGTCCTGCTAAATTGAAGGTTTTTGTCGCCGATACGCAGGTAATAATATGATCCTTATAAAAGGGAGCCGCAAGAACTGTCGGAGTATGTTTCTTACCATGGAAAATAAGGTCGGAATGAATTTCGTCAGAAACGACGAGAAGTCCGTATTTTTGGCAAATTTTCATCATCTTCTGGATGTCTTCCGCTGTCCAGACGATACCCAAAGGATTATGAGGATTGCAGAAAAGGAACACCTTAGCGTCTTTTGCCTTTTTTTCAAAATCCTCAAAATCAACGGTCCACCCTGTTTCAGTACGGGTCATCTGCGTTTCCGCTACAGTTCGTCCCGTATGTTCCGTAATATCATAGAACTCGGAATAAACAGGCGTCTGGAACAGAATACGGTCTCCTTTTTTTGTAAAAAGCTTGATCAGGGAAGCCATTGCGGGAACAACTCCGATGGCCCAACTCATAAGACGGGTATCAGGATTCCACTGATTGCGTTTTTCTTCCCATTCCCTAACAGCTTCAAAATAACTTGCGGGACGGGATGTATAGCCCCAAATTCCTTCTTCAGCCTTCTTTCTGCATGCGTCAATGATGGGCTGAGCCGTACGAAAATCCATATCCGCTACCCAAAGGGGGATTACATCCATAGTTCCAAAGACCTTTTCCCGCTCATCATACTTGGAAGAACGATTTTGACTCCGATCGATGACTTCATCAAAGTTGTATTTCATAAAAATGTCTCCTTATTCCTTTACTGCCACAACTTCAATCTCTACCCGCGCGCCTTTGGGAAGAGCTCCAACCTCAAACGCTGCCCGAGCAGGGAAAGGTTCCGCAAAATAAGTCCCATACACAGCGTTCATGGCACCAAAATCAGCTATATCCGCTAAGAGGACTGTTGTTTTCACAACATGTTCCATACCAAGATCGGCCCTTTGAAGAATTGCCTTGATGTTTTCAAGAGACTGACGGGTTTGTTGTTCTATGGATTCCGCGGGAAATTCTCCCGTTTGGGGATCAACGGGCAGTTGGCCCGAACATAAAGAATGGATCCTTTTGAAAGGATTCCCTGACTGTAAGGCCCAATGGCTTTAGGTGCCTTTTCGGTTCTTATTTCTTGTTTCATGATAGCCTCCTTGGTCTTTCTTTGTTGGCCTCATTATAGCTATATTTGAATTATTTAGAAAATTTTATTTTTCTCATAAAATGATAAACAATGAATCATTTTACTTCTTTACATGAGAAAAAGGGTTGTTTTTTCCTTTGTTTCCCTTTAAAATGAAAAAGTCGATTGATTTCATTTTAAATTTGGATTTATAGGAGACAGCCATGGAACCTCTTAAAGAAATTGGAAGCAAGATCAAATTCTACCGTATCCAAAAACATATGACCATCAAGGATTTGGCTGAATCCATCTGCAAAAGTCAAGCAACACTCTATAAGTACGAAAAAGGGCAAATTGCACTCGACCTATCCGTTCTCTATGACATAGCATCGGCTCTTTCTATACCCGTGACAGCACTTCTTTATGAACCACCCCTTCCCAAAAAAGAAATGGCGGCAAGTATTGTGCCTGCTTTTTTTTCTGGCCTCACATCCTTTTATGCCTACACCTATGATGGACGACAGAAGAAAATTCGTGAAAGTCTTATTGAGTGCATTCAAAAGGCTGAAGAGACCGATTCTAGTAACGGTCTCATTCCTTTCCCTTTTTTAGGAGAAGGGAGCTATCTCGTTAAAATGTATATGAATCTTCTCCAAAACGATAATGAACATCTTTGTGAGGATTCTTACTTAGGCCATATGGTTCATTTTGGTGCCATCACAAACTTTATATTTCAAAATTGCAATGCCCGTCTGGATCAGTACATGATTTCTGTTCCCTCACCTTATATAGATAGTGAAACAAAATGGGGTCTGGCATTTGGGATTTCCTCCCGTCCGCTCATGCCCACCGCTGGCAAGGTCCTGCTTTCTAAAGTAAGGATTCCCAAGACCAAGGAATTTGCCAAATCGCTAATCCTCACCAAGGAAGATTATCGCCTTATGAAACTCTATAACTATATGGTTGTTGTATAATAAAACCCAAAAAGGGCCCTTCGAGAAGCCGATGCTCTCTTAGGTCCCTTTTTCTTATCATATTCTTTTCAGCAATTCAGAGTCATCCCAGCTATGCTGGGATAAAGTTTTCTGCATCATTTTTCCCAGGCATTTATATGCCTCAAGTAAAACTGCTTTTTCCTGAGCTAATCCATTCATCAATGGATGCTTTTTTGAAACGCCATTGCCGCCCAATCCGCACAGCCGGGATTCCCCTTCCCGACCGGATCCAAAAACGGACAGTTACGGAGCTTACCCCTAGATATTTTGCTACTTGTTCGATTGAAATCCATTGATCTTTAACGTCTGCCATATGTGCCAATCCTCCATATTCTCCAAATTCCTTTTCTGCATTGCATAGAACGTGCACCAGAATTCCACTATTACAGTACCATACCGACATCTATTTTTCACTTCTCAATTTCTTACATTATTTTGTAACAGTTTTTATTCAAAAAAATAATTTACTCTATATCCTTGTCCAAATAAGGACGTTCTGGGCAATCAAATTCCGGTATGTTCATTTTTTCTTTATTTTTTACGGGATCTATCGTCTTTTATGCACGTTTTTTTCTTTTCCCCCATCAAGTGAATCTTTTTCCTATCTGGTTATACCTAATACATCTACTAGTTGATTTCTCTAATCGCAGCGCCTCTTTTCATGGAAACGCCAAAGCGCTTCGTAATCATCTCTTTATTTTACTAAACAAAGAGACTTTATTATTATACTATAGTTCGAATTGTATGGGACTTTAAAAAAATTGAAAAATACGCTATAACAAATAAATATTACTTGCAATAACTTTTTTATCAAAAAGTTAGGGTTAACCATTGGGTTCTCATAAGAAAAAACTCCCCACAGAAGACGTTACCATCCTTCTTTGGGGAGTTCCTACATGAGGGGACCGGCAGCAAACCAACATCCACCCATTCATCTCAACTGAAATTGCTTTTTCCCGATTTAATCCATTCATCAATATCCGAGATCCGAAAACGCCATTGACGGCCAATACGGACAGCAGGGATGTCCTTACCCGAGCGGATCCAGAAACGTATGGTCACAGCGCTGATGCCAAGATATTCAGAAAGTTCCTCAATGGAGATCCACTGTTTCTCAATCTTTGACATAGAGCATCCTCCTTTCCGTGATTTGATGGGCCATGCCTTCGCAAAGTAAGCAGAAATCATTATAGCAGATTTATATTTCCATTTCAATTGATTTTAATATATTATTTGATATTTATTTTTATTTTATTATTAGACCGATTATCAATGATATATTTTTTCTTTATACTGAAATTGTTTATTCTTATTCCATTTTTCACTATGATTTTTTTATTCTATTTGTAAAAAATGAAAGTTTCATGAAGATTTTACTCTCGCCAATTCATCATCGCGATTTTCTTCTGTTTTCTCTAAATCTCTTTTGTTTTTACCTTTTTATTGTAGTGAATGCATCCTATCAAAACAACAAGTTCCAATCTATAGGAATAGCAAGATCTACAAAATCATAAGAAAAAAATTATTTATGAATGCATGAAAGAAGCGGGGCCTATTCTCTTATGCCCCGCATTTATCATCCGATACGAATCAGCAGCCATCTTCAGGCTGTCATACGAGTTCACTTCTTCCGGATTCAATCCATTCATCAATCTCTTCAATCCGAAAGCGCCATTGACGGCCAATCCGGACAGCCGGAATATCTTTTCCCGAACGGATCCAAGAGCGAATGGTCACGGCACTGATACCAAGATACTCAGACAGCTCTTCAATGGATATCCACTTATGGTCCACCATCATCCTCTCCCATCTCTTTCCGTATTGATAACCATGATACAGCTTCATGGTT
>ENA-ORTH01002530-ORTH01002530.1-human-gut-metagenome-genome-assembly--contig:-NODE-2530-length-14460-cov-2.570080_pt1 | contig 14460 bp, 12 predicted proteins | sample MGYA00241914_ERZ509192 | MGnify/ENA primary metagenome ERZ509192 (study PRJEB26280, sample SAMEA2338826) | human gut metagenome | biome: human gut; feature: human-associated habitat; material: faeces... | reverse complement strand
GCGCCAACGCCATTCTCATCAAGGTGAACCAGATCGGCTCCCTCACCGAGACGCTCGAGGCCATCGAGATGGCCAAGCAGGCCGGCTACGCCTGCGTCATGAGCCACCGCTCCGGCGAGACCGAGGACGTGACCATCGCCGATCTGTCCGTGGCCTGCAACACCGGCCAGATCAAGACCGGCGCCCCCTGCCGGTCCGACCGCGTGGCCAAGTACAACCAGCTCATCCGCATCGAGGAGCAGCTGGAGGGCCAGGCCCAGTACGCCGGTATGAAAGCCTTCTACAACATCAAGCGCTAGAGGGCCGAGCAGGGGCTCGCAGTCCACAAGGTTCGCCTTGGGAGGCGAGCGCACAAACGACTAAAGAAGGGCCGCTTCATAACGAGGCGGCCCTTCTTCTGCTTCGCGGCAGCCAGCTGGGATCGCTTTTGCCTGTTCTCGGTCGACGAACCCCTCTGTTTCTGCACGAAATCTCGAGTTATAAGCGTCCGGAATCCGCAGAAGAACTCGCGGCTGAGAACGGCTTTTGCAAAATGCCTGGTCAAAGCGTTGCGCTTGGTAAGGGAGTTCCCGGCATCGGGTTGCGGGCGTGCCCGAGACGCTGATAACTCAAGATCTCATGCAGAAAACGGGTAGCTCGTTGACCGAGATTTCTTCAGAACGGCCTTGGGGAGCCCAAAAGCACGCCGGCGGCGTCTTCGCGTTGCTATGCTATGCGGAGCGGGTGCCCGGTTGCGGGTCGCGGGGGAGGAAGGAGATATGCAGATACATGTTCATTCCCTCCGCGATTTTCTGAAGGACGCGTATCGAAGGGTTGCGGATTCCGCGTTCTATGCGGCTGATTTCGGTCTGAGCTATGCCACATCGTTCGGCCAATTCCTTTTGCGTGAAATTTTGGCTTTGCCGGGCCTCGATCATAGCGCGCATGAGAGCAGCTTCGGGCTGAAACTCGTGGCTAGCCTCAGCGAATTCAGGGTCGAGGAACCCTGAAACCCCGAAGGAGCGGTAGCAGAAAAGCCGTATTTGCGCAACATCGGTTGAGTTTGGCCCCAGCGGCTGCTGACCTGCTGCGAGGAGCTGATGGGGTATACTGGTTGCAGGTTGCGTTCCGCGATTCGGGGGTGGGGAAGGAGCTGTCCGTGGACACCGCATATCTGCGCGAGTACATCGAATTCTCGCGCTCTCTCAATTTCGCCCAGGCGGCTGCTGATCTGTTCGTGTCGCCACCGACGCTGCGGGCCCATATTCACGCACTCGAGGAGGAGGTAGGGGCGCCTCTTACGGTCAAGCGCGTCGGTCAGTTGGAGCTATCGCCAGCCGGCCGTCTTTTTCTGAAGCGTGCTCGTGCCATAGTGAAGCTGGTAGAGGAAAGCGCGGAAGAGTGCCGGGCGCTGGCGGAAGCCTCGTCGTCCATAGTGGTGGGCACCCTCGATTACGCTCCCTTCGAGGAGTTGCTGACGCGTGCGCTGCACGCTTTCCGACGGGATCATCCTGACCGATGCCTCGAAATGCTCATGGCGTCGGGCGCTTACGCGAACATGGAAGCGGTGGAGAGCGGCAAGGCGGATCTTTCCATTTTCGTTCAAGTGAGGCGACGAGATGGCGGGGAAGAGACGCTGCCCGATGAGCTGCCTGCCGGAGTGGGGGCTTTTCGCTTTAGCGAGGGCGAATGTCGTTTTTGGATGAACCGCTCCTGTCCTCTGTTTGAGTGCGATCGCGTGACGGCGGCCGACTTGGACGGCTTCACGATGCTCTTGGGGAATTCCGCGAATATGGAACGCGCGGGCCGCGTGCTCATCGAATGGTTTGCAGGGGTCGGGGTAGCCGTGGAGCCCGACAATCAGCCTTGTTCGAACTATCTTGACCTGTATCTGTCGGGAACGGGCGAGACGTTCGGCATTGCGCTGGGGGGAGTGCGCTCGGGTCTGCGGGCGAGCTCCGACATCAAGATATTCGCGGTCGACGATTTTACGGTGCCCTGCGATCTCTATGTGATCTACAACGAGGAGCGCATCGGGGAGAACGGGAAGCTGTTCGTCGACTGCCTGAAGGAGAGCATTTCTTCGCTGGAATAATGTCTTCTGGGGGTGATGAAGCCTCGGCTGGTGGCAGGGTGCGCTGGCGCCTCTGTCGGCGGTGCAACATGACGGCGCCCCGTCGGTTGGACGGGGCGCCAGGGGAGGGCTAATGATAGGTTGTGGCGAAAGATGGCTGACTAGATCTCGCCGATGATAGAGCCTGCGGCCATGTACCCACCGAGGAACGATAGTCCCACATCACCGTACAGGCCGTTGAAGGGCTTGCCGGCGAGGTTGTTCTCGCCGTTCGAGCCGCCGGCGGTGTGCCAGCCAGCGTAAAGCCCGGGAATAACGGCGCCTTCGGTATCGATGACCTGCATCTTGGGGTTGATGCGCAGTCCGCACTTGGTGGCGAACAGGTTGCCGCCAAGTTTCGCTCCGTAGTAGGGCGGCTCGCTGATGGGGATGAGCCACGAGGGATCGTACTTGTAGGTGGGAACAGTGTCCTCTCCGGCCTCGCAGGCGGCGTTCCAGTCCTTAACAGCCTGCACGAGCACGCTTTCGCGCAATCCGAGGGCCTCTTCCAACTCCTCGATGGTATCGCATTCCTTGACGGCGCCGGCATCGACCATCATCTGGAAGGCATTGCGCCAATCGCGCTGCCATTCGGGAACGCGGTCGATAAGAGGGTCGTCGTCGGGGATGACCTTTCCGATGTTGCGCAACCTTCTAGCCCAAAAGCCCCAATCCTTTGGCGATGTTGGCGATGAAGTCCTGGACGTTGGTGACGATGCCGCGGCTGGCGAGGCTGCCGCGATCCACTAATTTGTTCACAGCGAACTCGGCGATATCCACGCAGTAGAAGTACACCGGGCGAATGGTGCCGTCGTCCATCACGCGATAGCTCGGCGTCATGTTCCCCGTGGCGATGGTGTGCAGCATGGTGGCCATGCAGATGACGGTGGTGGCGCTGCGAATGTGGTCGCGCATGGCGTCCTGCGCCTCGTAGGCGTTGCCGTACACGCCGGGCAGAGGGCCGTCGTCGCGGATGGATCCGGCCAGCACGTAGGGCACGCCATTGCGCACCAGCGCGTTCATGATGCCGTCGCACACGCCCTCTTCTTCGATGAACCGCTCGATGGATCCCCAATAGCGCACGCGGTTGATGGTGTCCAGGTGGTGGTAGTGGCCGTTGGGGCGGTTCTCCTGGGTGTCGATGTCCTGGCCGAGGGACGTGTGGAAGTAGGCCCCTTCCAAATCGTGGGTGGCGAGAGCATTGCCGGCGAACACCGCGTCCGCATAGCCGGCGTCGATGATTTTCGCGAAGGCCTCGCGGGAGTACCCGTTGAACGTGAAGGCCGGCCCCATGACCCACACGATGGAGCCGTGGTCGCGGTCGTGGCGCAAAAGCTCATAGAGCTCGTCGTAGTCGCGCGAGAAGGCGGTCTCGCGGGAGCGGCCCAGACGGAAGGCGAAGTTGTCGTGGCCGCCCGGGTGCGGGGCGCCGTCCTCCGATGTGGCCAGACCGCGGAAGCCGTCGGTGTAGACGAGAATGCCCTCCTCGCCGTTTTCCGTGCGTCCGCAGGCGATGAGATCGCCGGCGCGGATGTGGCGGAACTCGCGCACGAACACGTTGCCGCCTTCCACGACGGCCACGCAATCCATGCGGGAATCGCGGGCGAGCGTCCATTGCCCTGCGATCTTCAGATACTCCGGATAAATGGACATGGCGTGGTAGCCCTCCGGGGCCACGAAATCCTTCGGCGCGGGCACGAGCGTCACATCGGGCGCGGCGGCGAGGTGGGGGAGCGTGAAGTCGGGCGGCGTGTAGGGCGTGGGTGTAAACGGCGCGGGCGAAAACGTCATGGTCGCCTTCTTTCTCTGGGTGGCTGAGGCCATTGTAGCGCTTCGGCCGCCGGTTCCCAAGGAATGTGAAACTCTGCAGGCAAGAGATCTCATGCAGAAAAGCGGTAGTTCGTCGACCGAAGTTATGCCAGCGAAGGCTCGGGTTCCAAAGTGGATGTTTGGGCGGTTGCGGGGCCGGCTGCGGGCCCGGTTGCGGAGATGGAGGAGGACGGGGAGCGGCGATTCGCCGAAGGATTGTGAAAGCGTGATGACTTCGGCATCGAAATTATTCCCAGAGGGCTAGAATGGGCCTATGGCTACTGCTATCGACACATCCAAGGAAACACACGCCGACGTCGCCGCCGCCGAGGTGCTGCGGCGGTTCGTTGGCTACTACAAGCCCTACAAGGCGCTCTTCTTCGCCGATCTCGTGGCCGCCTGCATTTTGGCTGGGGTTGACCTGGCCTTTCCGCAGCTGCTGAACTTCTTCACCCGCGAGTTCTTCACCGAGTCGCCCTCGGTCATCTTGGGTAGCCTCGGGCTCATCGCGCTGCTCTTCATCGCGCTGTACGCCGCGCGCACGGGCTGCCAGTGGTTCATCACCTACTGGGGCCACGTCATGGGCGCGCGCATGGAGGCCGACATGCGCCGCGATTTGTTCGAGCAGTACCAGCGCCTCTCCTTTGGCTACTACGACCGCCACAACACCGCCGTCATGATGTCGAAGATCACCACCGATCTGTTCGACATATCGGAGCTCGCGCACCACGGGCCGGAGAACCTGTTCATCTGCACGCTCAAGATCGTCGGCTCCTTCGTGCTGCTGTTCATGATCAACGGGCCGCTCACCGCCATTATGCTCGTCGTCACCATCGTCATGGCAGCGCTGTCCTTCGCGCTGAACTATTGGCGCCGCCGCATATTCCGCGAGAACCGCGAGCGCATGGCCGGCATCAACGCCGCGGTGCAGGATTCCCTCGGCGGTATCCGCGTCGTGAAATCCTTCGGCGGCGAGGACGCCGAGCGCGAGAAGTTCCGCGCGGCCAACGAGGCGTTCCTCGACACGAAGAACCGCTCCTACAAGTTCATGGGCGCCTTCCACGGGCTGAACTCGCTGTTCACGGGGCTTCTGTACACCATCGTCGTGGTGGGCGGCGGTTACTTCGTGGCCGCCGGAACGCTCGCCGTGACCGATTTGGCCATCTACGCCCTGTACGTGGGCATCTTCATGGCACCGGTAGAGCAGCTCATCAACTTCACCGAGACTCTGCAGAAGGGCTACGCGGGCTTCCGCCGCTTCATCGAGGTGTTGGCCGAGCGGCCCGACGTGGCCACCAAGTCCGGTGCGCCCACCTTGGCCGAGGCCTGCGGCGGCGAGGTGTGCGGCGCTGTGGATTACCGCGACGTGACGTTCTCTTACGATGGCACCCACCCGGTGCTCGACGGGCTCGCGCTTTCCATCCCCGCCGGCACCTCGGTGGCGCTCGTGGGGCCCTCGGGCGGCGGCAAGACCACCACCTGCTCGCTTCTGCCCCGATTCTATGATGTGGCCGCGGGCGCGGTGACCATCGACGGCGTGGACGTGCGCGACGTACAGTTGGTAAGCCTGCGCGAGGCCATCGGCATCGTGCAACAGGACGTGTACTTGTTCGGTGGCACGGTGGGGGAGAACATCGCCTACGGCCGCCCCGGCGCCACCCAGGCCGAAATCGAGGAAGCGGCGCGCAAGGCCAACATCCACGAGTTCATCTGCTCGCTGCCCGACGGCTACGACACGCTCGTGGGCGAGCGCGGCGCGCGGCTGTCCGGCGGTCAGAAGCAGCGCATCTCCATCGCGCGCGTGTTCCTGCGCGACCCGCGCATCCTCATTTTGGACGAGGCCACGAGCGCGCTTGACAACGAGAGCGAGCACGCCATCCAGGCGTCGCTGGCGGAGCTCTCCCGCGGGCGCACCACCATCACCATCGCGCACCGCCTGTCCACCATTCGCAACGCGAGCCTCATCGCCGTGGTGGAGGACGGCCGCGTGCTTGAGCAGGGAACCCACGACGAGCTGCTGGCCCGCGACGGCGTCTACGCCCGCTACTACCGTATGCAGTTCGGCGATTAGAACGGGAGCCGAGATTCGCTTGAGGACGCGTTCGCCTTTCTAGAAAACAAAATCATCGGTTTCGTGCAGGAAAAAGTGCGATCGTGCGAGTTCTGAGGGATCAAATACTCGCACGATCGCACTTTACTCTGCATGAAGAAGATCTTCGGGGGTTTTCAACTCGCACAATCGCACTTTTTTCTGCACGAAGGGGGTATGAGACGGTTTTGCGGGATGCTAGCTTCTTGAGGGCGGAAGATGCCGAAGCTCGGTTGGCTTGTCGCAGATACGGAAGGGGCGACCGTCGCGTGCCCGGCTTGGATCGAAGGTGAAAACGTCGCTCTTTTTAGTCGCGGTTATCCTGCAATAGTTATAATGATTCCCAGTGAAATGACGACGGTTGGATTCCGCGGCCGCGGCATTGCTGCAGCGCGGTGGTGTGGTGGCGTGGAAGGGAAGGACCGATCCTGTGAGAGAAATGATTCCGTTAGAAGAGGCCCGTGCGCTCGTGTGCGGGGCTGTGGAGAAGTTGCCCGTGGAAACGGTGGAGCTGCTGGACGCTGTCGGGCGTGTGGTGGCGGCCGACCAGACAAGCGACATCGACGTGTCGCCCTTCGCGCACTCGGCCATGGACGGCTTCGCCCTGCGCGCCGCCGAGATTGCCGATGCCGCCGAGGCGAGCCCCGCGATGCTGCGGGTCATCGCCGAAATCGGCGCCGGCGACGTGTTCGAGGGAACCATCGGGGAAGGCGAGTGCGTGCGCATCATGACCGGCGCCTGCCTGCCTGCCGACGCCGATGCCGTGGTGAAGTACGAGATCGTGGGCGTGGTGGAAGGCGACGGCAAACCCGGCTCGGTGGTGTCGTTCTCGGCCCCGACGAAAGTGGGCTCCAACATTCGCGCCGCCGGCGAGGAAGCCCATGCGGGGGACGTGGTCGTGGAGGCGGGCGATGTGCTCACCGCCGCCGGCGTCGGCTTTCTGGCCGGTTGCGGCGTGCTGGAGGTGCCCGTCTACCGCCGACCGCGCGTGGCCGTCATTGCCACGGGCAGCGAGCTCGTGCCGCCCTCCGAGGTGCCCGGCCCCGGTAAGATCCGCAACTCCAACAGCTACGCCATGGCCGCCTGCGCCCGGGAGGCCGGCGCCGAGGCCCATATGCTCCCCATCGTCCAGGACACCTTCGAGGCCCTGCGCGACGCCGTGGCGCAAGCGGCCCGCGAGTACGACTTCGTCGTCACCACGGGCGGCGCCGCCAACGGCGACTTCGACTTCATCAAGCCGGTGGTGGCCGAGCTCGGCGAGCTTCTGATGACCACGGTGAACATGCGTCCCGGCAAGGCCCAGACCTTCGGCATCGTGGAGGGCACGCCCGTCTTCGGCCTGCCCGGCAACCCGGCGGCCGCCTACGTGGGCTTCCAAATGCTCATCCGCCCGGCGCTGCGCACCATGCAGGGCTACCGCTTCATGGATCATCCCGTCGTGAAGGCGCGCCTCACTGCCGACGAGAAGAACCGCGACCCGCGCCGCATCTACCTGCGGGCGAACCTGACGCGCACCGCCGAGGGCTATGAGGTGACGCCGGCCAAGAACCAGAGCTCGGGATTGTTCGGCCCCATCCAGAAGACCAACTGCCTGGCCGTCATGCCCGAGGGCACCGAGCCTCAACCTGCGGGCTCCATCGTCGATTGCCTGCTGCTCGATATTCCGGAAGAAGTCGTTCTCTAGGAGAAGCCATGACCATCAAATTCGCTATCATCACGTGCTCCGATACCCGCACTTTGGAAACTGACGAGGCGGGGCAGAAGCTGGAGCAGCTCATTGCCGAGCAGGGTTGGGAGTGCGTCCGCCGCGTTGTGGAAATGGACGAGCGCCCGTTCATCGCCGGCGCGCTCATCGACGCCTGCGACAACACCGACGCCGACATCGTGCTCACCTGCGGCGGCTCGGGTCTCTCGCTGCGCGACGTGACCCCCGAGGCCACCCGCGACGTGGCCGACCGCGAGGTGCCCGGCATCGCTGAGGCCATGCGCGCCCACAGTGTCGCCATCACGCCCTTCGCCATGCTCTCGCGCGCCATCTGCGCCCAGCGCGGGCACACGCTCATCATCAACCTGCCCGGCTCCACCAAGGCGGCCACCGAGAACTGGGAAGGTATCGTGGAGGCGCTTCCCCATGCCGTGAAGATGATGGCCGGCGAGGGGCACAACACGCAGAAGGATCTCTCGGAGAAACTCGCCGCCGCCGCGGCCCGGGGCGAACTCGGGTAAGGCAGCGGGTACGCAAAGGCCTTTGGCTTCGAAGTCGCGATGGAGGGTTGACTGCGGATGCGCTTGCCGTATGGCTTTCCGGGACTGGGTTCTCGCGGTCGGAAGTCTTTGCCCCATGCCAAAAGAGCGCGTTCCCGTGCGTCGGGTCTGCGCTATACTTCATGAGGAACGTGTTCTAGATGCGGCCGCGCTCGATAGGGCGCGGCTGTTTGAGGTGGTAGCACTATGACTGATCTTCCCAACGGGTTCACGGGGTTTTCGCACCGAGATCCGAACTTCGTGTCCGCGGGCGACGCCCTGCGCGGCTCGCGGTACGACGACACGCCGTTCGCGGCGCGCAAACAGGCCCAGGCCCGCAATCTGGCCGAGGCTTGGTCGCCGGCCGGCGCCGAGCGCGTCGGCGCGGGCGTTGCTGCAGAGGGCGGCTCCGATGCAGTCGCTCGCGGGGCCGGAGCACGCCCCCTGTCCCAGCTGTCCTCGGCGGCCAGCGACGTGCTGCGCTTCGCCGAGCAGGGCACGGCGGCTGCCGGCGCTCCGCGCTTCGATCCGGACAAGCTCGCCCGCATTCCCGAGGTGGATCGGCGCTGGGCCTGGGTGGAGATCGACCTGAACGCCATCCGCCACAACGCCTCGGCCGTGAAGCAGCGCCTGAATCCGGGTACCCGGCTCATGGCCGTGGTGAAGGCCGACGGCTACGGCCACGGCGCCGTGCAGTGCGCCAAAACGGCGCTGAACTCCGGGGCCGAGTACTTGGGCGTGGCCACGGTGGACGAGGCCATTGCCCTGCGCGAGGCCTACGTGAACGCCCCTATCCTCATTCTGGGCGAGCCCCCGGCTACGGCCATCCCGCTGCTTCTGGCCTACAAGATCATGCCGGCGGTCTACACCGCCGAGTTCGCCATCCGCTACGCCGAGGCCGCCGACGCCTTCGGGGTGTCCGCGCCCTTCCATATGAAGGTGAACACGGGCATGAACCGCATCGGCGTGCGTCACGACGAGGTCGTCGAATTTCTGAGCCAGGTGAGCTTCCACCGCGCGCTTGATCTGGTTGGCACGTTCACCCACTTCGCCACGGCGGATTCGGTCGAGACGCTCGATTTCCAGATACAGACGAAGCGCTTCATCGAAGCGATTGCAGCCATGCGCGCAGCCGGCGTGGATCCCGGCATCGTGCACGCGGCCAACACGGCGGCGGCCATCCGGTATCCGGATGTGCATTTCGACATGGTTCGACTGGGCGTAGGCTTGTACGGGCTGCATCCGTCCCAGGCGACTCGTACGATGATCGATCTCAAGCCTGTCATGAGCGTGCATGCTCGTATCACCGACGTGCGCACGGTGCCTATGAGCGAAGGCGTGAGTTACGGGATGAACTACCGCAGCCCCGGCAGCGTGAAGGTGTGCACCGTTCCCGTGGGCTACGCCGACGGGCTTCGACGCGGGCTGTCCGGGCGAACCGACGTCATCATGCAGGGCCAGCGCTGCCGCCAGGTGGGCAACATCTGCATGGATCAATGCATGTTCGAGGTCGATCTGCGAGTATATGGCAACCGCCGGCGCCTTGATCCGCAGATTGGCGATGAGGTGCTGCTCGTGGGTCGCGGGGGCGATTCCGTGATTACCCTCGATGACATGGCCAACACCCTGGGCACGATCAACTACGAAGTGGCTTGCGGGTTCGGCCTGCGAATGACCAAAGTGTACGTGTAAAGGAGGCCTTGGATGTCGAAGCCGCATATTCCCTTGGAGGATATTCGCGCGCAGGTGGAGACCTGCCGTGCGTGTCCGCTCGCCGACGGGCGCACGCAGACCGTGTTCGGCGTCGGCAACCCCGAGGCGCGCGTCATGATCATCGGCGAGGCGCCCGGCAAGAACGAGGACCTGCAGGGCGAGCCTTTCGTGGGCGCTGCCGGCAAGTACTTGAACGAGCTGCTGGCCATCGCGGGTCTGCGCCGCGAGGACGTGTTCATCGCGAACGTGCTCAAGTGCCGCCCGCCGGGGAATCGCGATCCGCGCCCCGAGGAGATCGAGCTGTGCACCCCGTACCTGCGCGAGCAGACGCGCACCATCGACCCCGAGTTCATCGTCACGCTGGGCAACTTCTCTACGAAGTTCATTTTGAAGACGGAGATCGGCATCACGCGCCTGCACGGCACGGTGCAGCGAGCGGGCAAGTTCAAGGTGTTCCCCATCTTCCATCCGGCTGCCGCGCTCTACGACGGCAGCAAGCGCGAGGCCCTGGAGAACGACTTCGCCACGCTCGGCGAGCTTCTACGCGCGAGTGACGCGGAGCGTGCGCAGGCAGCGCTCGACGCGGCGGTGGAGAAGGTTGAGCAGGTTGCCGCAGCCGCCGAGCAGCCGAACCCGAGCGAACCCCCCGAGCCCGAGCAGCCGCGGCTGCTGTAGAAGGCTACTTTCTGCATTCTGAGCCTCGCTAACGAAAGGTTTCTTTCGTTAGCAGGGTGCGATCGGTTCGGGTTCGGACAAGAGAACCGTCCCCCCCGTCCCATCTCGCCGAGGCTCCCGTGTCGTTTACAGCCATTTCTTCTTTCGGAAGTACAACAGTTCAAGTGCCACAAGAACGAGGCATGCAACGATGATGGCAGGATAGCCCCATTCCCAGTCGAGACCGGGCATGTTCGCGAAGTTCATGCCGAACCAGCTGGTGATAAGCGTGAGCGGTGCAAACAGTGTTGTGATGACGGTGAAGAACTGCATGGTGTCGTTCTGTCTGATGTCGATCTGCGTCTGGTAGAGTTCGCGCAGCTGCAGACTGTACTCCTTGAGCGTCTGCGAGCGCTTCAAAAGCCGCTCTGCCTGACGCACGAGCACGAGGAACAAGCGGCTTTCCTCATGGGTGAGCAGCTTGTTCTCGTTTTCCGCGATGCCGCTTGCCATGTCCACCAGCTGCTGGTAGTACGTGTCGATGCGCAGCAGCTTGCGTCGGAACACGAGCATGCTCTTGCTCTCGGCGTCCGTGTTATGGTCGAGAATGGCCTCCTCCACGTCTTCCATGCGGTCCTCGATCTGCGCCAGGTATGATAGATCGTTCTTGATCAGCAGCTTCATGAATTCGAAAAGGCAGTGCGCGACAGTCGGCTCCTTCATGACGCCGCCTGATGCTATCGCATCGAGCAGTCGCGCGGAGGTGCCTTCCTCGTCGAGGAAGATGAGGTTCGTTTTGTCAAGGTAGAATGCGAAACAGAGGGGGCTTCCCAACACATGGTTCTTGTTCGGCACGGCAAACGATCCGATCAGGAAGCTGGGGAAAACGTCGAGGTAGGTGTTTTCCACGGTAGCAAGGTTTCGGAGCGATTGCTGCATATCCTGGGTGCCAAAGCTCAGGTCCACGAATTCTTTGGACGTCAACACTTCTGCTACGGGCGTTCCTTCCGCGACGGGGGTGTCGGCAGGAACCGCTTCGAGGCGGTCTTTGAGCACGTACTTGTGAGCCATGGCGCACACTTTCGGACGGAGGTGCGGGGACGCGGCATGCGCGAGCGCGCAGCCGACGGCATCACGGTAGCATGCGCGTTTGCGCGGATGCGGATCTGTCGGGTATCCGTTGGCGCTTCGTCATCCGGCTATCGAAACAGCTCGTCGCCTATTCCCCTGATGGACGGGATGATCTTCGCCAGTGAGCGCTCCAGCGACACGTACGCGGGCGACTTATCGTCCTTCTTGCTCACGAGGCAAATTGGAATGTCGACGGCGTCTTCGGGCGCGAACGGGCAGATGACAGCGCCGGGGAACAGCTCTCCGAATTCGGGAATGGCCGGCACGACGAAGCAGCCGCGCTCGCGCGCAAGTACCCGATAGACATCGAGCAGCGTGGGCTCGGAAATGTCGAGTCGGACGTCGGGATGGCGTTCGGACAGCTCGTCGCGAACCGTTTGAAAGAAAAAGTCGAATTGAGGAGAGACGCAGAGAGGCCTGTCGGCAAAATCGGCAAGGGTCACCGAGCTCTTCTTGGCGAGGTCCGCGAACTCCATCAGAAGGGCGCCGGTAGAAACGGTGCCGACCTGTAGCACATCGAGCAGCGGGAGCTCGGTGGTTCCAAGCGTAATGAACGCGTCGATCGATCCCGTGAAGAGCGCGTTGATGCATGCGTCGCGGGAGCCGAGGGTCACGTGCGGTTCGATGTCGATCGATTTTTTAACGAACGAGACGATGTGCTTGTTCACGATATGCTTGGTGGCGAACGACGGAGAGCACAGCATGAGGCTGAGCTCCTCTTGCGCTTTGTCGCCGGATGAGGAAGCAAACGCCGTGAGATCCGAAACGCCAGCGAGCACGTCCTTCGCCTTGTAGTACAGCTTGCAGCCGAACGCGGTGAGCTCGACACCGTGCGATCGGCGCACGAAGAGATCCTCCTGGAATTGCCGCTCGAACTCGATGAGGCCGCGAGAGACCGCCTGCACAGTGACGTCGAGTTCCTTGGCTGCCGCCGAAAGGCTTCCTCGCTTCGAAACGGTGACGAAATATGTGAGCTGCTGGATGCTGAACATGGGTATGGATTGTACTTCACGTCGTAGAATCGTCGCAGCTGGCAAAGCAGTTCAACCTACTTTTGAAGCGGATGGGTCTCCGATCCGTCATCGTTTCGGGTCGATCGGCCATGGTTTATGCGGCCCGGCCGATGGGCGGCTTGCCGTCGCGCTCGTCTTGCTGTGCTGATGGCGTGCGAGCGCATACTTGTTGGGCGGGGCGGTTTGCTGAGGCCGAACGCCGTTTGCGCTGGATGTTCGACCGCTTGCGACGTGCGCGGGACCGCTTGCATGAGATTTTGCCCCGTACTGCCTTGGTTTGCAGCCCTTGGCCGTCCGAAACACATTGGAAACACTTCGGCTGAAGTTCGGTTGGTATAATGCGCGACACTTGCTACCGAGTGCGGCACCGTTTTTCAGGTGCTGTTTTTTATTATGAGCGATGAGCGAGAAGGGATGAGGCAACGTGTATCCCATCGAACGGGCAGAGCAACTCAACGCGGAAGTCACGCGCATGGTGGTCCGCGCCCCCGAAATCGCGCGGAAGATCAAGCCGGGCCAGTTCATCATGCTGCGCATAGACGAGCGGGGCGAGCGCATCCCGCTCACCATGAACGATTGCGATCCCGATGCCGGCACCGTCACGATCGTCTTCCAGGCGGTGGGCGCAACGACGAAGCGCCTCGCGCAGATGAAGCCGGGAGAAGCGCTGCACGATTTCGTGGGCCCGCTTGGCAACCCGACCGAGCTTGAAGGCGTGCGCCGCGCGTGTGTCATCGGAGGCGGTCTGGGCACTGCTATTGCATATCCGCAGGCCAAATGGCTGTACGACCACGGCTGCGAAGTCGACGTGATCACCGGTTTCCGCACGGCGAGCCTTTCCATACTTGAGGATGAGATTGCGGCATGCTCTGCACGGCAGATCGTCATGACCGACGACGGTTCCAACGGGAACAAGGGACTGGTGACCCAGGCGCTCCAGCAGCGCATCGACGAGGGCGCGGACTACGATCTCGTGCTGGCTGTGGGACCTGTCGTCATGATGAAGTTCGTAGCTGCTACGACGCGGCCCTACGGCATCAGAACGCTCGTGAGCATGAATCCGCTCATGATCGACGGCACGGGCATGTGCGGCGGCTGTCGCGTGAAGGTGGGCGACGAGTATCTGCACGCCTGCGTGGACGGCCCGGACTTCGATGGCCATCTGGTCGATTTCGACGATGCCCTGCGTCGCGGCGTGATGTATCGGAGCTTCGAGGACGAAGCGCGTGCGGCAGCGACAGGTGCGCCGATCGACGAAGGTCGCGCCTGTGACGGCAAGGCCGCGTCTGAGGTGGCCGCCGGGCAACGGAAGGGGGCGTAGCATGGCGCGTTTGAGCTACGAGCCGAACAAACAGAAGGAGAAGACTCCCATGCCCGAACTCGACCCCGTCGAGCGGGCGCAGACGTTCGAGGAGGTCGCGCTCGGCTACTCGGCCGAGGAGGCGGTTAACGAAGCGCGGCGCTGCACCCAGTGCCCCAGCAAGCCGTGCATGGCAGGCTGCCCGGTGGGCGTTCCCATTCCCGGTTTCATCGAGCAGGTGGCGCTCGGTAATTTTGCGCACGCTTACGCTCTCGTGAAAAGCGCGAACTCGCTGCCGGCCATCTGCGGGCGCGTATGCCCTCAAGAGTCGCAGTGCGAGAAAAGGTGCACGCGCGGCAAGCAGGGCGAACCGGTGGGCATCGGGCGCTTGGAGCGTTTCACGTCAGATTGGGCG
>ENA-ORTH01002522-ORTH01002522.1-human-gut-metagenome-genome-assembly--contig:-NODE-2522-length-14523-cov-3.579970_pt1 | contig 14523 bp, 15 predicted proteins | sample MGYA00241914_ERZ509192 | MGnify/ENA primary metagenome ERZ509192 (study PRJEB26280, sample SAMEA2338826) | human gut metagenome | biome: human gut; feature: human-associated habitat; material: faeces... | reverse complement strand
TTAAAACCCGCCGTTCGTGGTGTCACGGCTTGAAAAAGAGAAGATAAAAGCCGTTCCTTTCGGGTAAGATCAGCAAACTCAAAAAAATAAAAGTACATTGCCGGAACGATCAATAAAACCGCTGTGGTACAAAGAATCACCTTACTCTGCATCCGATATTTGTGCAAATGCAATCGATTTGTCCGAATATCATCCCAAGTCAGAAAGCCAATGCCGCCAAACACAATCAAGAACATAATCGTAAAGTTTATGACTGGATTCGCTGCATAGCTGGTCAGGGAGGAAAAGGGAGTGCGCACACCCAACAGATCAAAGCCTGCGTTGCAGAACGCGGAGATCGAATGGAACACGGAGAACCAGATGCCGCGCGCGACGCCGTACATCGGGATGAACCGGATGGCCAGAATACACGCGCCCGCACCTTCGAGAAACGCGGTGGCCCGGATGATGAAGTACGACTTTATCTCCCTGCCCGTGGTGGACAAGGAGGGCCGTCTGGTGGGCATCGTCACGGTAGACGACGTGATGGACGTTATGGAAGAGGAGGCCACCGAGGACTTTGAGAAGATGGCCGCCATGGCTCCCTCGGAGAAGCCCTACCTCAAGACCAGCGTACTGTCCCTGGCCAAGCACCGCATCCTGTGGCTGCTGGTGCTGATGATCTCCGGCATGATCACCGGCGGCATCCTGGGCCAGTATGAGGCCGCCTTTGCCGCCATGCCCCTGCTGGTCACCTTTATCCCCATGCTCACCGACACCGGCGGAAACGCCGGCAGCCAGAGCAGCACCCTGGTCATCCGCGGCATGGCCGTGGGCGAGATCCAGCTCAAGGACTTTGCCAAGGTCTTCTGGAAGGAGCTGCGGGTGAGCATGCTGGTGGGGGTGGTGCTCAGTGCGGTGAACTTTGTGCGCCTGATCATCACCTACCCGGGCAACCAGATGGTAGCCCTGACGGTGGCTCTGGCTCTGTTTGTCACCGTGCTGCTGGCCAAGACGGTGGGCGGTGTGCTGCCCATGGTCGCCAAGCTGTGCCACGCAGACCCGGCTATCATGGCCGCTCCCCTGATCACCACCATTGTGGACGCCATTTCCCTGGTGGTCTACTTCCGCATTGCCTGTGCCCTGCTGCCCATTTGACCTACAACAAAATGCCCCAGCCTGTCAGATTTCTCTGGTGGGCTGGGGTTTTTTCTATGTATGGGCCGTTATCGGACCAGGCGGCAGGGACTCATCGCCCGGAACTGCCGGGCCATTGTGATGCACAGGTCATTGTAGTAGTCCAGATAGGCCTTTTTCTGCTGACGCTGGAGGCGCTGACGCTCCTGAAGCTCTTTCCAGGCTGCACAGCTCTTGTGGCAGCCGTGCTGGTAGTTGGGGCAGGTATTCTGACAGGGCAGCATAAACATGACTCCTCTCAACTGGTATTCCGCCGGGACACAGGCTCCCTAAAAAAGCAGCGGCAGACCCTGGGCTGGACACCGACATGGGCGTCCAGCCCGAGATCTGCCGCAAGACGAGGGGAGGAGGGGAGAGCAGGCGCAGGAAGGCCTTGAACTCGTATTTCCGATGCTCTGGCACTGACCGCTCATCTTCCATCCTCCTTCCTCGGAAGGGAATCTGGGTCTATTGTAACAGACCCGTCGTGTCCCTTCCACGCGGTTTGTGTAAAATGCAGCTTAAACCTTTGCAGCGCCGGAACACCGTTTTGCGCCGTGTGTTACATATGTAACATCAAGTTTTGTTTTTGAACTAGATATGCACAAAAACCCATGTCCGATTTCCTATAATAGGTAGAATTACACAAAATTAATTGACTTTCGTTACATGCATTATTATGATTTTGTTGCAAACGTAACAGGAACAGGGGCTGAAAAGCACCGGATCAGACAAGGAGGAAGGACGCATGATTTTGGATCGAGATGCTCTGGGCGCCATGCTGCTCCAGGCGGCCAAGCTGCTGGAGGAGAACACCCAGTATCTCAGTGATATCGACTCCCGCTTTGGCGACGGCGACCACGGCATCACCATGGGAAAGATCGCCAAGCTCATCCAGGAGCGGGTCCCCCAGTGGGGCGAGGATTCCATCAAGGACTTCCTGGACAGTCTGGGAATGGCAATCATGGAGGTCAAAGGCGGCTCTGCCGGACCGCTGTACGGCACCATGATCGGCGGACTGGGCGTCAATCTGGACGATGACGCCGGCCAGGTAGACGAGGCAGGCCTGAAGACCATGTTTGCCGGCTGCCTGAGCGAGATGGAGGACATCACCACCGCCAAGGTGGGCGACAAGACCATGATGGATGCGCTGATCCCCGCGGTGCAGGCCGCCCAGCAGACCCAGGGAGACTGCAAGGCCATTTTGGAGGCCGCCGCCCAGGCCGCCCAGGAGGGCGCCAAGGCCAGCGAGCAGTTTGTCTCCAAGTTCGGCCGGGCCCGCAGCTATAAGGAACAAACCATCGGCACCCCCGACGCCGGCGCGGTATCCACCGCCCTGTTCTTCCGGGGACTGGCACAGGGAATCTGACACTCAATATTTTTCAGATCATATAAGGAGGACTTCCCCATGAAAATGAAGAAATTCATCAACAATCCCGAGAACCTCACCGATGAGCTGCTGGACGGTCTGGCCGCCGCCAACCGGGACATCATCCACCGGGGCGAGGAAAACATGATCATCAACAACGCCCTGGAGGGCGCTGACCGTGTCACCATCGTCACCCAGGGCGGCTCCGGCCATGAGCCCGCCATCTCCGGCTTCGTGGGCGAGGGCATGGTGGATATCTCCGTGGTGGGCGATATCTTTGCCGCTCCCGGTCCCCAGGCCTGTGTGGACGCCATCAAGCTGGCCGACAAGGGCAAGGGCGTGCTGTACATCGTACTTAACCACGCCGGCGACATGCTCACCGGCAACCTGACCATGAAGCAGTGCAAGAAGCTGGGGCTCAACGTGGTGAAGGTGGTCACCCAGGAGGACGTGTCCAACGCTCCCCGTGAGAACGCCGACGACCGCCGCGGCCTGGTAGGCTGCATCCCCACCTATAAGATTGCCGGTGCTGCCGCCGCCGAGGGCAAGAGCCTGGAGGAAGTGGCCGCCATCGCTCAGCGCTTCGCCGACAACATGGCCACCCTGGCCGTGGCCGTCCGGGGCGCTACCCATCCCTCCACCGGCGCCGCTCTGGCCGACCTGGGCGAGGACGACATGGAGATCGGTATGGGCCAGCACGGCGAGGGCGGCGGTGGCCGTCAGCCCATGAAGTCCGCCGACGAGACCGCCGAGATCATGGTCAATGCCCTGCTCAAGGACATCGGCATCCAGTCCGGCGAGAAGGTCATGCTCATCATCAACGGCTCGGGCGCTACCACCCTGATGGAGCAGCTCATTATCTACCGCAAGTGTGAGCAGATCCTGAAGGAGAAGAACATTGAGATCGTGGCCAACTACGTGGGCGAGCTGCTCACCGTTCAGGAGCAGGCCGGCTTCCAGATGTTCATGGCCCGCATGGACGACGAACTGCTGCGGCTGTGGAATGCCCCCTGCCGCACCCCCTACCTCACCAAGAAGTAAGGAGGACCCGCTATGGCTGACAACATCGGCAACAAGGCCGCCCACGACTACCACCTGGATGTCCCCGTGGCCCAGGAGGGTTTCTACGTCAAGGGTGCGGCCCACTGCGATTTCGGCATGAAAAGCCGTTTGGCCCGGATGTTTGACCCCAAGTCGGGCAACACCGTGATGCTTGCCTTTGACCATGGCTATATCATGGGTCCCACTGCCGGGCTGGAGCGCATTGACCTGGTGATTCCGCCCCTGGCGCCCTATGTCAACGTGCTCATGGGCACCAAGGGCGTCATCCGCTCCTGCATCTCCCCTGCCGCTCCGGTGGCCAAGTGCGTGCGGGTGACCTACGACTCCACCGTGCTCTATGACGATATGTCCAACGGCGGCGGCATTGCCTGCGACATGGAAAATGCCCTGCGCATGGATGCGGCCTGTGTGGCAGTCCAGACCTTCATCGGTGCCCCCGGTGAGAGCCGCTCTCTGGAGCTTCTGTGCCGCACCGCCGACGCCGGCACCCGCTACGGCATGCCCACCCTGGGTGTGGTGGCGGTTGGCAAGCAGATGGAGCGCACCGAAAAGTTTTTCCTGCTGGCCACCCGGGTTCTGGCGGAAAACGGAGCCAACGTGGTCAAGAGCTACTACTGCGACGGCTTTGAACGGGTGGCCGCCGCCTGCCCGGTGCCCATCGTCATCGCCGGAGGCAAGAAGCTGCCCGAGCTGGACGCGCTGGAGATGGCCTACAAGGCCATCCAGGAGGGCGCCCACGGCGTGGACATGGGCCGGAACATCTTCCAGTCCGACTGCCCCGCCGGTATGGCCCAGGCCATCGGCAAGGTGGTCCACGAGGGCTATACCCCCAAGCAGGCCTTTGAGGTGTACGAGACTGTGAAACATAGCTAACTCAATACAATATGGATAGGAGGACCCATTATGTCCGCTGAGTATATGCACATCGGCATTCCTGTCACCAACCGCAAGCCCGGCATGACCTACAACGAGGGGGCCAAGTTCTGGGTAAGCAACGTGGACGACTACGACTACAAGATCGAGTATCTGAAGTTTGAGGAGGGCACCCCCTTCCCCGAGGAGATCCACCGCAACCCCCACGTGGCCTACAAGGTGGATAATCTGGAGAAGTACATCGCCGACGCCGACAGCGTCATCTGCGGCCCCATGCCCGCCAATGACAAGGACCGCCTGGCCTTTGTCTGGAAGGACAGCGCCATCCTGGAGCTGTACGAAGCCAACTGACCGCTCCCCTGTTACGTCCCCCAGCAGGCCGCCAGCACCCCTGGCGGCCTGTTTCTGTCCCGCCCCGGTTGCGCGGGACAAAAAACTGTGATACCCTGTAACATACGTAACCAAGCAGGAAGGAGGGAGCGGGATGCAAGACAGTCAGGAGCGGCTGCGGCGGCTGGCCCACGTGGCCACGCGGTACTACCTGGAGGACTGGAAGCAGAGTGACATCGCCAAGGAACTAGGGATCTCCCGCCCCCTGGTCAGCCGGATGCTCAGCGAGGCCCGGGAATTGGGTGTAGTGGAGATCACCGTCCACACCCCCGGCCAGCAGCGGCAGGATCTGACCGAGCAGCTGTGTGCCCGCTGGTCTCTGCGGGATGTGGTGCTCTGTCCCGACGCAGGCGGCGACGGCCAGACCAACCAGACCCTGGCCCTGGCGGCCATTGATCTGCTGGAGCGGCTGCGCGCACGCCGGGTGGGCATCGGCTGGGGCCACTTTATCGGCCAGATGGTGACCGTACTGGAGCAGGAGCCCCGGCGGCACGGACCGGTGCAGACCATCTGTCCCCTGCTGGGCAGCGCGGGCATCCCCATCCGCAACTACCACTCCAACGAAAATGTGCGCCTGCTGGCCGAGCGCCTGGGGGCAGAGCCCTACTTTCTCAATCTGCCCGCTCTGGCCCAGAGCTGGGAGGAACGGGAGCTGCTCTGCTCTACCCAGCTCTACCGTCAGACCCACCTGCAGTGGGAGCAGATGGACACCGCTCTGGTGAACATCGGCAACTACCCCTCCACCCCGGATTTTGCCTCGGTGGCCCGGTATGGAGACCTGCTCCACCGCAACCGGGCCTGCGGGCGGCTGCTCAACTACTACTTTAATCAGGAGGGCGAGATTATCACCTCCGACCGGGACTTTGCCATCCAGATCCCCCGGGAGGTTCTGTCCCGCTGTCCCCGGGTAATCGGGCTGTGCTCGGCCAATACGGCCGCCTCCGCCCTGGAGGGCGCCCTCAACACCGGCCTGTTTACCGCCCTGGTCGTCCGGGAGAGGCTGGCCGAGGAGTTGCTGCGGGGCGCGGCTGATGCTGGAAGGCATGGAAAATCTTACATATGAACGGACCGACGGAGCCTATCCGCGGTCCGTTTTTTTGCGAAAAAAGAAAGTGAAATTCGTAAATTGTTAAGAAAGTATTTCATAGCTTAAAAGTCTCTGCAAAAAACTTTTTCTTAAGTTTTGTTAGGAATGTACAAGTTGGCACAGGAAATTCAAGGAAACTCAGGCTAAAATGTTCCCTCAACCTTGTGAATTTATGAACGAACTCTTAACTTTTCATTAAGACTCATGAAACAATCTTGTAATATTTTAAAAGCGTGCTATGATGTATCAGACCCAGTACATTGAGTCTGGTCCGAAGACGATAAACAACGATATTTAAAAGGTGATTAACATGAATATGATTCAACTGGTGGAGGCCTTCAACCTCTTCCTGGCGGTCCTGTTCACGGTGGCCTATTTTTACCAGCTGGTCTACCTGGTGATCGGCGTGATCCGCCGCAACCATTGGACTCAGTCCCAGGATGCCAAGATCCATCGCTATGCCGCGGTGATTTCCGCCCGGAACGAGGCAGGCGTCATTGCAGAATTGATCCACTCATTAAAAGAGCAGCGCTATCCTCAGGATTGCCTGGACATCTATGTGGTGGCCGACAACTGCACCGACAACACCGCTGAGGTGTCCCGCCAGGCCGGTGCCATTGTCTATGAGCGTTTCAACCAGAACAAGAAGGGCAAGGGCTACGCCCTGGACTTCCTCTTCCGCACCCTACACCATGAGGGCCGTGACAAGTATGACGGCTACATGATCTTTGATGCGGACAATCTGGTGGACCCCAACTTCACCGCAGAGATGAACAAGGTCTTTGACAGCGGCAACTACGGCGCCATCACCTGCTACCGCAACTCCCGCAACTTTGGCGACAACTGGATCTCCTCCGGTTACGCCATCTGGTTCTTGCGTGAGGCCCGCTTCCTCAACTTCCCCCGTATGCTTCTGGGCACCAACTGCCACGTCTCCGGCACCGGCTTTTTGATCAATGCCGACGTTATCCGTGAGAACGGTGGCTGGCCCTTCCACCTGCTCACCGAGGACATCGAGTTCTCCGTCAGCTGTGCTCTGAAGGGCCGCCGCATCGGCTACTGCGACAAGGCGGTCATCTATGACGAGCAGCCCACCACCTTCCGTCAGAGCTGGGATCAGCGTCTGCGCTGGTCCAAGGGCTTCTATCAGGTCAACGCCAATTACAGCGCCGCCCTGACCCGCGGCTTCCTGCGTAAGCCTACCCGTCAGAGCTGGTCCTGCTACGACATGTTTATGACTGTCGCTCCTGGTATGCTGCTCACTCTGGTGACCCTGGCCTTCAACCTGGTGGTTTGCCTGGCCTGCTGGGGCCAGCCGGTGTACATCACCAACAAGATCCTGGCCGTGTCCGGCAGCTTTGCCTTCTCTACCGTGGTCAACTTCTACCTGGGCCTGTTGCTCTTCGGCGCTCTGACTGTGCTCAGCGAGTGGAAGCAAATCCAGATTCCTACCTACAAGAAGATCCTGTACGTATTTACCTTCCCCATCTTCATGTTTACCTACGTTCCCATCTCCCTGGCCGCTCTGGTCCGGAAGGTGGAGTGGAAGCCCATCTACCACACCGGCAGCCAGAAGGCTCTGGGGAAGAGCTAAGGCAAAAAGAAAGACGGACCGCACTGCGGTCCGTCTTTTTTTGTCCTTACAGATTCTCATCGCTGAGCCGATGGAAATCCTTATTCTGTCCAAACACATGGGTAAGAGGAAATACCTTGATGAAGCAGTCTACCCCTTGATCCCGGATAAACTCCCGCAGCTGTACATACTCCCGGGAGTTGCACACGCAGTCCACCTGAGTCTTGGTCTGGCCGGAGTAGCTGCCGGTGACCTGACTGAGGGTGGCGCTTTTGTGGATCTCATGGATGACAAAGGATTCGATGGCTTTGGAGTTTTCACACACGATCTGGATCTCATAGAGCTTGGGCCCCATATTGAAGATGACGTAGTTCATGCTGTTGACGTAGATGATCTGTCCTACCAGAGCGTAGGCCACCACATCCAGACTGAAGCGCAGCAGCATCACAGCCATGATGATCCCGTCCAGTGCCAGCAGGATGTGTTTGAGCTCTACCGCCTTAAGCACCTTGGTCTTGAGGATCTTGGCCAGGGTATCGGTGCCGCCGTAGGAGTAGCCCAGGCGGTAGGTGATCCCCGCGCCCACCCCGTAGATGACGCCGAAAAACATCACGGCGATCAGTTTCTCCTTCAAAATGATCTCCACCGTCCAGTGGTTGAGCACCCACAGCACTAGGGGGTACAGGAAAGAGAGAAACAGGATGTTGGACACCTCCCGATAGCCCAGCATCACAAAGGTGAGCACCAGGATCAGGAGCATAAGACCGTAGTAGATCAGCGCATAGTTGATGCCGGTAAAAGCCTGGGCCGTCATGGCCAGGCCGGTGATGCCGGTAACGACAAAGCCGTTGGGCAGGGCCACCCAGTTGACCGCGATACTGCAGATCACGCAGCTGAGCACCATGCTGACCAGGGCCGTGAACGAGATCTTTTTCATTGCCATCCTCCCTGGCAAATCGTCCATATGGTACCGAAGTGTCCCCAGCCCCTGCCGGGGACACGGTGGGTCAGAGATCCAGCTCCTCTTCCTCCTCCAATTCGAGCTCTTCCTCCAGCTTGACCTCGTCAAAGAGCATACGCACGCTGCCGTAGATGCCAGCGTCCTCGCCCAGCTCAGCCAGCACAAAGGGCGTGTTGCGGAATGCGTGGAAGGCATAGCGGCGGAAATAGGTCTCAATGGGCTTGAGGATCACCATACCGGCCTGGGCCATCTGGCCGCCGATGACAAAGACCTGGGGATTGACGGTACAGGCCACAGCGGTGAGGGCCTGGCCCATGAGCTGTCCAAAGCGCTCCATCACCTCAGAGGCGGCGATGTCTCCCTTCTTGGCGGCCTGGCAGATGGACTCCGGGGTGATCTCTCCCTCCCGCAGCATGCTGGGCGCCTCAGGCAGCTCCTCCAGCACCATCTTGGCGATATGTACCAGACCGGTATCGGAGCAGTACTGCTCCAGGCAGCCATAGTTGCCGCAGGTGCAGCGCTCGGTCTCCTTGGGGTTGACGCACATGTGGCCGATCTCACCGGCGGCGCCGGTGCTGCCCACAAACACCTTATTATCCACTACGATGCCGCTGCCGACGCCCACGCCCAGGGTCACCATCACGGCGCTGTTATTCCACTGGGCGCCGCCCTGCCACATCTCGCCCAGCGTGGCGGCGTTTACATCGTTGGCTACCTTGAGCTTTTCAATGGCGGGCTCCAGCTCCTGCACCGCCTTAGGCACATTCAGAATGTCCCAGCCCAGGTTGACGCAGCGCATCACCGTACCGTCCTGGTCCACCGGTCCGGGCACGCCCATGCCTACACCCTCGACCACATCCCAGGTCAGGGAGCGCTCTTCCATCTTGGCGCGGATGGCGTCCACTACATCGCTGAGCAGATGGCTGCCATGGTCCTCCAGACGGGTAGGAATGGTCCACTTTTCTACCAAATTGCCTGTGGTCTGGAACAGACCGATCTTAATGGCGTTTCCGCCCAAGTCAACGCCGAACGCATAGGGTTTCATGTGCCTCTCCTCCTCAATAATTCCATGGTATGATTGTGGAACTGCTTGCTTCCTTCGTCTCTCCACCCCTTAGCGGAGAACTTAATGCCATTATAATATACAACGGTGGAAAATGGAAGAAAATTGCCGCCGACTTGCAAAATAATTTTTAGCCAACAAAAAAACGGGGCGCTGTTTGACAGCGCCCCGTTTTGAATCGGGAATTACTGGAAGGGATTCTCGGTGGGATAGGGCAGGCTCTTGGGCTGGTTGTAGGCGATGTCGGAGACACCGAAGTACTTGAGCACCTCAAACAGAGCCTTACCACAGTGAGCAAAGGCCACCGCACCGTGGTGGGGATAGCGCTTCTGGATGAGCACGTGGCGGTAGAAGCGGCCCATCTCAGGAATGGCAAAGATGCCGATGCCGCCGAAGGAACGGGTGGCCACAGGCAGCACCTCGCCCTGAGCGATGTAGGAGCGCAGGTTGCCCTCGCTGTCACACTGCAGGCGGTAGAAGGTGATCTCGCCGGGAGCGATGTCGCCCTCCAGGGTGCCGCGGGTAAAGTCGGGGGTGCCGCCGTTCTCCAGCAGGCGGTTCTGGATGAGCTGATACTTCACCGCGCAGCCGTTGCACATCTTGCAGCTGGGGGTGTTGCCGCAGTGGAAGCCCATGAAGGTGTCCTTGATATCGTAGTCAAACTTGCCGGCGATATCCTCGTCGTAGATGTACTTGGGCACGGAGTTGTTGATGTCCAGCAGGGTGATGGCGTCACCGGTGATGCAGGCGCCGATGTACTCGCTCAAAGCGCCGTAGATATCCACCTCGCAGGCCACAGGAATACCGCGGGAGGCCAGGCGGGAGTTTACATAGCAGGGCTCAAAGCCGAACTGCTCGGGGAAGGCGGGCCAGCACTTGTCGGCAAAGGCCACATACTGCCGGGCACCCTTGTGCTGCTCGGCCCAATCCAGCAGGGTCAGCTCAAACTGAGCCATCCGCTCCAGCAGGTCGGGGTAGGTGCGCTCGCCCATCTCCTTCTGCATGTCGGCCACCACCTCGGGGATGCGCTTGTCCCCGGCGTGGGCCTTGTAGGCCACCAGCAGATCCAGCTCGGAGTTCTCCTCCACTTCCACACCCAGCTCGTACAGACCCTTGATGGGGGCGTTGCAGGCAAAGAAGTCCTGAGGACGGGGGCCGAAGGTGATGATCTTCAGGTTCTTCACGCCGATGATGGCCTGGGCAATGGGGACAAACTCCCGGATCATGTCGGCGCACTCCTGGGCGGTGCCCACGGGGTACTCAGGCAGGTAGGCCTTCAGGTGGCGCATACCCAGGTTATAGGAGCAGTTGAGCACGCCGCAGTAGGCGTCGCCGCGGCCGTTGATCAGATCGCCGTCGCCCTCGGCAGCGGCCACGTACATGGTGGGGCCGTCAAACTTCTGGCACAGAATGGTCTCGGGGGTCTCGGGACCGAAGTTGCCCAGGAAGACCACCAGAGCGTTGACGCCGTGGGCCTTCACATCACCCAGAGCCTTCAGAGCGTCGGCCTCGTTCTCCACGGTGATGGGGCACTTATACAGGCCCTCGCCGTAGGCGGCGACGATATTCTGGCGGCGCTGGGTGGACAGGGCGATGGGGAAGCAGTCGCGGGACACGGCAATGATGCCCAGCTTGACCTCAGGAATATTGGCAAACATGATAATCAGACCTCTCTTTTCAAATCTACCGCTTACAGATCCGCGGCAATATCCACATTGATACCATCCAGCCGCACGGGAGCGCCCTGAGCGGCCTCGCTGCTGTCGGCGTGGGCCAGCAGCCACTTGTTGCAGGCCCACAGGGTCTCATCCTCTCCGTTGAGGGGAGTGATGGCGGGTTTGGGGCCGTTGGTGCCCCGGGGCAGCACGATGACCACCTGGAAGCCGGCTCCGGGAGCGGCGGAACAGGGGGCGTAGTGCAGGGTGGTGGCATATACCTCCACCACTGCGCCGGCAGGAGCCCGGAAGGCCTTCACCTTGGCGGTGTCCAGACGGCCGTCTACGATGTCATCTTCCTTGGCTACCAGGAGGATAAAGTCCTGGACGCCGATGTTCAGCTCGCTGTCCCGGTGGTACTCCAGGCAGTTGAGACGGGTGTTGTGTCCGTTGCACCACCCCAGCTGGATGGGCATGCCGCCGTAGGCGTTGGAGGCAAACTGTCCGGCGATGGGCAGCTGCTCCAGCTCCGGCTGGGAGGGGACGTAGTCCACCCCATCGGGCACGGGGGTCACCGACTTCAGGGTGTCGGTCAGGGCGGCGGTGTCATAGCCTCCCAGCACCTTGCCGTAGGGGGCAAAGGCGGCGTCAAAGACTGAATGGATGATCATAGCTTATCACCTCAAGACCGGGAGTTTACTCCCGCAAATTGATTCAAAACACACACACAAATTTTTTCACTCACAGGGAAAAACAGCTGAGCGGCAGGGCCTACCAGGAAGGCACAGATGATAGTGCCTATCCCAACCACGCCTCCCAGGGCAAAGCCCACCAGAGCGAAAGTGAGATCCACCCCGATACGCACCGGGCCAAAGGGTTTCCCGCTCTTGTCGCTGAGCACCACCGCCACCAGGTCGTTGGGACCGGTGCCCGCCTGGGAGCGGATGACGATGGTCATGCCGAAGGCCAGGATAACGCAGCCCACCGCCAGCATAGGCACCCGGACCGCCAAGGGCAGGGTTTCATTGAGGAAGGGGGCCAGCCACAGGGTGTACACATCGATGATAGGGCCGCCCAGGGCCATGCACAGCACGGTGCCGATGCCTACATAGCTGCGGTCCACCACCAGCAGCACCACCATAATAAGCAGCGATACCAGCAGATGGACCCGGCCGTGGGTCATTCCGGCCCACTCGGGCCAGGGGATAGCCCGGAACAGGCCCTGGACAAAGACGTTGAAGGGATCGGAGCCCAGATTGGTCTGGAGAAACAGTGTCACGCCCAGGTGGGCGATCCACAGCCCGATGAGCAGCAGCACCACCCGCACCGCCATTTCCCGAAGGGATCGGCGTTTCACGGCTCCTCCTCCGACGGCACGTCTTTCTTCTCCTGCCGGGCCTTCCGCTCCTTGAAGTAGCGTACCAGGGCGTAGTCACAAAAACCCAGACCGCCCAGGCCCAAGATGCCGCCTCCGGCATAGGCAATCACATCACTCATACCGGTATTCCCCGCCATCTGGGCGGAGATCAGCATGTAGGCCAAATAGACCAGGTACAGCCCCACGGCCAGGCGCAGGATCAAACGTCCCTCTTCATTCATGTACGCCCCTCCTTGTTTCGCTTACAGCAGCTGAGGGTAGAGTCCCTTCAGCGCGGGATAGATTTTTGCAAACTGCTCATAGCGCTGCTCATAGCGCGCGGCGATCTCCGGATCGGGACGGACGGTGTCCGCCACCTTCACCAGCTTGTCGCACACCGCCTGCACGCTGGGATAGGCTCCGCAGGCCACCATGGCCAGCATAGCGCCGCCCATACCAGGTCCCTGCTCAGAGGCAGGGGTATCCAGCTCCACGTTGAGCACATTGGCCATGATCTTCTTCCACAGGGGGCTCTTGGCGCCGCCTCCGCAGATCATGCTGCGCTTGATGTCCAGCCCCAGGGACCGTGCCACCTCAAAGCTGTCCCGGATGGCAAAGGCCACGCCCTCCAGCACCGCCTGGGTCAGGTCGGTGCGGCTGGTATCCATGGTCATGCCGATAAAGACGCTACGGGCGTTGGTATCGTTGATGGGAGAGCGCTCCCCCATGAGGTAGGGCAAAAAGTACACGTGGTTGCAGCCCAGCTTATCATCGGTAATGTCCTTCTGGGCCCCGGCGTAGTCCTGGGAACCCAGGATGTCATCCATCCACCACTTGTTGCAGCTGGCGGCGGAGAGCATGCAGCCCATCAGGTGGTAGCAGCCGTCGGCGTGGGCGAAGGCATGCAGAGCGTTGTGGGGGTCCACCCCGAAGTGGTCGCTGGAGATAAACAGGGTGCCAGAGGTGCCCAGAGAGATGTTGCATCCCCCCGCGCCCACGGTTCCGGTGCCCACGGCGGCCGCGGCGTTGTCTCCCGCGCCGGCGCACACCACTACGTTCTCGGGCAGGCCCAGCTTCTGGGCCATCTCGGGCAGCAGGGTGCCTACCGCCTCATAGCTCTCAAAGAGCTTGGGCATCTGGCTCTCGGTGATGCCGCAGATGTCCAGCATCTCCCGGCTCCAGCACTTGTGCTCCACGTCCAGCAGCAGCATGCCGCTGGCGTCGGAGTAATCGGTGCAGTGGACGCCGGTGAGGATGTAGTTGATGTAGTCCTTGGGAAGCATGATCTTGCGGATGCGCTGGAAATTCTCCGGCTCATGCTTTTTCATCCACAGAATTTTTGGCGCTGTAAAGCCGGCGAAGGCGATATTGGCCGTATATTTGGAAAGATTTTCCCTCCCGATTGTATCATTGAGATATTCCGTTTCCATTGCCGATCTGCCGTCATTCCACAAAATTGCAGGACGAATTACCTGATCCTGATCATCTAAAGTTACCAGTCCATGCATCTGTCCACCGAAGCCGATTCCGGCTACCTGAGAGCGGTCAATTCCTTCGGTCAGTTCTTTCATACCCTCAACACTCTGGGTGAACCAGTCTTCCGGATTCTGTTCTGACCAGCCCGGATGTGGGAAAAACAGTGGATATTCTTTTGATACGATATTACAGATTTTTCCTGATTCTTCCATCAGAAGAAGTTTTACTGCGGAAGTACCAAGGTCAACGCCAATATAGTACATATTTCCTCCTTACCACGACATCCCAGGAAAACTCCCGGGATGCTTGTATTGGTTTTATTTTATTTTTTATTTAAAATTTAGCCCCAAGGATTTTCTGTTGGGTATCTTACGCCTGCCGGCTGATTGTATCCGATTTCTTCTACCGGAACGCCGATATATTTGAATACTTCGAAGAGAGCTTTTCCAAAGTGTCCGAATGCTACTGCTCCGTGATGTGGATATCCTTTCTCGATCAGCAC
>ENA-ORTH01002513-ORTH01002513.1-human-gut-metagenome-genome-assembly--contig:-NODE-2513-length-14570-cov-2.433276_pt1 | contig 14570 bp, 13 predicted proteins | sample MGYA00241914_ERZ509192 | MGnify/ENA primary metagenome ERZ509192 (study PRJEB26280, sample SAMEA2338826) | human gut metagenome | biome: human gut; feature: human-associated habitat; material: faeces... | reverse complement strand
GATGGGTCTGGAGCAGGTGGTGGGGCGGCAGGTCTTGAATCAGGTGGAAATGGTGGAAATTCAGGCTCAAGCAATCCTACGAATGGCGGAAATGGTGGCATTGGAGCTGGTGGCGGAGGAGGTGGTGGTCTGTCACGTAAAGGAGGAAAAGGAGGACAGGGTATAATTTGTTTATATTATCACAATTAAGAATAGCAATATGATATACATTCATAAAGACATTAATTTTTGGAAAACGAAAGTAAAACTTCCTGATTCCTATCTCATAAGTACAGATATAGACGATTATGAGGTTGGGGCTTATCTTCCGCTCTCAGAAGAACAGGAACAGTACCACAACGAACATCCGGATGCAACCCCGTTGGAGTGTTGGCACATGCAGCCCGCTCCGGAACCAGAACCGACACCGGAAGAACTGCTCTGGCGTGCCCGTGATGCCAAACGGCAGGAAATCTACGACAAAGACATCCATCATTATTATATTGATGAACAGGACGCATATGTCTCGAACACCCTGCAAGTGAAGGATAAGTGTGGCCGGCAGGAAGAAGTCGAAGTAGGCGGTCATCTGTACGCCTCGAATATCTTAACGGTTGCTCTTGACGAAATAGCGGACTATTCGGAGCAGTGCGCCAAGGTGACAGACGGCTTGCTATCCCGTATCGATGCCGCCCAAACAGCCGAGGAGGTCGAAGCTATCGTGGTGAAAGGCTATCCTGAAATGATCCATACAACAACGGCAGCCTTGCAAACTAAAGCAGATAAGGCAATCGCTAAATCCCCGGAAGCGCAGGCAGTGACCTTTGCCCGTGCGATGATGAACAGCGTGTCTCTCACAGCCAGCCAAGCGTTGGAGATGCAGGTCTTATTCCCCATTTGGGGTGAGAAAGATGCGGAGTTTGGCAAGGAAGTTGAAATAGGCTTCCGGCTTCGAGTAGTGGAAGGAGAAAGCGACACTTTGTTTGAAGTGATACAAAAGCACAAGCTGCAAGCCGATTGGAAACCGGGCATAGAAACTGCTTCACTGTATAAGATCGTTGAAGCTGAGCACGCAGGCACGCTTGATGATCCTATTCCATACGTGCAGGGTATGGCATTCGAGAAAGACAAATATTATGAACAATACGGTGTGATCTATCTCTGCATTCTGACAACCGTTACAGGTTATCCGAACGACTTGAAAGACTTGCCCACAATTGTACAGGAGGTAAAGCAATGAAACAGGTTATGTTATTAAAAGTTAAACGGGGGGGGGGGTAAATACTCTCTAAATAAAGAAGTTACGACCTCTTATCGTAAGAAAGGAGGGCGTAGATGAGACGGTCGATGATGGGACGGAAGAAGTTGCAGTTGTTCACCAAGAGGTTCTATCCTGCCGGGAATTATACCTGGATCGTACCTAAAGGATGTAGGGAGGTTGATGTGTTTCTTGTTGGAGCCGGTGGAGGATGTTCACATAATTCAGGATTAGGAGTTCCTGGAGGCGGTGGAGGTGGCTATACTAAAACATATAAGAAGGATACCGCTGGATATAGAGATGGCAACGCGATAACTGTTACACCAGGACAAACTATTGAAATTATAGTTGGTGCAGGAGTTCGTGGCGCAAATGGGGGATATTCACAGTTTATGAGTTCGCTTTACCGGGCTGAAGGAGGCCATCTGTCTCAATGGAATGGAGACGGAAATGGTGGTTCGGGAGGTGTAGGGGTAGGTAGATCTACTCATTCGGTCGGAGGCTCAGATGGTACAGGCAGTGGTGGAACATCGGGGCAAGGACATACGACGCGTGATTTTGGGGAATCTAATGGTAAAAGGAATGCAGCAGGTGGGGCAAGCTCCTATAATAAATCAGGCGGGGAGACGTCTCAGCCGGGAACATCAGATTATACAGAAGGGAGTGGCGAAGGCAGTAATGAAAGTAGTTCTTTGGCTTCTGGCTGGAGTGCCGGACTTGGTGGTGGCGGCTACGGTGGTGGAGCTGGGGGAAATGCATCGGGAAAATCGACGAAAGGTGGCGATGGCACTGTCCTGATCCGCTATTGGGCTTACGAAGAATGATCTGCCGTTGAAAAAGATGAAACAAGATATTAACGACTAAAAAATAGGAGATAAAGTCATGAGAAATAATTGTTTACAAATGTTAAGGGGGGGGGTAAACACCTCTTAACTAAAGTATCTGACCGACTTTCGGCGGAAAGGAGGTTGGTATGATAAGATCGATGATGGGACGGAAGAAAGTAGACAGGAATACTTTGCTGTTGCTACATTTTGATGGATCATTGAAAGATGAAGCCTCAGGCAAGCCTTATGTTGGTAGTAATATGTCCTATGTAGTGGGAAAATTCAAGAATTGCGTTTCGTTTTCAGGAAACGGGTATGTAAAGGTAAGTGGAACGAATGCCATAAACGAGTCCCTATATCCAAACTATACCGTCGATTTTTGGATTAAACTGAAAAGTGGTGTGAGAAACGGTATAATGTCAAAAGGCAATGGTGGTGGAAGTTACAGCTTTGATATAATGGAGGAATCTGACGGACGCATTTTCTTTGGATTGCAGTATGGCGGAACCCGAGGGGATGCAATATGCTATTTTACGATGCCACGAGATCAGTGGGTTCATCTTGCGATCGTCAGGTCACAATCTCGATATTGGAAAGTGTATGTAAATGGAGTGTATGCGTCTGGTTTCACATCAACGATGGTTTCAGGGTACTATAGTTCTTTAATGATCGGAAAATATCGGGATTATGGATTGTATCTGAACGGTATGATTGACGAGTTTCGCATCAGTAATATTGCCCGTTGGACATCAAACTTCACTCCGCCTGCAAGGCCGTATTAATAAATTAGTGACACTGTCTTTGGGCTGTCACAGCAGAAAGACAGCAAATGTATATTCAGAAAAAATTATTGATAATCGCCAACCCCAGGTTGGGTATTTTCTTTTAAAACAAATGGAGATATAAAATGTTCGGTGGCGAAAGAATAATAAAACAGCCTCCAGGCTATCACAGATTGGAGGCTGTAAAAAAAAGAAAATTAGGGGACCTACGGTCTCCGGAAACAAAGTTAAACAATAAAGTTTGAAAATCATGTTATTATTAATTATTTCTTTTTTGGTTATCGCAGTTTATACGGCAGCAGTTTGTATAAAGGCAAAAGGTGTACCGTACTCAATTAGTGCGACGTATTATACTCTTGATCATAAATTGATCTTTGGAGCAAGCATGGCACTGACGGCTATGTTCCTATTCCCGGTCATTTGGGAAATGAGTACAACCTTTACTATGCGGTTGCTGGCGATCGCAGCCTGTATCGGTTTGATTGGTGTCGGTTTGGCTCCTGATTTCAAAGACACTTGGATAAACCGCATTCATTGTGGATCGGCGGCATTGACGTTGCTTTCTTCTCAGCTATGGGTTGGCTGCACGTCTTTCTGGTGGGTTCTTATTCCGGTGTGGCTGGCTTTTATCGTTTACACGGTAATAGGCATGAGTAAACGGTTGAGTGGTAATATATGGCAGGACTTTGTATCAACGAAGCCGATGTTCTGGTGTGAGATTGCAGCGTTGTCTACGACTTTTGGCGCGTGTGGACTTGCGCTTTAGAAATTTACCATAAACAGAACATTCACCTTATATATTAAAACACGACAACCGGTAAAATGTCATATATCCGGTTGTCGTGTTTTTTATTGCCTAAAAATAAGTAGGTTATTTAGCAGTATGGAAATAAAGCGCGGAAATACGGTAGTTTGTGACGTTTATCTGAAGGATAATAGTTATACGGTCGAAGAGATTATGGGTGAGGACACTCTTACCCTGAATTTTCTTTCCCGAAATGTGGTAAACCTTCAAATCAACGACTATATAGACTTTGAAGGGACAAAATACAAGATCCGGCATAATGAGAAGGTGACGAAAAAGGAGACATCTCTTGGTTGGGAATATACCGTTCAGTTCTATTCAAGTCGGTACGACCTTTTGGATGCAGAGTTTTTCCTTCATGGTACACCGGAGCGGAAAAAGAACTTCGACTATTACACCGGTACCGCCCGTGACTGGCTAACCCTATTTGTCAAAAACATGAACCGTACAGGATCTGGTTGGGTGGCCGGATCCTGTATCGAATCCCGGATGGTTACCCTTTCTTTCAAAGATAAGAAAGTCGGGACGGTACTTGACGAACTCATTAAAGAATTGAATACGGAATACTGGATATCCGGCCAGACAATAAATATCGGCAGGAGGGAGTATTCAAGCAACGGCCTTGTCTTGGCACAGGGCGAAGGAATGGGTTTTACCGAACTGGAAGTGTCCGCTGTTGATGATACGCCACCAGTAACGGTTCTTTATCCATACGGTTCAGATAAGAATCTCGGTCCCGATTATGGCGCGGATTATCTTCTTCTGCCTGATGGCCGGCTCTCTATCGAAAAGAATGTAGAGAAGTACGGCCGGATAGAAAAGTCCATGCAATTCGACCATATCTTTCCGAAAGGAGAGTTTGCCGTAACAGAAAAGATCGACGATTACACTCTGAGAGCTGCCGGTATGGATTTTAATCTTACCGATTGCCTGTTGGACGGGGTGGAAGTGATCGTTACATTCCAGGATGGCGGCTTGGCCGGCTATGACCTTGCAATCGTCGAAGACAGTTGGGACAATGACTTGAAACAGTTCAAACTAAAGCAGAATGACCAGGAAAACGCCTTGAAAGTTCCCGGTGACATTAATTTTTCTGTCGGTGACAAGTTTATCCTTACCGGCCTGAAAATGCCGCAAAGCTACAGGGATAACGCTTCATTACAGCTACAGGAAGAGGCGCAAACATGGTTGGATGGCAAGTGCGAGAAACGCATCCAGTTACGAGGAAAATGTGATGAAATTGTTTTTCGTTTGCAAAACATCTTTATTGCCTGTGGCCAGATGGTTGGCGTATATTCCGAACAGTTGGATATCGATCGAGAGATTCGTGTTACCAAAATAAAAAGGTATATCGAGAAAGACGGTACACCTTCATACCGGTATGAACTTACCTTGTCCGATTTCCTTGAATCGAATGGTTTTAAAGATTTGGTGGATGATGTGAATAAAGTACCGGAAGAGATTGAGGATGCGGTTAAGCCGGTTCGGGAACATACGAAACGTTCATGGCGGGACGTGATGGAAACTTTGGGCATGATGTTTGACCCGGAAGGGGATTATTTCACTGAACTTATCAAGCCGTTGGCCGTGCATACGGCGCAATTTATCGTCGGTACCAATTCCCAGCAGATGGAGCTTATAGGAATGAAGTTTATTCCGAATGCGGACAATGATGCCAACTATTTCAAGAATACGACAGGAAAGTTAGTACACTTTACCGTTAGCGAGGAAATCCGTGAATGGGCTATTCCGGCGGCTTCTTTCCGGCTGAATAATTCGCTTGCCTATTATGTTTATGCCAAATGTCCAAAAGAAGGACCAAATGGCTCAATATATGTCAGTGAACGGCAGATAAAGTTAGAAGATGAAACAGGGTTCTATCATTTCTGGGTAGGGGTGCTCAATACTCCGGAGGATGGCGTACGCTCTTGGCTTCCGAATTATGGATACACTGAGATTGCCGGCCAGACGATCACGACAGGATTGATAAAGGACAAGTTAGCCCGATTGGTGATTGATCTGGTGAATGGGACTATAACCGGACCTGTGATATTCAAATCCGGAACATCCGGTTATAATAACATTACTGACCGTCCTAACCTTCAACCGTTGTATGATGGGGTAAATGATGCCCTGACAGATGCAGAGAATGCGTCGAATGCAGCCAACAACGCCCAATTGACTGCAAATAACAAGGCAAGGGTATTTTATCAAACGACGGCTCCAACATCGGGTATGCGAACGAATGACTTATGGGTGGATGGGGAGAATATCTATAGATATAGCGGTTCTAAATGGGTTCTTGCCTCAAAATATGACAATACAATAACGGAGATCAATGGCGGACTCATAACTACGGGTGCGATCGCTTTTGGAAGCACAGGTGGAATGTCGGCGTCTGGTACAATCCGTATTTGGTCGGGAGGAACAGCCGGGGCGAAAGGGCAACCACCCACTGATCCGACATTCCGGGTAGAAAGCAATGGAAACGTGGAAAGTAGAGGAAGTATCTATATAGCAAATTCAAATGGAGAAAAACTTGCCGGGTTATCGGGAGGTGGAACTGCCGGAAAGTCTGTTCGAATCTGGGCTGGAAATGCAACACCTGCAAATGCTCCGTTTAAAGTTTATCAAAATGGGGATGCCTACATCGGAGGACTTAGGATGGAGTCTGGAGGACTATTCTCGGATAACCGCTATTCCGGTGAATCGTCTTCTAAATTTTTCCTTTATTCATCAGGAAGTAATGCGTTTTTGGGATTTTCATCTTCCGGTAAATGGGCCGGCCTTGGTCTAAATACCTTGCCGTCTACGCTTGGGGGAACAAGTGCTTTGATGCGCCTTGAGTATACAACTAATCACAACGATATAAATTATGGGGCTGTGATAGATGTTCATGGTGGACGGCGCAACTATGCGTTATACTGCATTGGAGGTTTAAAGGTCAACGGATCGATCTCGACTGCCCGTTATGCACCCTCGTCGGACAAGAGTGATACAATCGTCCTGAACATCGGTTATCGGGACACGTTCGTCTTCAGTACCAGTACGTATCTTAGCGTCTATCTCCCTTCCCGGTCGACGATCACAAAGAAAATGGGGGAAGTCCACCCAGAATACGGAGATTCGTGGAGCGAAGTCGGTTTCAATTCCGTGATTTTTGTGCATGTGATCGTGGCGAAGTTCTCTTCCGAAGGTATCAGAATAGAACCAGAAAACTCTGATACACCATTGTTGGACAATAACGGCAACAGCATGACACTTGACATGAATAAGGGTGACTGTGCAACGTTCGCTTATTTTAACCAGGGATGGTATCTATTCAATAGACATTATTAATTACAATGCAAACAATCATAAAAACATACAATATGGAACTGACATTAAAAGACAGAGTATTAATACTCAACACCGTGTTACCACAGTTTGACACGAGAAAAAACATGGAACTGAAAGTATCGATAGACAGTAAGATAGCGATCTCGGAGGTTGATCAGAAGCGTATCGTTATCAAAGATATGGGAAGCGGGCAAATCAATATAGGGTTTACCGATGCAGCGGCCATAACGGAAACAACAGATATCGTTTTGACAGACGAAGAACTTCAATACCTCAAACAACGTGTTGACTTCATAGATCGCAACGGCATGTTCTCTGAGTTCACGATGCCGACGTATGTCAAAATTTTGGATGAACCGCTAAAAGAGGAGCAACCAGGCGAATAATATAAAAATCCGCCTCCCATCTATCACAGACCGGAGGCGGAGAAATAACAAACACTGCCTTATGGCAATGAAAAAACTCGTAACAAAGATGATCAAATAAAAACGGAAGGAGGTGTAAAGTGAATGTAGAATTAACCGATATACTAACAATAATCGGGACGTTAGGAGGATTCGAGGCGATAAAATGGGGGATTAGCTTCTATACGAACCGGAAGACAAACGCCCGTATCGAGGATGCCCATGCCGATGTGGAAGAGTTCAAGGCTTTACGTGAGTATAACGAGTTCCTGCAAAAACAGCTATCAGAAAAAGAAGAACGTTTTGTAGAACAAACCGGAAGGCTTCGACAGGTACAGGATGAGCTTTTTACTTTGAAAGAGAGCTATTCGGATGTCAAGCTTGAACTTGCACTGAAGAGATGTGAGAGAAAGAAGTGCGGTGATCGTGAACCGCAGAATGGGTATTAATATATAGGAAAATAAAAATGAAAAAGAATAATTTGCCAAGAGGTTTAAGAAATAACAACCCCGGAAATATCCGAATAAACGACGATTTGTTTCAAGGCGAAGTAAGACCGAGCCGTGACAAGTCATTCAAACAATTTGAAACAATGGCGTATGGGTATCGGGCTATCTTCAAGATACTTCGGAACTACTTGTGCATATACAAGCTGGATACCATCCGAAAGATGGTCGGGCGTTGGGCACCGCCGGGGGACAACAACCATACGGAAGCCTACATCAAGGCGGTATCCGGTTACGCCGGGATACCGGCCGATGATCCGATCAACCCGTATGACCGTGAGCCGATGATTCGTATTGTAGCCGGAATGAGTAAGGTTGAGAATGGGGTAGAAGCTGATATGTCTGACGTTATAACAGGATGGAGCCTGCTATGAAACCCTGGCATATCATATTGATTCTGATCCTCTGTTTTCTATGCTTCCTGACTGGTCGTCACACGAAGAAAGCAGAGGTTGGTTTTATATGCAAAACCGATACATTCATCCGTGTCGACACGATAAGAGATAGTATCCCTTATCCGGTTTATGAAACAGTAATCCAGACGGTACCGGAACTGTTTCCCGTCTACATCACACTTGGTGGCGATACGATACGAGAACCTGTGTATATCCCCGTTCCCATAACACAGAAGGAATACCGGACAGAAGATTACCGGTTGTCCATATCCGGTTACAAACCCAATCTTGATTACATCGAGATCTATCGAAAAACGGAACAGATTACAAAGGTTGTAGATCGTAGGTTTGGTATCGGTATTACAGCCGGGTATGGTATCGGGAGAAATGGACTGTCGCCGTATGTCGGGATAGGTGGGTTCTATAGGATTTGGTAGTTTCTTTTTGTTTTATAGATTTAATGTTAATAGTGTAGTGGCCGCTCTGCCTGTGATGGTGGGGCGGTTTTGTTTTGTATAGATATGAAGCTATTCACGCAACTTACTTTTGGGTTTATTTGTTATACTATTGAAAGTCTACCTGAATATGCCAGAAATAAGAATTGCTGCAAAAAGTATAGATTTTATATTACTTTAGTAACGCATTCTTGCACATTTCTAATTTATTTGTGTAGATTTGCAACGTAAAATTTAATAAAAACGGAGGTATTATGTGTATATTCAAAGAAATCGGCAAGTTCGTTAAAAACGGCGCCTCTGTTTTCAATGAAGCTTCGAAAGGAAGTTACAGCCGTCAATCAGAAGCCATTCGCTCTATTGAAAAAGAGTTATTTTCAAAAGATGATGGTTCGTTCGTTGATGACAAGCGTAATCTTGCCAAGGACAGGGAGAATGTAAATCGTGACATTCGAAACTCTTACAACAAATTGCAGTTACATAATGGGTAAGCAAGAATTAAAAAGAAAAGAAACGGCTGTCGTCAGCCCCAATGGTGAAGGTAAGCAGTATGAACAAACATTGACGGTGGATGATACTTGCTTACCTTCTGCAGAAGAACTAACCGCTTATCAGGCGATTGATCCCAACATTGTTACATTCTTAATGGATGTATCAAAGAAAGAGCAAGAACATCGTCATAAAATGGAAAGAGATAAATTACGTGTTGTTGATAAAAATGAGCGTCGTGTTTTTCGGGTAAATTGGTGGGGAATGTTCTTTGCTTTTCTTTCTATTGTTGTGTTAGTCGGGTTAAGTGGTTATGCACTGTATCTAGACAAGCCTTGGTTTGCAGGAATATTGGGAGCAGGAACATTTGTGTCAATCGTTTCCATTTTCGTTAAAAACGACAAAACCGATTCTACAAAAAAGTAATTACTTAAAAATACAGCCGGCTTAATAAAAGCTGGCTTTTCTTTTGCCATTACAAAAACTTTCCTTATATTTGCTATGAGATAAGAAACTGAAAGGATCTGAGGGCATGCGGTGATTTTTAGAAAAGATATACCAATTGGTACAAAGAGCCTACAGAGTACGGGAATGCCCTCCCGGAAATGTGGGCTTTGTTGTTTATGGAACATACGGATTTGGAATTGATGGACTTAATGTTGAAGTATCTATACGAAGAAGTTAAGCCACAGTTTGTGAAATATTTGAGTTACATGTTTACTAACATATGATCCTACGGATAATGGATCAGTATATCACGTACATTTACAAACGAAAAACGTATTTTTCATAGTTAAGGTCGGGCGTCCAGATAGTGATATTCAGACGCTCTTCCTTTTTAAAACAGCAGTTTCCCATCCTTCTTCTCCATCACCGCATTGAAAACACTTTTATAGGTTTCATATAAATCTTTCCTATTTTCTGGTCCTGGCCAATCAGTGAAAGACTCTCCTGCAAAGAATTTCCAAGCAAAGATCCGTTTGGCTTTTTCGGATAAGCTTAATTGATCGATCTGATTTATTTTAGGCCATCCCATTTAAACAAGGATAACAACTTCCTGTTGGCTTCCCAAAGCACACTGTAGTCCCGTTCGATATACACACGAGCCAGCTTTAAAGTTGAATCGGAGTGGTTTAGCATTTCATCAACTCTGGCAATATCAATTCCAGCCTTATTTGCTGCTAACGTTGCCATCGTATGGCGGGCATAATAATAATTCAGATCTGGAACCTCTATTATTTTTCCTATCTCATCTAATCCTTTATTTATTGATTTATTGAAATTCTCTGAACTTCTATACCACTTATGAAAAATAAAGACTTTCTCTCCAGATGGGTCGGAGTATTTCTCAAACAGGCTTTTTATTTCCGGTTCAATCCTGACCTTCATTTCTGCCTTATCTTCACGCCTTGTGCGTGTCTTAGTCCTTTGATAGGTAATAATTTCGTTTTCGGCGGTAGGAGCATTATAGAAATCAGCACTATTCATGCCCATCATCGCAAATGATAAGATAAATAGGTCTTTCGCTAAATTGAAAACAGGCTGACCTCCATTGCGAGCATTTTGTTTATACGGAAGATCTATTATTTGCTGCACTTGGTCTATAGACAATGTTCGATGCTCACTTTTGGGAACTGGTGCGATTTTGTATTTTGAGAACGGGGAAAATGGGATGCGTATGATTCCTCTGTCCTCGTCGTTATATTCATTTTTAGCGAGGTTGTGTAGTGTTTTGATTTGTGATGTGTAAAGAGATATGCTCCGTTTACCTTTAGGCTTATCAGTAGGTTTTGATCCACCATCGCGACGCCCCTTAAAAGAAGGTTCGTTTTTCAGAAACTTCTCAAACGCCCTCATAAAAGATGCTGTAATAAGGTTTATGTCGAGTTCTTCTTTTCCGATAAACCTGACAAGCGCATTTATGGCTATCCGATAGTTCTTTGCCGTACCCAACCTTCCATCTTGCTCAAGATCATCCGCTATTTTTCGTCCATAGGAAATGAAATTCAGGCTGAAATTCTCTTCCTCTGTAGTCAAGTACTCCACAATTCGATCAACCTCCCAGTGCTCTGCTTCAACACCTGCGGATGTCAATTTTTTCTTAAATCCTAATATCATCTCTTCCATTAGGTCGATTACGGCTTGATTCTTGATCTTGATTTTTTCTTTTCCGTTGTCTTTCTTTTTTATAATATCTGAAGCTGATACATTGTGGCTGGTCTTGATGTATTTGGACTTGCCTTTCTGTGTAATACGGATTTTTACGTTATATGTACCATCTTCTTTCCGTTGATGCGGGAGTACCAAAAATTTGAATGTAGCCATAATCGTGCGCTGTAAAACATTTGTAAAAAAAATAGTACACAAAAGTACGTCAAAAAGATATTTTATATGTACGTGTTTGGATTATTTAATTAGCTGAAAGATTTTAATTGTATAATTAAATGTTTGGTTATTAGTAAATTATTGATATTTTGTTCACGTGAAAATACGGTGTATTAGCTAATAATTGAACAATAACTTTTACTTTTCATTGTTGTGTATATTCTGTCTTATGCCCACAAAAGTATAAAAAAATGAATAGACAATGTCATGGCTCCGCTTATTTTTCACTTGATAAAAAAGGACCTGTTTCGTTGAAGTTTGGATACTTTTTCTGAAACAGGTCCTATGGAATAGGTAAAAGGTCCGGTTTAGAAGGTTTTTGGCTTTTATGGATAAAAAATGTTTTCTTATTCTCTACCGCCGCCTAAAGCTTGATAAAGGTTGATCACGCTTTGTATCTCGGTGAACCGATTAGCTGTTTGTGACAGCTGTGCACTCAACAAGGATTGGCGGGCGGTCAGCACTTCCAGATAGGTCGTTGTACCATGTTCCATCAGCAACGAGGTGCTTTCCAATGCTTTTTCCAAGGATTGGATTTGCTTTTCGAACAAGAGGGTCTTGGCCTTGCTTGTCTGGCAGGCGACCAAAGCGTCGTTGACTTCGCTGCCGGCATTCAGCAAGGCTTGCTGGAAAGACAGGCTTGCTTCTTCCTGTTGTGCTTTGGCGATGCGGTATTGGGCCATGATCTGTCCTTTATTGAACAACGGTTGTGTGAGTGAGCCGACTGCCGAAGCCAGGAATTTGCCAGGATTGACGATCATACTCCCTGCCGAGTTGGTCCATCCGGCACTTCCACTCAGTACGATGGAAGGATAGAAAGCGGCACGAGCCTGGTTGGTCGCGTAAAATGCTTGTTCCAGCGAACGTTCGGCAGCACGTACATCGGGACGGTTCGATAACATTTGCATCGGTACGCCGACTGCTACGTCTTCCGGGAGCTGCTGGTCGGCCAGCTTTCCACGTTCGTAGCGGCGCGGTGTCTCAGCGAGCAATAGGGCGAGACTATTTTCGACTTGGTTGATCTGCTCTTTCAAGTCAAGAATGGAAGTCTGTACGCTGTAGTAAGCCGCTTCCATTTGGGAAGTGGCAGCCTCGTTGGCTAATCCGGCATCCATCAATGCACGGGTAGAAGCTACCGTCTCTTTCCAGGCTTCTTCTGTCTGTTGCGAAATGGCTAACTGTTCATCTAACATCAACAATGTATAGTATACGTTGGCGATCCCGACGATCAACTGGGTACGCACAGCCTGCTGGTAGTCCTTGCTTTGGGCATACAGTGCTTTGGCCTGTTGCTTGGCATTGCGCAGACGTCCGAAGATGTCCAATTCCCAACTGGCTGTGACTGGCAGCGTGTATGTCTTTGTCGCTTTCCCACCGTCGAAACTGCTGATCGTTCCTTGCGGGGAAAGTGCGAACGAAGGAAGAAAAGCAAGTTTTGCCGACATTAACGCCGCTTCCGCTTCCTCGATCTGCAATTGGGCGGACCGGAGGTCGGTGTTGTTTTGTAACCCTTGTTCGATAAGAGCCTGTAACTGCGGGTCCGTAAAAAGTTCCCGCCAGTTCACATTACCGAAGTTGGTCGTATCATCGACTGCCACCTCTTCTCCGTACAGGTTGTCCGGAGTCGTCTCGGCCGGTTGATATTTGGTGTATATGCCGCAACTGCTCAACAGGGCGGTTGCGGTTGTTAATACGATTATTTTCTTCATACCTTATTTATTTTCATTGTTTAAACCCTCACGTTCGGTTTGGCTCTTTTGCTTTTCCAACGCAACTTGCATATCGGTTTCAACTTCCATCGGCGGACGGATTTTTTCTTGCATGTATTCGAAAATGATGTAGAATACCGGTACGACGAACAGTAATGCCAATGTCCCGACTGCCATACCGCCGACAACACCTGTTCCTAATGAACTGTTACCGTTGGCTCCGGCTCCGGATGCGAACATAAGCGGAAGCATACCGAAGATCATCGTAAGTACGGTCATCAAAATCGGACGTAAACGGGCTTGTGCGGCCGAATAAGCCGATTCGACGATCCCCATCCCTTTACGACGGCGTTCGATGGCGAACTCAGTAATCAAAATCGCCGTCTTGGCCAAAAGTCCGATCAACATGATTACACCGGTCTGCAAGTAGATGTTATTTTCCAATCCAAACAGTTTGGCAAACAGGAACGAGCCCATCAAACCGAACGGAACAGACAGGATAACGGCCCAGGGCACAAGAAAACTTTCGTACAGACAAGCCAGAATCAAGTAGATAAGCAAGATACAGACCGCATAGATAAAGAGTGTCTGCGAGCCTCCCGTATTAGCCTCTTCACGTGCCATACCTCCATACTCGTATCCGTATCCTGTCGGTAGCATCTGGGCAGCCACTTCCTCGATGGCCTGTTGCACTTCACCCGTGGAATATCCCGGTGCCGGGTTCACATTGACCGTGATACAGCTAAAGAGGTTGAAACGGTTGGCCACTTCAGGTCCGAGTACCCGTTTCAGGGTTACGAACTGACTGATCGGAGCCATTTCCGTTCCGTTGCGAACGAACATATTGTTCAGAGCTTGTTCGTCAAGACGGTATTCTGGTGAGGCTTGTGACATCACACGATATACTTTTCCGAATTGGTTGTAGTTGGAAACGTATGCACCACCACAATAGCTACCCAATACGTCGAGAACCGTCGAAGGTGAAATGCCGGCCCGTTTACATTTGGCTGCGTCCACATCAACCGATATCTGTGGGAAGTTCATGGCATAAGAAGTGTAAGCCATCGCTACTTCTGGACGCTGGTTCAAAGCCCCGATATACTGCATGGCATTGCCATAGAAGGTGCTCATATCTCCACCTGTACGGTCCTGCAAGTTCAACTCGATAGAGTTACCCAGACCGTAGCCCGGAATCATACCCGGCTGGAAGCAGAATATCTGCGCTTCTTTGATTTGG
>ENA-ORTH01002475-ORTH01002475.1-human-gut-metagenome-genome-assembly--contig:-NODE-2475-length-14815-cov-2.905827_pt1 | contig 14815 bp, 14 predicted proteins | sample MGYA00241914_ERZ509192 | MGnify/ENA primary metagenome ERZ509192 (study PRJEB26280, sample SAMEA2338826) | human gut metagenome | biome: human gut; feature: human-associated habitat; material: faeces... | reverse complement strand
AATAGAAATCATTCGATACTTGTCAACCTTTTCCACTTTTACAGTAAATCGCACGGGCGATGTAGACGTAATTGCCTCCTGGGTCGCAGCATCCAGCAAAACGCCGTCTTTTTAAGATTGCTTCTTAAGCTATGGCGGCCCTCGCCGTGCGCCCTCTCAGCCGAACAGCCGTCCTCCCGTCACGCCCACAAAGACCATGGAGAGAATCCCCACATAAATCAAAACGGAGGGCAAGCCGCGGAACGCTTTCGGCATATATTCGTTGCGGTAACGTGCCAACGCCTCAGAAAGCACGAGTGCAGCCAAAAAGAACGCTACGCCTGTCCCAATCGCGAATCCTGCCGCCTCATGTGGGCGCATAGCAAAACTGCGCTGCATATACGGCATCGACAGCACGATGCAGTTGATCGCAGCAGGCGAAAGGATCGCCCCAACCTTGCCGTAAATTTTCGGTAAAAAAGTCTTTAAGACAAAAGCCACCAGGAGATAGGCCAGCGCCGCACAGAACGCATAAACCGCCGGGCGCATAAACAGCAGGGTGCTGTTTGATAACAGCACCGGCCCCAAATAGCAGGCCGTCAACGCTGAGGCCAGGGAAAAAAGCCCAACAAAACAGCTATAAAGCGCAATGGTTTTTGGCTTGCGCGCAGCGCGCAGCACACGGCTGAAGCCAATCCCGCCTGTAAAAATGACATTTTCTGCGGTAACCGCCAACAGCGCGGCCAAGCAGAGCTCCATAAACAGATTCATCCGCGCGGCACCCGCCTTTCCGCCTTTTTATCCCGCCGGGTATCCGCCCATTTGGTGAAAGCAGCAGCAAAGCCCAATAGGATAAACCCAAAGAACGGCAGGGCTGTGCCCTTATCTGCCGCAATGTAAGTCCCGGTATTGCTGTTCCAGACACTGCCACGCTGAAGGAATTCCCGCAAACAGGCAAACCCGCATAAAACCAGGGAATATCCGATCATGCAGCCGAAGACGTCCGCCAACACGGCGCGCGCCAGATGGTACGGCGCGTAGTCGTTGCAGCGGGACAGCAGCATCGAATTGCAGATGGTCAACCCCGCGTATATCCCCAACGAATGCAGGGACCCCGGGAACAACTGGTTCAAGCACCAGGCTGCCGGCAAGTAGAACACGGCGCTCACCACAAGCACAGCGCCAGGTCGCAGCCAATTGGGGATCAAGCCACCGAGGAAGCAGCAGACCAGGCCGGTCGGAAGGGTAATTAAAAACAGCAGGATCGAGAGTTCGACGGCCATGCGCAGGTTATAACCCGCCGCCACCACCGGATACAGGCCCAGCGCGCCGATCAATACAGGATTTTTAAAGAACAGGCCGTTTGTAAAGACCGTCCGGGTTTCCCGTAGGGTGGAACGTCCGGATGGACGTTGTTCGGTTTTAGCTTTCAACGATCTTCCCTCCCCATACGCGCACCGCGCCGGCCGCCCGGTCCAAGAGCGGGGCAATCGCATTGGACGCCAATATTGCAAAGCACGCCCCCTGTTCATACGCACCAAAATGGCGGAACGCCATCACCAAGGCGCCACAAAAGGCGCCGTAAATGCTCCGCGCCACCGCGGTGCGGGGGGCGGTCACCGGGTCCGTCACCATAAAAACCGCGCAGAAAAACAGTGAGCCGGACATCAGCTCGTATTTGACGGACGTCAGCGGGCTGCACGCGATGCGCGGGCACAATGCCGCCCACAGCGCCGCCGCAAGCAAAAAGAATACCGGGGCTTCCCAATTGGCAATCCGCCGGAAAACCAGGAACAGGCCGCATGCGCCGATCACCAGCATGGCGGTCGTCCCCATGGGCCCCACAAAGCGGCCCCAAAGCATCTCCAATGGCACGATGTCGGGCTTGAGGCCCTCCTTCAGGACCCCCGCCGGCGAGCGCACTTCCATATAGGTACAATCCCCGAACACCGGCAGCACCCATCCAATGGTGGAATTCACATAGGAAAACATGCGCTCCGGCCAACAGATGGTGACAAACGCAACCCCCGCCGCAGCCGGGTTAAACGGCGTGCAGCCCGTCCCCCCGAACGGCGCGCGCACGACCAGCACCGCAAACAATGCCGCCACCGCGGGCATCCAAAAGGGCGCGTTCACCGGCATCAACAGGGCAATGACCAAGCCGGTAACCAATAGGGACGGGTCCGAATGGATGGTGCGGCGGCGGACCAGGCAGACCGCGACCTCCGCCAGGCAGCAGAGGGCCACCGTCACAAAGGCCATCGCCAGCGGCCGCCATCCATAATAGACCGTTGGGAGCACCAACAGCGTACACAGGGCGAGCGTCACGTTCCACATCAGGGACGGGACGCTGCGTTCTTTTCTTAAACAGGGCGTTTCCTGCAACGAAGGCATCTCATTCGCCCCCTTTCTTGAATTCCGCCGCGCGGAGCATCTGCGCGACCAAGTCGATGCCGGAGGGACACGCCAGGCTGCACGCCGCGCAGGCGATGCAGTGCTGGACGTTTACCATGCGCAGGGGATCGGGGTTTTCCCGGGAAAGCTGGTCGCATACCTCCCAAGGGCGGATCCCCCGGGGGCAGGCGCGCACGCAGCTTCCACAGCCGATGCAGGGATAGGTTCTCCAGCGGGGCTGGCGCTGCAAGGCGATCAGGCAGCGCGTGTCCAGCGTCACCGGGGCGTCCAGGTCGGGCGCCCGCTTGCCCGTGATGGAAGAACCGACAAAACAGGCGCCAGGCGTCCCCTCCACACCGCAAAAGGCGAGAAGCTCCCGCAGCGGGGTCCCGACCGGCACACGCAGGTTATATGGGTGCGGGACCGCGTCCCCCGCTACCGTGACCACGGTTTCGGTCTGCGGCGTCCCATTCTCCAAAAACGACGCCAAGGCGGCGCAGGCCTGTACGCCGATGAATCCCGTTGTGTTTCCCTTGGCATATAAGCCCCGCTTGAGCAGTGCGCGCGCCGGGTAGCGCTCCCCTGCCGGCATTGGTTCTACCGCAGGGCAGACCTCGTGAACCCGCTTCATCTCCTTGCGGGAGCTGGCGGTGACCCGGCACTCCGCCGCGCCGCAGGCCCTTGCCGCGGCAGCCAACCCGTCGGCCACCTTCTGCGGCTGTTCCCGCAGGACGGCCACCGCGGATGCGACATAGGGGTCGTCGTCAATCGCATTGGCAAGCAACAGGTTTACACCGCGCCTGCGGAACCGCTTCAGCTTTTTGTACAGCGGAAGGCCATCAAATTCATCGATAATCCCGGCGGATGCTGCGGCCGAAATTACTTCTTCCTGCTGCCCCTGGGCGGGCGGCTTTTGTTCCGGCCCTTCATACGCCCAGTCCGGCACCAAAAGGGCGCAGGGGACCGTCCCCTGCAGGGGAAGCGGGAGCTCACGGATCTCCTTGATCCGCCCTGCGGCCGGGGCGTGGGCCGGCACGGAACGCTGCGGGGCGGAGAGCGGGGCGCCTTTGTCCACCCAATCCCCGGGCTCTACCAGGCGTTCGGAAAGCACCGTACACCCCACCAAGGGAACCCACAGCTCCGCTGGCTTTGGGAGCTCCTGAATCCCCTGTTTGAGCGGTTCTTCTCGGTGCGGCTCCAGACGGACGCCGCGCGGCAGGATTGTCAAAGGACCACCCCATTCCCTTCCCGGAGCGTTGCAATGGCCTTTGCAGCGTCCGGCGCGTGGAACACGCTTGTCCCCGCCACGCAGACGTCCACCCCTGCTTCCTTCGCGGCAACCGCCGTCTGGGGATTGATCCCCCCGTCCACTTCCACAAATGCGCCATGGGCCTTGAGGGTGCGCACCTTGTCCATCATGGGCGCCATAAACGACTGCCCGCCAAAACCGGGCTCCACCGTCATGACCAAAACCATGTCGAGGTCGTCCAAAAACGGCAGCACCGCCTCCACCGGGGTCTTGGGCTTCAGGGCCACGGCGGGCTTTGCGCCGCCCGCGCGGATCGCCCGGATCGTCTCGCGCACACTGCTCTCCGCCTCCAAGTGAAAGGAAATGATATCCGCGCCCGCCTTTAAAAAGTCATCCACATAGCGGAGCGGCTCGCTGATCATCAGATGGACGTCAAACGGCAGCTTCGTATAGGGCCGGATCGCCCCCACAATGGGCGCTCCGAAGGTCAGGTTCGGCACAAAATGGGCATCCATCACATCCAGATGGATGTAATCGGCGCCCCCTTGGGTGACCTTCTGAATTTCATCCGCCATATGGGCAAAATCGCAGGCCAGTACCGATGGGGATACTTTCATAACAAACAGCCTCCTTAAAAAACGCCTGCCCACGGTACCGCCGCTGAAGGGCGCCGGTTGTCTTTTTCTCCATTTTAGCCGAAAACGGTCTTTTTTTCAACCAATGGCGCACCGTCAAGTGATTTCTGGGAAAAGGCATCGCAGGCTTCCCTGGGAAAACACCCTTCTTTATACATCTTGCCAAAACGCCTTTCATTCGTTTGGCGCAGATCCCTAGTCCCCCAGAAAAGCCAAATGTGCGCAGGGCAAAAGCCCTGCGCACATTTGCCGCCGCGAGCGAACAGACGCCAAGATCCCGGGGCCAGCTGGACGCCCGGGCCTTGGCCGGGCCCGGGCAATCTATCTGAAGCGGTGGAAAATATATTTGCCCCGCACCCTCATAGTATGCGCCCCGGCCCAAAATGGATTGCAATTTTCCGAGAAATTGCTTTGCTTCCGATCGAGCGTTAAGCTTCACAACCTCAGCCTTTTCTTTGGCATGGCTGCCAGCCTCACTGCCCGCCGCTTTTCTTCCGTTCCCGGTAATACGCCATACACAGCAGCACCAAGGCAACCGCCATCACCCCGCGGAACGCCCAGCCCAGCGCGCCGGCAAACAGATCCTGCTGCAAAATGGCCCCTGCAAGCCACCAGCCGCCCATCACCAGGAATAATGCACCGGCGAAGTAGAAGATCTTATTCATCTTCCCAAACCGGAAGAACAACAGCAGGGCGGCGGCAAACCACATGGCCGCATATACGTAATCCAACAAACCCCACAACCCTTCCTACCGGACCTTTGGGTCCGCATGATTTGCCATCCAGTATACGCCCTGCCAAAAGCTCTGTCAACCGGTCAGCTAGCGCGTTTGAGCGGCCCAGCCCCCACCGGCGCGCGGTGCAGGGCTCGCATCCTCCTTTGCCGGCGCAGGCGGCAGGCATACTCCCTGCGCACCCGCAGCGTGCAGCAGACCGCCATGGCAACCCCTAGCCCCACCTGTACAGCGGTAAAAAGTCCGTTACCCTGCCCCGCAAGCAGGGCAACCAGCCCCATGACCGCCATCATGCCGCACAGCATTTGATTTTCCAATATCCGCGGCTGGTATTTCACAAACAGCGCGCACGCGCCGGTTATTAACAGAATCCCCATACATGCTAACATCTTATCCCCTCCTGTAAAACGCTCATATGTTCTATTGCAAAGTTATAATAACACATATGTTCTATAAATACAAGGGCCTCCGCCAAAAAATTCGAACATAAGAACGATCCATTGCGTTCCTCCCCTTCTCTTTAGACACCCCAGCCCCCCAAAAAGACAAAACAAAAAGCGCCCACGTAGGGCGCTCCTTGAAATTCCTTATTCAATTGCCATACCCGGATGCATGGCTGTTTCCTCCGTTTGGGTAGGCGAAGCCGACTCCCCGCGGCAAATGCTGCGCAGAGGGATTTCCGGCCTCTTTTTGCCTATAACAGGGTTTCCCTTTGGGGAAACCTTACTCAAGGATATAGAGGTTCATATTCCGCACACCGAAGTTGATGCACTCATTGTACGTATCATAGTACAAGTCCGCTACAATCCGGCCGCTCTTTACGCCGCCGCCGGTATCCGCAGCGATCGCATAACCATAGACGGTCTTGCCGTCCGGGGATGTGCCATACGGAATGATCTTCGGGTTGACCGCCACAAGGCCGACCGCCGCAGGCTTGCCTGTGGACGTATACCCGCCGCCCGTATAGGCCGAGCTGCGCCCGGATACCACCTTGGAATACTTAATGGTATTGCCGTTGTGATCCGTGAGCGTGCCGTCCCCGTTGACAACCGCAATGCCGTTCTTCGGCTTTGCACCGACCGTGACCACCCGCGTGACAGGCTCCTTGAGCACAGTTGTGTTCAGAACCGTCTCCTCCACGAGCTGGCCGTCGATAAACTTCTGGCGCTTCTCAACAGACTGGCTTCCGACCTGGCCTTCTACTTCCACAATCGTCTTGCCCTTGTCAAGATTCGCATCCTTGTTTGTTGTCGTCTCATAAGGAATCTCTTCCGTCACCGTGACGTCCTGATAGGTTACGCGAGAGACGACGATCTGCATGCCGTCGCATACGCGCTCATCCAGGTCTACACTGACGAGGTCGTCGGAACCAAGGGGGATCCCCTGGTCCTCCAGGGTCTGTGCCACCGTATTGGAGGGGGCCAAGAGCTCTCTCGTTTCCCCATCCGCTGTGATGGACACCTCATATCTGCGGGTGACCGTAATTTCCGTGTCATCCGTCACTTTCTCGTTCTTCGCAGGCTCCACCACATCGTTCACGCCAAGGGTCACGCCTGCCTTCTCCAAAACATCTTCCACGTCCTCACCGTAATAAGCAAGCACAGTGTGGCCGGCGCCGTCCGCCAAAACCGTTGCGTCATACGCGCTCTTCACGGTCAGGTTGATCGCCGTCTCGTCCTCCGAACGGGAGATGTCGTCCATCGGCCCAACTTCGATTTCCGGATATTGGGCTTTTGCCTGGTTCAGGATGTCCTGCGTCCCGCCGCTGGTTGTTTGCAGCGTGTAGGTTTCCCCATTGTACGTAAGATTGACGTCGCGCGTGGCGGCCATAACCGTGATAACAGAACTCACTGTAATCACGACCATCACCAGCAGGGCGGTCAACCGTTTCAACGGGGTTTTGCACAGGAAGCGCTTTGCGTTCTCCACAAATTGCTTCGCATTCTGATTGAACATTGTTTCACCTTTTTCCTTTTCTGCGGCAATTTCGGTTCGTGCCATCACCCTTCCGCCAGCCATCCTGTTTGGCAGGGAAAGAGCCTACGACAAAGTAAATCAATTACTATAGGGGGGAATTTTCTCCCCGCTCGCCGCTTCATGGTTATTGGGGTTTGTCAATGCACGTATTATATTCATCCAATCGCCCATTGTCAAATTTAGAAAAAGCGCGTTTTTGAGCATTATGAACAAGTCGAAAATCAGAATTGTCCACCGTTTTCCGGAGAAGCTTCCGTTTTCGACCGGATTTCCCCGTTGCTTAGGAAGATTTTGACCGTGTTTTCTGTGCAGAATGTAAAAACTTTCGGTTACAAACTTGTTACAAAGGTTTCAAGCCTGTATTTTATGCCAGGGGACGGGAAAAAAGCGCGGCAAAAATGCGGGGAGACAAGCCCAAAAACGGCTTGTCCTCTGGCTTTCCGGGCGGATTGGCCTTGGGGGACATTGTATGTCTTTGGCAGTTCTCCCGTCAATGATTTCCATTTTGCAGGTTTGGCATTTCTTCTTCGCGCAAGAGAAAGGCGGACGGCAATTTTCCACACTTCTCAACCGCTTTTCCACCGGATTCCCACGAGTTTTCCCTCTCTTCCACAGGGAGAGCCTTGTTTCTGTGGATTTTCCTCGGACCGGACAACTGTCTTTTTCCTCCTACTGTATATTGGGGTTTGAAGCGGGTTTTTGAAAGGTTTTCCACTATTTCCACACAGTTTTCCACCGTTGAAAGGGAAAACTCTGTGGAAAGCCGGTCGAATTGGGGCGCCGCCCACGCTCAAAAACACCGTTTTCCACAGGCACACAGCGGACGCACAGCGTCTTTCGCGGACCTCCGGTCAGGACGCGCCTACGGCGGGCACACAGTGCCTCTCGCGCCTACGGCGAGGGCCACGGCAGCAAACGGCAACGATTGTATCCTCCGCTCCACGGGGGAAAGCCCTACAGAAGCAGATGGGAAGCCTTATTGCCCACCCACAGGGAGCACTCCACAAAGGCCAGGCACACCGCGTCTTTCGCGCCTACGGCGAGGGCCGCAGCAGCAAACCGCAGCGATGGCATCCTCCACTCCACAGGGGAAAGCCCTACAGAAGCAGATGGGAAGCCTTATTGCCCACCCACAGGGAGTATTCCGCAAAGGCAGGCGGAAAAGTATGCAAGATGGGGAATCCCTTCCCTGCGGCATGAGCAGACACCCCAGTTTCCTTTATATAAATAGAAACCTTCTTGCCAACGCAACATGCTTTTTCCTTTAAATATGAGCGCATCAAAATAGACGCAAAGCAACGAAGCTCTTCTTCCGATTGCAAATATCCTGATTAGAAACTTATATACATCTATATACATCAGAAAAAGCCCTTGGAACACGCAAAAAGCCTCCCAACGGGAAATTCCGTGGGAGGCTTCGAATGCTTTTGAATTGGGACTCCAGACGCGCAATTATCTCTTAGGTAAGTGAGATTAGCGCTTGCTGAACTTCAAGGACTTGGTACTGCCCCTGCCAAACATCCGGTGATTTCTTCGCTTTCCACCTGATTTTTGGCTTAATACTGCGGTTTTTGCACACATCAGATTCTAATTTTTTCCTCGTGCATGATGCACGAAAAGCAGATTTTGCTCCTTATATGTGCCTTGCGTATCGCTGCCCAGGGCGACGCAGGACAACGGTAGGGAAAGAAATCAGATTGCTGTTCTTGGAGTCACCTCAATTTTTCAAAACAGCAAAGGAGCGAACAAAATGGATAAATTGGTTTCCTGTAAGTTCAACTGTCCTATGCACAGATCCTTCTCGAAAGTTCGCTAATTGCACATTTAAAAGATGTTGTGAATTAGAACATCTTAAATTTAGAAGTCAATCATTGAATTAGCACAAGGAGTTGGAGAAAAAATCCCCAACTCCTTGCTTTATATTGCAACTTAGCCCGTTTCATGTAGAGATACAATATAAGATTTATTGATCAATTTCAGATTCGTCAGGTGAAGAAGGCAAAATGTGTTCTGTATCTTGTATTTCTATTGATTCAGTCTGAGTAGTAGTAATACTAGTGTCGTCATTAGGTTCAATTTTTTTAAACCAGTCAAATTTATAAGAAATGCACGTCATGATGATTCCAAGTACCAATATAATATTGACAACTGTAAACCAGTTCCACTTCCTTTTGGGCTGCGTACTAATATCTTTTCCACAAATTTCTCTAATAAAATCAATCAGGACCCAAATGAGATTGAAAAAAACCAATCCAATGATTAGAGCAATAAGTACCAGCCTGTATGCTGTAGAAGATCCTATATTCTCTAGAATAGAGCTAGAAAAAGCGAATTGACCAGTGAATGCCAAAATAATAGCGGCAAAAATACCCAAAATAGTGATATAGTCCTTTTGCATATCTTTTTGACTATTCTTAATGTCTTTGGCCATTTCCGTTACTGCTTCTATATTCTGATCTGAAACATTTTTCAAATGATCTTCCGCATCTTTGATTTTTGCCTCTAATTTTTCAACAAGAACTTTGGTTTTTGCTAATTCCGACTTGGTTTCTCCAACCATGGTAGTTGTATAATTAATGCGTGCAATATCAAGATTGGTATGGTCGTATAATTTAAGTATTTCTTTGCTAATATCAATTAATTGCCCATTTTCATCATTATTTTTAGGAGTATACCCATCTTTTATTGTTTGAATATTTTGAGCTAATATATCCAAACTTCCGATAGTTGGATCTCCGTTTATTAAAGATAGAGTCGAAAATATATCTGAATAATAATGGCGGAAATTATCTTTATCACAGTTATAATAAATTTCTTCCAGTTTTCTAAAGTAACCGGCTCTATCCTTTGGTGTTGCAAGTATTTCTTGAGATTTGGACAATTCGAATAAGAGGTCTGTTAGTTTTTCTCTTTTTTCTTGATCCACTGGGAACATATCCTTACCCCGCAGTTCGTATCAGATCTTTAGGTATAACTGTGTAACTTCCTAAGCCTTCCCGATAGATTAAACTCCACGCTTTTCCAGCTTGGTGTGTATCTGTTACCATGTCCCACGGATTCAATATGCGCTTCTGTTCAATAATAGGATCAATAATGTTCGTATATTCTGGCCCGATTTCTACATCATATTTCATTCGGATTGGAATTGCTCCAAAACCACAATATTGACGATAAACCTCAGGGACTACAGGGCCAAATTGCCATGCTTGAATTTCATCATCAAATCCATCTATCCCACTTTGCAAGAGTTCTCTTTGTATATAATACAAAATTTTTTGCAATTGTAAGTTTGATATAGGATGCCCCTCGGTTGTACATTTGTTAATAGTATATTTTGCTATTTGCATTGCCGAATACATCCTAATTCCCTCCTTGCCCTTATGATTACAAAATTATATGTCATTGTACAATTCAGTGTGCACCGTTTCTTTACTTTCTATTATATCAAATATTGTCAACCTCGCAACCGTGTTTTACATTTCGAATGTAGCTGTCAAGCTTTTTATGTTCTCAAATTCCTATACACATCTTCCAGGAACACCTGCATCAGTTCCCGCTTCTTTTCGTCGTTATCAAGCAGAAGGGCAAAAAAGTCCTGATTCTGTTCATACCCAGCAATCAGGGCGTCCTGTACGGCGTCAAAATAGGCAAAGCGGAAGTCTTTCAGCGAGTTATTCCGTGCACTGTCCCGCAGATGTCCATTCTTCAGCAGAATGTCTCTCATTTGCAATGCAGACTTAGAAGCTACGTCAACATCGAAGTTTTTGTTATACGCTGCATTGATCTCGTCGATGATCTCGGACAGCTTCTTTTTCACGGCTTCATCCATAAAGACCTCATTGGGTGTCGGCAAGCTAACCTCCGGCTTGGATTCAATCTCGTGTGTGTTTTCCCCAGTCTTTTTCTGACGGAAATTAGAGGCAGTGATTTTGTCCGCAATGTCAAAATCCGTACTCACAGTCTCCGGGTTGTTGTTCACAATGATCGTCTCGTAGCCTTCCTTGGCAAACGCCCAGGTACAGTGCACAGAGCAAAAATCAAACTCGATGCCTTGGCCGATTCGAATCGGTCCCGAGCCTAAAACCAGGACCTTCTTCTTGTTTTTCGTCTCAAATGCTTCATTCTCCCCGCCGTACACAGAATAATAATACGGGGTCTCTGCCGCAAATTCCGCCGCACACGTGTCCACCATCTTATAGGCAGCCACGATGCCTGCATCTAGACGCTGCTTTTTGACTTCCTCTTCCGTCCTGCCACTCAGCTTTCCAATCAGGTAGTCCGGAAATTCCAGGCGCTTCGCCTCTCTGAGAAGTTCTTCTGTCAGAGGCTGCGTACGAAGAGCCGCTTCCATCTCTGTCAGAATTGCGATTTTATCAATAAACCATAAATCAATTCTTGTAATCTCATGAATTTTCTCCTGCGGAATTCTCCTGCGAACTGCTTCCGCAATCACCCAGATTCGCCTGTCGTCCACAACCTCCAACTGTCTTAGGAGTTCCTCTTCGGTCAGTGCTGTAAAATCGTAGGAAAGAAGACTATCCACATGCTGTTCCAGAGAGCGAATCGCTTTCATCAGCGCTCCCTCGAAATTATTGCAGATACTCATGACCTCTCCTGTCGCCTTCATCTGAGTCGTCAGCGTTCTCTTTGCACTGATAAATTTGTCAAAGGGCAGCCTGGGAATTTTCACCACGCAATAGTCCAGCATCGGCTCAAAGCTGGCATAGGTCTTCCCAGTAATCGCATTCTTGATCTCGTCTAAGGTATAGCCCAGCGCGATCTTAGCAGCCACCTTCGCGATGGGATATCCCGTCGCTTTAGACGCCAGAGCAGAAGAACGGCTCACACGGGGGTTTACCTCGATGACACAATATTCAAAGCTCTCTGGATGGAGAGCGTATTGCACATTACAGCCGCCTGTGATTCCCAGCTCCGTGATGATATTCAGCGCAGAAGTACGCAGCATCTGATACTCCTTATCTCCCAAAGTCTGAGACGGAGCTACAACGATACTGTCACCTGTATGCACACCCACCGGGTCGATGTTCTCCATATTACATACTGTGATGCAGTTTCCAGCACTGTCCCGCATCACCTCATACTCGATCTCTTTCCAACCGGCGATGCACCGCTCTACCAGCACCTCTCCCACACGAGACAGACGCAGCCCATTTTCCAGAATTTCCCTCAGCTCAAACTCATTGTTCGCGATGCCTCCGCCGCTGCCGCCCAGAGTATAAGCCGGGCGCAATACCACCGGATAACCAATCGAATTGGTGAATTCCACACCTTCCTGAACGGTAGTCACCACCTTAGAGGCAGCCACGGGCTCTCCGATTTTCTCCATGGTATCTTTGAATTCCTGACGATCTTCCGCTTTCTTGATCGTCTCTGAGGTCGTACCAATCAGGCGCACATGGTGTTCTCGCAGAAATCCAGCCTCTTCCAGTTCCATTGCCAGATTCAAGCCTGCCTGTCCTCCCAGTGTAGGAAGCACGCTATCCGGTTTTTCTTTGAGAATCAACTGCTCTACAACTTCCACCGTCAGCGGTTCAATGTAAACCTTGTCCGCAATGTCTTTGTCTGTCATGATCGTGGCAGGATTGGAGTTCAGCAAAACGACTTCCAACCCTTCTTCCTTCAAAGAGCGGCAGGCCTGAGTTCCCGCATAGTCAAATTCTGCCGCCTGCCCGATGATAATAGGTCCGGAGCCAATCACTAAGACTTTCTTTATGCTGTTATCTCTCGGCATTACTTTGTACCTCCCATCATCTCAATAAAACGCTCAAACAGATAGCTGGAATCCTGCGGCCCCGGACAGGCCTCCGGGTGGAACTGAACCGTAAAAATATTCTTTCCTATATATTCTAGCCCCTCGTTCGTCTGATCATTGACATTTACAAAGGCCGGTCTAGCCACCCTCTCATCCAACGTTTCTGTGTCAACCACGTATCCATGATTTTGGGAGGAAATATAGACTCTGCCAGTCTTTAAATCCTTCACCGGATGATTTCCTCCCCGGTGGCCATACTTCATCTTATGGGTATCTGCCCCAGTGGCCAACGCCATCAACTGATGTCCCAGACAGATTGCAAAAATCGGAACCTGGGAGTCATAAAGTTTTTTCACCTCTTGTATAATAGAAGTACACTCTTTGGGGTCCCCGGGCCCATTAGAGAGCATAATTCCATCCGGTTGATCTGCCAAAATCTCTTCCGCCGTGGTCAGTGCCGGATAAATCGTCACCTGGCATCCTCTCTCATTCAGTGATCTGGCGATATTTCTCTTTGCTCCAAAATCCATCAGGGCCACCTTCGGTCCCTTTCCTGGAAGCACTTTTTTCTCTCGACAGGTCACTTTTTCGACTACTTTTCCTGTTCTGTATTTTTGTAAACGGGGAATAATATCATCTAAATCAAAGTTTTCATTGACAGTAATCATGCCATTCATCGTACCCTTTTCTCTCAATATCTTGGTGAGAGCTCTGGTATCAATCCCACAGATACCTGGAATGTCATGTTTTTCTAAGAAATGCTGAATTGTGTCCACACTGCGGAAGTTACTGGGAATTCTGGACAATTCCCGAACGATATATCCATCAATCCATGGCCGATTCGATTCTTGATCTTCGTAACAAATGCCATAGTTTCCAATCAACGGATACGTCATACAGACCGCCTGCCCTGCATAGGAAGGGTCTGTCATCACTTCCAGATAGCCCGTCATGGAAGTGTTAAACACGATCTCACTGATCACTTCCCGCGCAGAACCAATACTGGTACCCGAAAAAACATGTCCGTCTTCTAATATGAGGAATGCTTTCATACAATCTTCCTTTCTCTGTTAATTATCAGTTCATATCCCATAATCTTACAAAGTGTATCACAAGAGCATTTATTTTTCAACTGTAAACTTCTTTCGTTTTTTGTGTCAAGTAACTATTCAGCCATGCGGCTGATAAGAACAAAAATCCGGAGCAAGCTTGCTTGCAGAGGAGTTTTGCTCTTGTCAGACATATGGCGCTTAGCCATAAGCGAGGATTTAGCCGCATACGCGGCGATATAAGCTGCGCAGCAGCGAATCCGAGCTGTTATGGCTGAATAGTTACTGTACCAATAGTTTTCCAAAATCAAGCATGGAAATTCCCCTTAAAATCTGTTATGCTGTTCTCAAGAAAAAGAAAATGCATCTTCACAATAATTGTATTTCTTCGTTATTATAGTATATTGGAGGTATCTCTATGGCACTGTGGTTTATCTTTCTGATAACAAATTTTATCATTCCAGTATTTATCGTCATCCGCGGGCGCAGGCTCTCGTCCAAAAGTCCTAAAACAATATCAGGCCAGATCTGGAAGCTTACCGGTTATATGCTGCTTCCGGCTACCCTGATTATCTCCTTTTTGTCCCTTTTCCGCCCCACTGTCACGCAGATTATTCTCACCTCCTGTGTTCTGCTGATGCAGATCATTATCTTAATTTTTCTGAACATATCTGCAAAAAAGCTGTCGGAAAAGAAATAGTACCTTGTTAGGTTAGTTACAGTTCAATCATACAGTGTACGGGAAGCATAAAACATACTTGTATGTTTTTGCGAGCGAACATCTGTATGAGCTGAGCGCCTTGTCATGAGTAAAACGGTAGCATCAGCCACGATAAGCACGCAGTGCGTTTTTACGAATGGCGCTGGCTGAACTGTTACATTTCTCCTTCAATTTTTTCGAATTTTCTCTTGACTTCTTCTCGAAATAGAGGTATTATAGTCAAGCAGTCGAGAGCGATTGTAACAATAGGAAATGCAGGAGTGGCGGAATTGGCAGACGCGCAGGCTTCAGGTGCCTGTGGTCG
>ENA-ORTH01002473-ORTH01002473.1-human-gut-metagenome-genome-assembly--contig:-NODE-2473-length-14861-cov-4.593746_pt1 | contig 14861 bp, 10 predicted proteins | sample MGYA00241914_ERZ509192 | MGnify/ENA primary metagenome ERZ509192 (study PRJEB26280, sample SAMEA2338826) | human gut metagenome | biome: human gut; feature: human-associated habitat; material: faeces... | reverse complement strand
GCTGCCGCACCTCGCTCGCCGTATCGGCACTTAGAATTATGCGGTATTGCCTAAATTCCACCTGGCCCCCGGAGAGCGGGGCAGGAAAGCCGTCCTTTTACTAAAGAGGAATCAACATGCCAAGCAAACGTACCAATGATTCGGTTGACCGGATCCTGGAAGAACTGAATATGCAGCAGGCGCAGGCCGGTCTGCGGGACAGCGTCACCGACCATCAGGTCGATGAGATCCTGCGCAGCGTCGGCATTTTATCGCTGCCTGACGAGCCGCTGCCCGAGGATAAACTCGCCTTCCCGGAGGGAGACGCGCTGGACGACCTGCTGCAAAAGCCGGTGTCGCAGCCTGCGCCCGCCCCGGCACAGCCGCGCCCGTATACCCCGGTGCAGCAGCCTGACCCGCAGCCGGTGCAGCCCGACGCACGGACGACCCGCCCGCCGGAGCAGCCGCTGCCGACGGTGGACAAGACCGGCACGCAGACCTTCAGCGGGGACACCACCGGCACCGGCATCATCAAGGGCTTTCTCGGTAAGATGGCCCCCGGCGGCGATGCCGAGTCGCTGGACCAGGGCAAGAACGAGTTCAAGCGATTCTTCGGCACCTCGGTGGCCGTCGTGCCCGATGAAAACGGACGCCTGCACGAGCCCGGCAAGAAGAAACGCAGCCTGTTCGGCTTAAAGCACGCCGAGGATACGGGTGCCTTTGAGCCTATCAACGTCACGATGGGCGGCGGCAGAGCCGTCGGGCAGGCGGAACCCGAGGAGGAGTACTACCCCGATGCCGAGCTTGAGCAGACCCCGGCCCAGCCCGCCCGCTCTGCGAAAAAGCACGGCTTCTTCGGCAGCCTGTTTGACCGTGATGAGGAGACCGAGGAGCTGATGATCCCCGAGGAGCGCGCCGAGGAGCCTTCCCCGTACCGCCCGGGAGCTGCCGTGCCTCCGCAGCAGCCTGTGCAGACGCCCTCTGCGGCAGCTGTGCCTGTGCAGCCGGTGCCGCCCGTGCCGCCTGCACAGGAGGAAACCTCCACGCAGGAGGTCTGGCGCAGCAAGTATACCCGCCCGGCCCGCCGCGCCGCGGAGGAGAGCGGCCATACCGTGGAGATCATCCAGGGCACGGTGGGCTATGCCAAAAACCACCCGTCCGCGCCGTCGCCCTCCGGCATGACCGGCACGATCTACCGCAAAAAGAAGAACACCGTGGAGTTCACCCCCGGCCAGAAGATCCAGAAGGCCCCGCCGCCGCAGCCTGTGCCGCAGCGCAGCGGGGAGCCTGTGGGCGAGCCCATCGAGACGCCCCGCGGCCAGACGTCCACCGGCTACACGATGCAGATCGGCGGGCTGGACGCCGTCCCCGTGGACAGCACGCAGGACTTTATGGCCGCCTACAACGCCGTGCGCCCGCAGCGCCGCCCGGCTCCCGCGCCGGTGCAGCCCGCAGCGCCCGTGCAGACGCCCCCCGCGGCGGATGCCTATGACGAGTCAGCTGCCGTTGCAAAGCTCGACGGCACCGGCCAGTGGCCCGTGCCCCGCCAGTGGGACGACGTGGACACGCTGGTCAACACGCTGACCGGGAACATCCACCTGACGCCGACGGCCCCGGAACATTCCGGTTATACCCAAAACAGTGCCTCCGGGACGGCTCCGTCCGCCCCGGCGCACAGCGGCTTTACGCAGCGCATCGATATGCCCGCCGCACCTGCGCCCGGCAGTCCGGCCAACGCGGGCAGCCAGGCCCCCGCGCCTGCCCACACCGGCTTTACCCAAAGGCTGGACCCGGCCCCGGCGCAGCCCGCCCACAGCGGCTACACCCAGAACCTGAACCCACAGGCATCCGCCGCGCCGGATACGGCCTCCTTTGTCAACGGCATCGCCGCGGCCATTAACACGCAGCAGCCGGCAGGGGACACGCGCGATTATGACAGCGCTGCGGCGCGGCTGACGGACTCGCTGGCGGATGACCCCGCAGCCACCCGCACCCGCGCCCGCATCCCGACGGCGGCAGAGGTCAAAAAGGCCGCTGCCCGCCTGACGGGCCGCGCCGACGACGAGACTGAAGACAACGCCGCCTCCCCGTTTGACACAGCGGAGATCCCCGTGCCCCACAGCCGCGAGTATGAGCGTGCCGAGGACGCCCCGGCGATCCGCACTCTGCTGGCAAAAAAGCGTGCCCGGGCAGGCATTGCCTGCATCGTCTCGGGTGCGATGTCTCTTGTCATGATCGTGCTGGCACTGCTGCCGGTGCGCCCCGCCGCCCTGAACGACCCCATGGTCTACCCGGCGGCGCTGCTCGTGCTGCTGCTGGTCAGCTGCGCCGTCAACTGGCGGTCTTTTCTGGACGGCTTCAGGGGACTGGGCAAGACCCCCTCGCCGGACAGCCTTTCGATTTTACCGGCGCTGGGTGCTGCGGTGCAGTGCCTGGCCGTTCTGGCCACCGGCGGTTACACCGACGGCACGCTGATGCTGGCCGGTCCGGCAGCGCTGATGCTCTGCATGAACGCGGCGGGCCACGCCCTGAACGCGGCCACGGTCTGCGATGCCTTTGAGAGCGTCAGCGGGCAGGATGGCTACGCCGTTGCCTACCGCCTGAAGGACGCCGGAGCCCTGCGCGCGATCTCGCAGGGGCTGTCCGAGCCGCATCCCTGCGTGCTCGTCACCCGCCCGACCCAGATCTTCCGCAGCTTTCTGACCAACAGTGCCGCCCACGGCACCAGCGATAAGAACCAGCAGCAGTTTGTCTGGCTGCTGGGCGGCTGCGGTCTGGCGGCCTTCCTGTTCACGCTTATTACGTCCAAAAGCGCAGCCACGGCGGCCACGGCCATGACCAGCCTGTTCTGCCTGGCCGCGCCGCTGGCCGGTACGCTGATGTCGGCGGTGCCGGCCCGCATGATGCAGCAGCGCGCCTACAAGGTCGGCGCGGTCATCCCCGGCTGGCGGGACATCCGTCAGCTGGGCCGCATCAATGTTGTGCAGGCCACGTCGCGCCAGCTCTTCCCGGAGGGGTGCGTCACGCTGCGGGACATCCATCCCGTCAAGATGGAGCACATTGACACCGCCATTATCTATGCGGCCTCGATGCTGGCCGATACGGACTCGACGCTGAACAAGCTCTTTACCGGCATGGTCGCCAGCAAGAGCCTGCTGGAAAAGGTCACGGATCGTCAGGCTGTGCCCGGCAAGGGCTATATGGGCTGGATCCGCAAGGAGCGCGTGATCCTGGGCAACCGCGCCATGATGATGGACTACGGCATCAAGGTGCCCAGCCAGGAGTATGAGCAGCACTACACGCTGAACCAGCGCCGCATCGTGTATATGGCGGTGGCGGGCAAGCTGTACGCCATGTTCCGTATTGCGTACCAGAGCGACCCCAAGATCGCCGCGGATCTGGAGCTCGTGCACCGCACGGGAATGTACCTTGTTGTGGACTGCGACGACTTCAACTGTGATGTCCGGCTGCTGGAGACTGCCTACGGCCTGCCCACCGGCTCGGTCAAGGTGCTGTCCGGCGCCGAGCACGAGGCTGTTGCCCCGGCGGTGGCCTGGCTGCCCGAGAGTGAGGGCAGTATGCTGCATCTGGGCAGCTTCCGCAGTCTGGTCGGCGGCTTGGTCGCTGCCGCAGGGGCCGCCCAGGGCGAGAAGTACGCTTCCTACGCGCTGACCCTCTCGGTGCTGGCCAGCACCGCGGTGGGTGTGCTGATGACGCTGACCGGCGGCATTGTCACGCTGCCGCTGATCGGCATTGTGCTGTATCAGGCCGCTTGGCTGGTCATTACGCTGTTCTTCCCGCTGATGCAGCGTTAAGGCAGCACAGAATGATGTTAGGAAAGGGGAACCCCAATGTACCGTGCACGCGAAAAACAGATGTCGATCTACGACTATCTGCCGCCCTACCACGGCGAGCTGTGCAACGCCAACCGCTGGGTGCGGCTGGCTGCCGCCATCGACTGGGATGGCTTTGAAAAAGCCTACAGTGCGCTGTTTGCCCCCGGCGGCAAGGTGGCGCTGCCCGCCCGCGTGGCGCTGGGCTGCCGGATCATCCAGCTGCACTATGCGGCGTCGGACCGCGAGGTCGTGGCGCTGGTGCAGGAAAGCCCCTACCTGCAATATTTTTTGGGGTTCGAGAGCTTCACCGATGCGGTGCCGTTCTCGTCCCGCACGGTGGCGCGGTTCCGCGCCCGCATTCCGGATAAGGCTGTGCGCCCGGCGGTCCGCCTGCTGCGCAGCTTTCAGTGACCCATTATAGAGAGGTATTCATGGAATTGTTTTTAGACGCACTTCTGGACGCATTGATCGACGGCGTGAAAATGCTGCCGTTTTTGTATCTGGCCTACCTGCTGATCGAGTGGCTCGAACGCCATCACGGTGAGAGCATCGAGGGGACCCTCGCAGGCGGCGGGCGGTGGGGGTTCATCCCCGGTGCGCTGCTGGGCTGTGTGCCGCAGTGCGGCTTCAGTGCGGTGGCCTCCAACCTGTACGCAAGCCGGGTCATCACGCCCGGTACGCTGCTGGCGGTGTTCATCGCGACCAGCGACGAGGCCATCCCGCTGCTGGCGGCGGAGCCGTCCCAGTGGGTCACGCTCGTGCTGCTGCTGGCCTGCAAGGTGGCGTTTGCCATCGTGGGCGGCTGGCTGCTGGACATCCCGCTGCGCCACGTTCTGCCGCACTCCCTCTACGGCGGCTACGAGGGCCATGCCGACGACGTCGACTGCCACGAGGAACATGAGGAATCGAGCAGCATTTTTATGGCGGCACTGCGCCACACGCTGGAAATCTTCGTGTTCATCCTGCTGTTCAGCTTTATCATCAGTCTGCTGTTTGAGGGCTTCGGCGAGGAGCCCATCACGGCGGCGCTGTCCGGCATGGGCATCTTCCAGCCGATGCTGACGGCGCTGGTCGGCCTGGTGCCCAACTGCGCGGTCAGCGTGCTGCTGGCCCAGCTCTACGTGCAGGGAGCCATCAGCTTCGGCAGCCTGTTCGCCGGCCTGACTGCCGGTGCGGGCGTCGGCCTGGCTGTGCTCTGGCGCGTCAACCCCAGCTGGAAGCAGAATCTTTTCATGACCGGCTTGCTCTGGGCCGTCGGCGCTGCGACGGGTATGCTGCTGCAGCTGCTGCCGCTTTGATACAAAAAGGCTTCCCCCTCAGGGGAAGCTGTCAGCGGCCCCGCCCGCTGACTGAGGAGGGCCAGGCTTCCCAACACCACCCGTTCACGAGTCACTGCGGCACACTTGCCCCTCATCCGCTTCACTTCGTTCAGCACCTTCCCCCACGGGGGAAGGCTTTTTAGCATCTCCAGTCTGTATACTATACAATTTGTATATTTAAAAAGGAGGACTCCCCATGCAATACAGTATTGAAAACGACATCCTGCGCCTGACTGTCGACTCCCACGGTGCCGAGCCGGTTAGTGTCATCCATAAGCCCACCGGGGCCGAGCTGCTCTGGCAGGCCGACCCTGCGGTCTGGAAACGTCATGCGCCGATTCTTTTTCCGTACACAGGCAAGCTGACCGGCGGCAAAATGCTGGCCAAGGGTGTGGAGTACGCAGGCGGTCAGCACGGCTTTGCCCGCGATGTCGAGCACACGATGACCCATCACGCCGACAATCTGCTGGAGTTTGAGCTGCACGCGAACGCCGAGACGCTGCCCAAGTGGCCGTATGCCTTCGTGCTGCGTTCCACCTTCACGCTGGAGAGGGAGACCGTCCACCACACGCTGACCGTCGAGAACCCCGTCGAGGACAAGCTCTGCTTCGGCATCGGCTACCATCCGGCTTTTGCGCTGCCCTTCGATGACCGCCACGTCACCGAGGACTACGAGATCCGGTTTGACGGCGTCGAGTCGCCGCTCTGCGTCAGTGCTCAGCCCAACGGTCTTCTCAACGGCCAGAGCTACTACCTGGCCCGCAACGTCGAGGCTATCCAACTGACAGACGACCTGTTTGACAACGACAGCCACGCCATGGTCAACCTGCGCAGTGCGCATGTTTCGGTCATCGAGAAGGACACGGGCCGCAGCGTCATCTGCGATGTCTCCGACTTCCCGTACACCCTGATCTGGTCCGCGCCCAAGAAGCCGCTGCACTTTATCTGCATTGAGCCGTGGCACAGCCTGCCCGGCGAGGAAAACGGCCCCATCGACTGGGAGCAGCGCCCCTGCGCTGCGATCCTGAAGAAGGGCGAGAGCTGGTCCACCACGCTGTCCACGACCTTTGTCCGCTGAAAGTCAGATGAAAGCATTGAAAAAATACCGCTGGCCGCTGACCGGCGCACTGCTGGGGGTGCTGGTCTTTCTGGCTGTTTACGGCGTGCGGGTGCTTGACCCGACGAGCGTTGACTGGATCCTGAACAGCCTCAGCCCCGACCCGATCCAGCACTATCTGGGGTGGGAGCTTTTCCGCCGCAGCCCGGTGCATCTGCCCTACATCGGCGCGAATTACAACGCGGTCTACCCGTTCCGCACCAGCGTGCTGTTCACGGACTCTCTGCCGCTGGCGGCGCTGTTCTTTAAGCTGCTGGGCGGGATTCTGCCCACGCGGTTCCAGTATTTCGGCTGGTGGGGTCTGCTCTGCTATGCCCTGCAGGGCGGGCTGGCGCAGGCGGTCATTGCCCGCATTGCGGGCGTGCAGCCCACTTTTGGCCGGGACGACAAGAGCAAGGCCGCCATCGCCATCATCATGAGCCCCGGCCAGACCGCCAAGCTGTGGGGCAGCGTGCTGGGCGCGGGCGTGCTCGTGCTGTTTCCGGCGCTTACGATCCGCATGTTTGCCCACACGGCGCTGGCCGCCAACTGGCTTGTGCTGCTGGCACTCTACCTTTGGCTGCGCAGTGACGAGCTCATGCCCACGACCCGCAGTGCCTGCCTTATCTGGGGCGGCATGGGGCTGCTGTGCGCAGGCATCCACCTCTATTATCTGCCGATGGTCGGTCTTGTGCTTGTGGGATACGCGGTGCGCCGCGCCCTGCAAAAACGCGGCCCGGCGGCTGTGCTGGCACCAATTGCAGCGTTCTGCGCTGCGGCGCTGGCGGAGTTGGTGCTGTTGGGGGCGTTCGCTGTCAACTTTGCAGGCTACTCCAACGGCTACCTCAGCGGCGCGGATTACTTCGGCCTGTTTGTGCCGTGGCTGGCGCAAAGCTGGGAGCAGAATGTTTATGCAGGCATCGGAACATCGCTGGCCGTGGTGCTGGCAGTGTTCGGCATAGTCTGCAACGCCCGCAAGGCAGAAAAATTCTTTGCCGCCCACCGCGACTGGCTCATTGCCGGCGCTGTGGTTCTGGTGCTGGATTTGATTGCCGCGGGCGGAAACGCCATCACGGTGAACGGAAAAACGCTGTTCACCGTGCCCATCCCGCAGTTTTTGATGAACTTCTGGGCAATGTTTTCCTCCTGCGCGCGGCTGGCGTGGTTGGCAGGTATGCTGCTGGCTGCCGTTGGCTGCGGGTTGGTGCTGCGCTTTTGGGATAACGGTGTCGCGCCTGCCTTGATGCTGGCCGTCTGCGCCGTGGCGCAGGGCTGGGGCCAGCGGTCGGAACTGTTCAACCGCTGGACGGACTACCACTACTACGGCTTCCGCTACGAGAATAAGACCCTGCTGACCGACCCCGTGTGGGAGCAGGTCGCCGCCAGCGGCAGGTACAGCCATCTGGCATTTGCCACATTTGACTTTGAGCATGACGAGTTCTGGGATCTGGTCGACTTTGCCGCCGACCACGGCTGGACCTCCAATAGCTTCTACATGGCACACATGGACGGCAACCTGGCTGCGGTCACGCTGCCGGGCGAGCTGAACGAGCTTTCCGCTGACACGCTCTATGCCTTCATCGACGAGGACGAGCTGGCGCGGAACAGTTACGACCTGCACTATTACCGGCTGGATGGCATCCTGATCGGCAGCGTCGAGCCCATCGACGGCATCGAGGAGGAGCCTGCGCCCGAAGTGCCCGCCCACACGATGGATTTGACAAAGTCCGACCTCATCAACGCCCATTTTGCCGACGGCAGTGTAGGGCTGGAAACCGGCGGCGAGATGATGACCGAGGAATGGACGCTTTTTCCCGGGCGCTACCGCGTCACGCTGACCGGCAGCGGCTTTGACCACAGCTATATTTACGCCCGGTACGGCCTCATCAATCAGGAAACCTACAAGCTGGACATCGACTTCACCGGCATCGACCCGAACGAGATGACCTTTGAGTTTACGGCCACCGAGATGCTCCACTACTGGCGCACCGCCGTCCACACGCTGGACGACGCCAATGTCACCGTCAACAGTGTGACGGTGGAGAAGGTAGGGTAAACCGGTTCGGTTCTCACATCCGGCTGTTTACCGTTTTCCACAAACTAAAAAACCTGCCTGCACAATCCGTGCAGACAGGTTTTTTACTTTATAACGCTGCTAAATCAGAACGCAACCTTCTTGGCCACGTAGTCGCGCAGCTCGCTGATGGGCATACGGACCTGCTCCATCGTGTCGCGGTCACGGACGGTCACGCAGCCGTCGGCCTCGACCTTGTCGTCGCCGACGGTCTGGAAGTCCACGGTGATGCACAGCGGGGTGCCGATCTCGTCCTGACGGCGGTAGCGCTTGCCGATGGAACCGGCGTCGTCGTAGTCGACCATGAAGTCCTTGGCCAGCTCGTTGCGGATCTCCATCGCCTTGTCGCCCAGCTTCTTGGACAGGGGCAGCACGGCGCACTTGAACGGTGCCAGATAGGGGTGCAGGTGCAGCACGGTGCGCACATCCTCCTTGCCCTTAGCGTCCACGAGGTGCTGCTCGTCGTAGGCCTCGCACAGGAAGGCCAGCGCCACACGGTCACAGCCCAGAGACGGCTCAATGACGTAGGGGATGTAGTGCTCGTTCGTCTCGGGGTCGAAGTATTCGAGGCTTTTGCCGGAGGCCTCCTGATGACGGCTCAGGTCGTAGTTGGTGCGGTCTGCAATGCCCCACAGCTCGCCCCAGTCGGTGAACGGGAAGGCGTACTCGATGTCGGTGGTGGCGCGGCTGTAGAAGGCCAGCTCGGCGGGCTCGTGGTCGCGCAGGCGCAGATTTTCTTCCTTGATGCCAAGGCTCAGCAGCCAGTTCTTGCAGTAGTCCTTCCAGTAGGCGAACCACTCCAGGTCGGTGTTGGGCTTGCAGAAGAACTCGCACTCCATCTGCTCAAACTCACGGGTACGGAAGGTGAAGTTGCCCGGGGTGATCTCGTTGCGGAACGCCTTGCCGACCTGGCAGACGCCGAAGGGCAGCTTGCGGCGGGTCGTGCGCTGGATGTTCGCAAAGTTGACGAAGATGCCCTGCGCGGTCTCGGGGCGCAGGTAGCAGGTGGAGGAGGAATCCTCGGTCACGCCGATGGCGGTCTTGAACATCAGGTTGAACTTGCGGATGGGGGTGAAGTCGTGCTTGCCGCAGACGGGGCAGACGACCTCGGGGTGGGTGGCGATGAACTCGTCCATCTCGTCAAAGGTCATGGCATCGACGTCCACGCCCTTGCCCTGCTCACACTCGGAGATGAGCTTGTCCGCGCGGTGGCGGCTCTTGCAGGCGCGACAGTCCAACAGCGGGTCCGAAAAGCTGGACACGTGGCCGGTGGTCACCCAGGTCTGGGGGTTCATCAGGATGGCAGCGTCCAGCCCGACGTTGTAGGGGCTTTCCTGCACGAATTTCTTCATCCATGCCTTTTTGACGTTGTTTTTGAACTCGACACCCAGAGGGCCGTAGTCCCAGCTGTTGGCCAGGCCGCCGTAGATTTCGCTGCCCGGATAGATGAACCCGCGGTTTTTGCACAGGTTCACGATCATGTCAAGGGTCTTTTCACTGTTCTTCATTACGTTACTCCTTCCGCATGGCTGGCTGCCACACAAAGCGTTTTTCCCACCGCGCCGGATGAATTTGGCACGATACGCTTATTATAGCATAGGTTGCGGGAGGGAACAAGGGCAGTTTGCGAAAAAAGGCTTCCCCCGAGGGGGAAGCTGTCAGCGGCCCCGCCCGCTGACTGATGAGGGCAAACCTTGCCGAGGCTGCCAGTTTATGGAGCAATGGCGGCGACTTCGCCCTCATCCGGCCTCGGGCGGGGCCTCGGCCACCTTCCCCCGAGGGGGAAGGCAAGCTCACAGCAAAAGCCAGCTGATTTCCTCCGCCAGTCTCCCCAATTCCTCCCGGGTCAGGGTCTTATCTGCCGTCAATCGCGCCAGCTCCTCCTGCACGCGGGGGATCTTGTGCGCCGGAATGCCGATGCGCGCCAGCTCCTTTTTCGTGAACGGCGGCTTTTTCGCCGTGCGTCCCAGCCGTGACACGGCCAGCGGGTCAATGCCCCAAATCAGCTTTGCCATTCTGCATCCCTCCTGCGGTTTTCTTCATTATAACAGGCGGCACCGGAAAAAGCCAGAAAAATCACAGAGCAAGGGCGGCGTTTATCGTACCGTAAAAAGTTTTTTGTGCCGTCAAGGCCGCGGCGCAAGCGGCACCCTCGACGTATTGCTGTGTTTTGGCTCCCTGAATTTGTGCCTTTTACCCAAAAATTGGTCGGTCAGGCTGCAATTTCAAAAAAAGTGTTTATTTTGTTGCAGAAAAATAGTATAATTACTCCGTAATATAGTTAAGTATACCGCGTGCCATCCCCTACGGCAGCGGATAAATTTTGAGGTGACCACTGTTATGGTTTTTAGTATGTATGACCCCAAGCTGCTCGAAGGCGTCCGCACGATCCATTTCATCGGCTGCGGCGGCTCCGGCACCTATCCGCTGATCCAGATCCTGCACAGCCGCGGCTATGCCATCACCGGCTCTGACGTCGAGGAAACCAAAAACACCGAGGCCGAGCGTGCCCTCGGCGTGCGCGTCTGCATCGGGCATGACGCCGCCAACGTCGGCAACGCGGACCTTGTGGTCTACAGCGCCGCCATCCATGACGATAACCCCGAGCTGCAGGCTGCCCGCGCCCGCGGCATCAAAGCCGTTGAGCGCAGCGTCATGCTGGGCTACATCAGCCGTACCCATGCCCAGAGCATCGGCGTGGCAGGCACCCACGGCAAGACGACGACCACCGGCATGATCACCACAATGCTGGAGCTGGCGGGCAGGGACCCGGCGGCGGTCATCGGCGGCAAGCTGCCCCTGATCGGCGGCTACGGCAAGGCCGGCAGCGGCCAGAGCGTTGTCATCGAAGCCTGTGAGTACCACGAGACCTTCCTGCATCTGACCTGCGCGGTGGGCGTCATCCTGAACATTGACAACGACCATCTGGAATATTACGGCACGATGGGCAGGCTCAAGCTGGCGTTCCAGAAGTTTGCGCTGCTGTCCCGCACCGTCGTCTTTAACATGGACGATAAGAACACGATGGACGTCGTAAACTCCATTGACCGTCCGGTCCTGAGCTTCGGCATCGAGGAGGAGGCCCGTTTCCGCGCCGTCAACATCGGCGAGTACAAGCCTGGCTTCTTTGAGTTCGACGTGCTCGAACTCGGTGAGCACTTCGCCCACATCAAGCTGGGCGTGCCCGGCTACCACAACATTTACAATGCGCTGGCCATGTGCTGCTGCGTGCGCCCGCTGGGCCTCAAGCCCGAGGACGCCGTCCGTGCAGCCGAGCAGTTCCACGGCACGGGCCGCCGCTTTGAGATCAAGGGCGAGTGCAACGGCGCGGTCATCGTCGATGACTACGCCCACCATCCCACCGAGCTGGCCGCCACGCTGGCGACGGCCAAGGAGATGGGCTATGACCGCGTCATTGCCGTGCATCAGCCGTTCACCTACAGCCGCACCAAGATGCTGATGGACGACTTCGCCAAGGTGCTGCGTGCCGCCGATCAGGTCGTGCTGCTGCCCATCATGGGCGGCCGCGAGAAGGACGACGGCAGTGTCAGGAGCGAGGATCTGGCCGCCAAGCTGCCCGGCAGTGTCGTGGTGGACGGCCTCGAGGGTGCTGCCGCCTGGGTCAGGCAGAACGCCAAGAAGGGCGACCTCGTCGTCTGCATGAGCTGTGGCGATCTGTACAAGGCCGCGGATATGATGGTCGAAAAATAAGCTTTGCGACAGGCTGCCCGGGCGGGCGGCCTGTTTTTTGGTAGTGACAGAGCGGTAGGGGCCGGGCCCGGTAGTGTAAGGCAGGCGGCTTCCTGCGGAAAGGCAGCGGGCCGCACATGTGCGGCCCCTACCGTGCGGCAACCCGGCAGGGAGCGGCGTCCGTGACGCCCCGGCGGGGTGAGGGCACCCCGCCCTACGCACTGCCCGTAGGGCGGCATGCCCTCATGCCGCCGCCACCTTGCCATTGCCACCCGTTTTATGCTACAATACAAGCAAACATTATATAAAGGAGACCACCCCTTATGAACCAACATTACCTCCAGCTCTACGCTGATTTTATCGTCAAGGTGGGCGTCAATGTGCGTCCGCGCCAGAATTTTATCGTCCGCTGCCCGGTCACGATGCCCGACTTCGCCCATGCCTGCGTCCGCGCGGGCTATGAGGCCGGGGCCAAGACCGTCGTCGTCCGCTGGGAGGACGATAAGCTCACCCGCCTGAACATGGAGCTGGCCGACGAAAAGGACCTGACTGCCATGAAGCCCTATGAGCTGCGCAGCTACCTCGACTACGCCGAGGACCCGGACGGCTGCTGCACGCTGGCCATCCATGCCGAGGACCCCGAGGCACTGGCGGGCCTCGATGCGGGTAAGCTGAACCGCGTCAACCTCGCGCGCCGTACCTTTATGAAGCCCTGGCAGGAGTACACGATGAATGACCGCGTCCAGTGGTGCGTGGCGGCTGTGCCCGCTCCGGGCTGGGCCGCCAAGGTGTTCCCGGAGCTGCCGCTCGACGAGGCTGTTGAAAAGCTCTGGGCGCTGATCTTTGACGTCTGCCGCGTCTCCACCGGTGACCCCGTCGGCGCGTGGCAGAAACATGTCGCCGTGACCAAGGCCCGCCGCGACCGCATGAACGCGCTGGAGCTGGACCGCATCCACATGACCAGCTCGAACGGCACAGACCTGACCGTCGGTCTGGCCGACGACGCCACCTGGGAGGGCGCGTCCAGCAAGACCGAGGACGGCATTGAGTTCATCGCCAACGTTCCCACCGAGGAAGTTTTCTGTGCACCCCACCGCGAGCGCACAAACGGCATCGTCTACGGCACGAAGCCCTACGCCTACAACGGCCAGCTGATCGAGGGCTGGCATGTCACCTTCAAGGACGGTGTTGTCGTGGAGCACGGTGCCGAGAAGAATGCCGACCTGCTGGCCGAGCTGCTCTCCACCGACGAAAATTCGAACCGCATCGGCGAGATCGCCCTCGTGCCCGCCTCCAGCCCCATCAACCGCAGCGGCGTGCTGTTCTACAACACCCTGTTTGATGAGAACGCCGCCTGCCACATTGCGTTCGGCGCGGGCTACCCGACGAACATCAGGGGCGGCTCTGCCATGACCCGCGACGACCTGATGAAGAAGGGCCTGAACAACTCCGCCATCCATGAGGATGTCATGATCGGCGCGGCGGATACCCATGTCACCGGCATCACGAAGCGCGGAGAAGAAGTCACGATCTTTGAAAACGGCGAATGGGCGTTCTGAGCCGCACGCCCGCGCCCATTGACGCAGACCGCCCGGCGGCGGCTGACCTGCTGCGCGTCGTGGCCGCGTGGGCGGTGGCGACCTTCCACATCTGGCAGCAGAGCTGGTTCTCGCTGGGGTCAGACCACTGGCAGCGGGCGGGCAGCATCGGGGTCGATCTGCTTGTGATGCTGTCGGCGTTCTGCCTGTTTCTGCCGTGGGCGAACGCCCGCCAGCGGGGCGAGCCGCTGCCCAGCTGCCGCCCGGCAGATTTCTACCGCCGCCGCGCCGCGCGGCTGCTGCCTGCCTACTACGCCAGCCTGCTGTTCAGCCTTGTGTTGGCCCTGTACCGCGCCGGGTGGAGCCGCACGCTGGGCATCGACCTGGCCGCGCACCTGACACTGACCCAGCAGCTGTTTCCGCAGAGCTATCTTGCCACCCGGCTCAACGGCGTGACCTGGACGCTGACGGTCTTTGCGTTGTTTTACCTTGTGTTCCCGCTGCTGGCGCCGCTCTGCGCCAAGCACCCGCTGCCGACACTGGGTGCGCTCTGCGCCGTGCAGCTGGGCTATACGCTGTGGGCGCTGCCGCAGTACGGCAGCGACGCCTATTCCTCGCTGTTCAATCAGTTCCCTGCGTTCTGCGGCGTGCTGGCCGTGGGGCTGGCGGCGGCACTGGTGTTTGCACGGCTTGCCCGCGGCGGCTGGACGCAGCGGCTTTTACCCCGCGCGGGCTGTACGGTGCTCGGCGCGTTGGCGCTGGTCTGGCTCAATGCGCAGCTGCGCGCCCAGGCGTATGCGGCGGAGTTCCAGCGGTACCAGCTGGTCAACCGCATGCCGCTGGCGCTGGCCGCGGCGGCGGTGCTCGTCGGCTTCGGACTGGGCCTGACTCCGCCCCGCCCGGTGCGGCGCACGCTGGCGTGGCTGTCGGCGCTGAGCTACAGCTTTTATCTGTGGCACCAGCAGCTGACCGTATTTTTAAAGTATGACCTGCACCTGCCCGCCTGGACCGGTACGACCCCGCCAAACCAGCTGGGCGACACCGTCTGGATGCAGCAGGCCCACGCGCTGTACTGGACCGCGGCGATTGCAGTAACGTTGGCGGCCTATTACGGTGTTGAGAAACCGATTGCGAAGCGGTTGCACGGAAAGAAAGGGTAGGGGCGAGCCTTGCCCGCCCGCCGGAACTTTGCGGCAGCGGCAGCATTCCCGGGTCGTCGGGGACGCCGACCCCTACGGCGTAGAGGCGGATTCCATATCCGCCCGGGAACTTTGCGGTGGCTGCCCACGGCCACGGGCGGGCAACGCCCGCCCCTACAAGCCGCACATC